>LFCJ01002568.1_pt1 | contig 13124 bp, 22 predicted proteins | sample 643141 | NCBI WGS metagenome assembly LFCJ01 (sample SAMN03766243, study PRJNA286221) | soda lake metagenome | biome: soda lake; feature: Kulunda steppe; material: water; isolation source: sample B1-Br-g2 brine of Lake Bitter-1 | place: Russia: Kulunda steppe | collected 2010-07 | reverse complement strand
TGATCGATATATTATCGATCCAGTACCAGAGCAGCATAGCCGTCATCCCCGCCCCTATGACCGCTATCGCAATCAGCTGAAGTCCGTTACTGACTGACCACCAAAAGGATTTCCAGGCCACCTCACCTCGCGTAGCAGGCACATCAGAGAAAGAAACAACAGGCACAGCGCCTCCACCATCAGATAGTCGAACCAAGCGCCATTATACATAATTTTCAGGCTATAAAGCACGACCACCCTCATAGGGAAGTGAGTTTGCTTGACCTTTATTTATTTTTACATATAATGAGGGAGCACGCAACTCAGGAGGTCGCCGCCATGCACGTACAGATCATCAATGGAAATCGCTTCGAAATGCCCCTCGTTGATGCGGCTGTGACCGTCGAGGCACTGCGCTATCAATACGACATGTGCGACGTGGAAGAGCGCCTCGACGAGGAGAACAAGCGCATTGCCAGCCTGTTCGTCACCCAGCCCAATCAATATGCCTCTGCCAAGAATATCGACCCTGCCCTCTATCGCGATCAGGTGACACTGACTAAGGCCGAAGCCAAGATAGCGGCAGACGCCCTTGTGTACCAATACGAGTATTGCGATGTCGAAGAGGGCCTTGATGAGAACAATAATCGGATCGCTGAGATCTTTTTCGAAGCCATCCGCCAGGAGTGAACTGATCAGCGCCTGAGATCTGCTCCAGAGACACGAGGCCCGGTCACAGCTACCGGGCCTTTTTTTGTTTTTCACTACCCTACCACGGGGCTCTCATCTCCCTCCCTTTTTGTTTTACCATGGTCGGAAAGTTACTTGACGCTTATTTATTTTCATGTATAATATGAATCATACCCTACAGCGAACGAGGTAATACCCATGCGCTTCTCCACCGTCACCTTCCGCTTCACCAATCAGTGGGTTCTGGACGTCAAGCGGGCTGCCAAGAACCTCGGCAAGGCGAAGTCCGAGATTCTGACTCGCGAAGAGTTTCATGGCGACCTTGAGCGCGCTGTAGCCGGTGCCAAGCGCTATCTGGGTAACGAGGATAAGGCCACCTATCAGGCCCTCTATGCCGCCATGGCCAAGGCCATCCGCATCTTTCGGGCTGCCAACACCTTCGACTTCCACAACAAGGTGCAGTGGAGCGTGACCACCCCGGATGGTCAGAACAGCCATCGCGTGCAAACCAACAAGAACCATGGTGCCGTCCGCATGGTGCTGGTGGTGGGTACCGACCATCACCTGAGCAAGGGCGATACCACTCAGGAAGAGTCGTTCCCCGGCAATCACGAGCAAGCCGCTCGCGCCATGCTGAGTCGCGACGTGGGCGAATACCTCAAGGCGCACCCGCGTGCCGACGTGGATAGCGTGATCGCCTTCCTGCGCCAGCGCGTTGAATCTATCGAGGCAGGCATGAAGGCTGCCGTCACCGCTGACTATGCCGGTGACGACGAGCGCGAAGAAGCCGCCTGATCACCAGCGGGGTCGCTACGGCGACCCCGCCTCCTCTCTCTTATCTCCCAGGAGACGCACCATGCCCACCCCCCAAAAGATCCACGCCCAGAACGGCTACCAATACTTCGCCCGCTACGACGAGCAGACCGAGATCTACGAGGTCTTTCTGGAGCCCGAGTGCGAGGCGTTTGTCGGCAATGCTGATACCCTGAGCGACGCCAAGCAGGTCGCCCAACAACACGCCGAGGAGATGGCGAGCCAATAGTGATGTATCAAGCATGGGCAAAAAAAGTTCGCCCTTGCTTGCACTATTTATTTTTTGTGATAGTATATAACTCATCAACCGACACGACGCAGGAGAAGGAACATGGGCGTATCCACCAAAGGCATCATCCTCACCGAAGAAAAGGATTTCTGGACGGTCTCTCAGCGCATTGGTCATGCGATCCATAACCTGACCGTGGAAGGTTGGCGTGCTGCCACGCTCGAAGAGCGTGCCAAGGGAACCGCAGCCAACACCCTGCCGAAGCTGGATGTTCGTGGCAACTTTCACTCTCCTGACACGGAGTCTTGCGGAAGCTTCTGGATTTACTTTCGCTATCAGGGAGAGGATCGCAGGCTGTTTATCAGCACTGACTGCGACTGCGACCTGTGGAACACCTTCGGCGATGACGCCAAGGGCATCATTATGAGTATGGGGCACTGGGGCAGCTCTGTCGAACTGATGGAAGCGATCCTCGCGCAGCTCACCGACATGGGCGAGTGCTTTATCGACGAGAGCGATTGCGACGAGGAAGGCTATCGCGCCATCCAAAAAGTCGCCGCCTGATTGACAATGGGCAGCCATCCTGATGGCTGCCCTCCCCCAATAAGAGGTGCACTGCATGTCTTATCAGCCGATCCGAGCCCCCTCCAATAGCCGGGTATTTCGCCAAGAAGCGATCCAGCTGGCGCTGTCGCATGCGCCGAGCATTTTTCCCTGCGCCCACTGCCAGCACCCGGTTGCCGAAGGCTATGGCTGCAACACCTGCGGCAGCGATTCTCCCTGTCAGCCGGATGGCGCGGAATTCGTCTGGAATGGCCATTGATCATAACCCACCCTGTGGGAGATCCAGTCCAGATGATTTTCGATTTGAGGCCGACTAAAGGTCTCGCCAACCACAAAAAGAGCCTCAAAGAGGCTCTTTTCTCGTTATTTTTGGTCGGGATGACGGGACTCGAACCCGCAAAAAATGGCTACCCAGGCATTACTCTGGGCTCAGCATCCAAGTTTGGAGAAGACGCTAGTGCAGCACCCGTTCCCATGAGCACAGACCTGTATCCGTAACTCCCTACCCTGGCGTGACTTAAGAGCCATTTTCCATTTTACTGGGCGGCCTTCCAACTTTTGTTAGGGCCGGTGTCTGCCATTTCCACCACATCCCGATCAAATTAATATAACCACTAGAATTAGTCTCGTCAACCGATTTATCCCCTTCTGGATCATTCGATACAAGAACCGGCTGGGGGCTTGATCTTCTTTGCTTGCACTATTTATTTTTTGTGATAGTATATAGCCATACCCCAAGAGAAAAGGACGCCCATCATGCGCAATGCCCCCAACACCGAGTCAACCGTCGCCACCATGCGTGATATGGCCGAGCGCATGCGTGAAAGCGCCAGCAAGCTGGATCGCCTCGCTAACGACCTCGAAGCCAAAGGCGATTGGGACATCCCCAGCGAGGCACTGAACGTGGTCACCAACCTTATCCCCAACCTGCGCCTCGACCTTCTCGCCGCTCGCCCGATTCGTGAGTTCCAGTACCGGGTCGCGGATCTGGAGCACCAGTCAGCCAAGGCGGCGGACAAAAGCGAGGGCTGAGAGCCGACTAGACCAACCTCTGATGGCGCCGCTTTCTCGGCGCCTGATGACGCTGCTACCGAATGAGGGTCTCGCGTGGACGACGGCGAGCCACCTCAAGCCTCAACCACCGCCAAGGAGGCGAGATGATCATTGCCAACGAGATCACCAAGTCCATCAGGGCACACTACCTCGGCGAGAGCATCAATTTCGCCGACCTTGCCCAGCACCTCAAGCGCAACCAGATCGACAGCGGCGTTCCGCTATCCGATCCCCACCATCACCGTGGTGTCGACGAGAGCTACGATGGCAGCCTGATCGTGCTTCACTATGGCGATGGGAGCACTCTGGTGACTGGCATCGCGATGATGAGGCTCGATGCCAATGGGCCGCCCCCTGCAAGATAACACCCTGCCCTGTCAGAAGAAGGAACATCGGAAAGGAAAAAAGGGGAAAAGGCCAAAAGGGAGATTCCCTAACTTATTGATACCAAAGGGCATCATGGCTGAATATGCGCCACGGAATGCCTTCAAGGAGCGCGAGGGCATGCCCTCAAGAGGCGTCACGGGATGCCTTCAGGATGCGTCACGGAATGCCTTCATCGCCGTTTACTGGTGCCTCTCATGCCATTCGTGCGCCACGGAATGCCTTCATCCTGCACCACGGAATGCCTTCATGTGCGTCACGGAATACCTTCATGACACCCTACCTTCCGGATCCTGCGCCACGGAATGCCTTCATGTCGCCTCCAGGATCATCACGACACCCTCACGATCTGTGGATAACCTCTTCTGGCGCCACGGAATACCCTCATTCTGCGCCACGGAATGCCTTCATCGCCCGAAATGACGAAGAAGTCAGATCCCACCCTTTTGTCGCCTGTTGTTTCGCCATGCCGAAGTCAGGATCATCAAGCAGGGCCGCCTTAACACCCAGCGCCACCCCGCTAGCCTTCCCATGCTTGTAACCTACTGAAATTAAAGGAAATGAGCCACGTGACCCCTTCATCGTGCACCATGGAATGCCTTCATGGCGCCACGGAATCCCTTGATATGGCGCCACGGAGTGCCTTGAGGCGTCGCACGTGACGTGACACCTCACCGTCACGAAAGGGCAGTCGTTTCCAGAACGCCTCGAAGAACATTCGCAGACTCCATCTCCCATCTAATTCATTGTTTAATAAGCCACTTTTGGCCTGGCCTTGCCATGGTGGCGCCACGGAATACCTTCATATGGCGCCACGGAATACCTTCATCGTGCACCATGGAATGCCTTGAGGTGACTCACGTGACGTGACACCTCACTGTCACGAAAGGGCAGTCGTTTCCGGAACGCCTCGAAGAACATGCGCAGACTCCCTTTTTGACTTAACTGATTGTTTAATAACAGACTTTCAGTCTTACCTTGCCACGTTGGCGTCACGGAATACCTTGATATGGCGCCACGGAATACCTTCATCGTCCAGCCTGATGCATGGCCATCAAGCACCATCCCGTCGATGGGCGCCAGCTTGGCAGAATACTCTGGGATCCCATCCTAGCCACCACCTCCTACGGCCAACCAATTGAATCAAAACAGAATTCCATCTTCTTTCCCTCACTAAAGCACCATGGAATACCTTCATGTGACGTCACGGAGTACCTTCATCCTGCGTCACGGAGTACCTTCATCCTGCGCCATGGAATGCCTTCAGATGCATCTCCGAGAGAGTTTGCTAGACTCCCCTGCTATCGGCACACCATCGCCCTGGAGGGGACATGTCGCACCGAGAAACCTGGAGGCTCGCAACAGCGCCCCTACGAAGCAAAAAGAGGCGCCAGGTAGCTAAGGACAGCAACCTTGAGCTGGACCTCCCCTTGCCTGAAAGCGGAAAGCCCGAAGACGTGTCGAACCTTCCTGCCCTTCGGATGGCGGGGCCCGCCTCTCCAATGCCCGTAACCCGAACACTTAAGGGTCAGGAGCTTAATGACTTCCAGACTTCTCTCACCAACACAGAGGAAGAAAGGGATAAAATCAGTAACTTGCTCGCCTTTTGGGAGAGAATACCGCGCTATCGCTGTGGCGACATCCAGGGCATCACCTCCAGTACGAATGCCAAGGAGGTGGGGATTATCGAATACGATTTCGAGGACAGTGGCGAGCATTACACTCTGGAGATGACACCCGCTCAGATTCGGGTCGAGGAGAATGGCGTCGAGAGCACGCTGTATTGCTACCCTGACAACACCGAGGAGCTGGTCGAACTCGCCCTGATCAAGATTGCCATGGACTCAGGCGACCTGCTCGACACGACCTTATCATCGACGTCCGATCAGAAGGCAGGGCGCATGCCCGGCTACGGGGTTCACTTCCAGATCAACCAGATCCGGAGCTTACTGCGAAGCTGGGGAAGAGGCCGCACCTACAGCGCCGTCCTGCATGCCTTGCAGGTCCTCCACAAGTGCAACCTCTCGGTTCGCTCCATCACCAAGGGCGGCATAAAGGCCAGTGCCCCCATTCTCTCCGAGCTGATCTCCTACGAGCAAAACGGCTTCGATAGACAGGATCGCAATGGCTACTGGACGGCTCGCTTTCACCCGATCATCAGCCTGGGTATCCATACTGGGCTCTATCAGCAGTTCAACCTCTACCGGACTGCCAGCCTAAGATCGAAGGTGGCCCAAGCGGTGGCCAAGCTGATCATCCTCGAAGGACGCAATATCTGCACTGAGACCCCCTATGTCCTCGACTTCCTGAGGTTCCGGGAGATCACTGGCCTGCTTCACTACTCGCGAGAGAGCCAGGCGCGTCGCAAGTTCAGGACCGATACCATGGAGCTTGTCGACGAGAAGATGCTGATCCGCATCGAATGGGAGGAGATCAAGCGCGGCAAGACACTGGTCAACCTGCGTGCCCGCATGTACGCCAGTGCCGAACTCGTCAAGGAGATGAAGGCCAGCCATAAGCGCTCCGCCCTCCTCGACAAGCGACGCCAGGTGAGAGAGTACCTGACCTCATCATGAGCGAATACACGTTGAGCGCCATGAAGACATGGCGCTCAAATACTATTGCAAAAAATAAATAATGTTGCTACCATGGCTATCACCTCCAATAACCAGGAGCCTCCAATGGCCTTCACCCTCTCCGGCGCCGTCTGCATTCCTAGCGAAGAGTTCTGGACATGGATCTATGACACCAAGCCTGAGATTGCCGAGCTTGATCAGATGATCGACCCAAAGAGCCTGATTCTTCACTCCCTAGACGGCATGCTGACCATGCTTACGGCTGGTCGCACCCTCTATGAGATCGACACCGTCGATTTCTGGCGCTTTGTGAGTGACTATCACCCAAGCTTTGCGCCTGCGGAGTCCTGTTTTGGCGTCCCGCGCTTCGATGAGAGTAAGCTCACCCTCATCATCCCGTTCTTCGCCACCACCTCAAATATCCAGCATGCTCAGCATCCTGACAAGGAGCGAATCGACAGTGGCTGGAAGGTGTATCGAGAACGCGCCCCGCTGGTTCGTCAGGAGTATTGGTTCGACAAATAACCAAAAACCCGATTCTGGATATCCAGTCTCGGGATTTTGGTTATCTCGAAAAGACTTCATAACAGCGGCGCCTTGGCGAATCGTCCGGGCGCCTTTCCCCTCCTGATCAAGGCACTCCCATGGCATTTCACGTTACGCCGAAAGACCACCTCCCCGCCATTCTCCGCGATGGACTAATTCCTCACATTGGCGATAACTCACAGACACTCGGCGAAACGGAGGCGCGGGTCTATGCCTTCATGAGTCATGAGGCCATGGAGAATGCACTGCTGAACTGGATGGGCGAGATCTTTGAGGAGATCGAGGAGCGACTGGGTCGCCAGATTGACCTCGTCATCATCGAGGTCGAGGACGACTGCTTCGAGCGAGTGCTGGACAGCAATGGCGATCCTCTGTTCGAGTGCTATGCCTATACCACCATCCCTCCCTCTCGCTTCCTGCGGATCACCGATGAGATGGGTAAGACCCTCAATGACTCCCCTCCCCTGGTCCAGCCGGATAACGCCAAAATAACTTGACGGCATTTATTATTTATCATATTATTCGCTCAGACCTCAACGAGACCGGAGAGCGCCATGATCGACCTGAACCAACTTCCCGTTCGCGCCCGCATCATCAATCGTGACCACGATGACTCATCCCTTGGTGAATCGCATCTGGAGACAGGCATGCTGGTCGATATTGTCGCTGTCGAGCATCATGCGGATTATGACAGTCCCGAGCAGGGCGAGGCGTGCTATCGCGTGACCCTCAATGCGGAGCGGTACTACGAGTATAATCTGCCGCTGATGGCGAGGAACTACTATGCCAACAAGCATACTCCCGAGGCGCCAGAAGGCACCCTGTTCACTGCGGTGGAAGCAGGCTTCTACACTCACGACGAGTACCTGTTTTTCTACCTCAGCAGCACCGAGGAAGATCCGACCGCCGCGCTGAATACCATGATCAGCGAGCTGATGACGCCTGACGTCACTGACGACGCCACCAAAAAGGTCAACACAGCTCGCCTGATCGACTCCCATCGACAGCTACGCGACGCGGTATCTGACTACCTTTTCTTTGCGGACAGGTCCGAGAGGCCAGATCTTCAGGTTCTGCTCGACAAAGCTGAGCAGATAGAGCGCGAAGCCAAACAAACACTGAGCTGATCAGCGCACGCTGGGCTGCCAATCGGCAGCCCTATTCCCTCTTCATGGTATCCCCCGACCCTCTTGGAGAGACTCCACTGAACGTTGCTAGAAACCAATGTTAGCCTTGACCGATAACACTGTTAAGAAATTGATTTCCCTCCTCTCACCAGGGGATGGAGACCAGATGTGGCGAGATCACTATGCGTGTCTTCTTGAGGGCCTTGCCAGGCAAGATGATTTGTCGATATTGCGCACAGCAAAAGAGGCAGATAAGTTTGAGCCAGGCCTCCAAGCCTTTGCTGCTGGCTTTCCAGGCATAAAGCTTACCCAAGTCCCAGAGGGAGAGTTCTATCGGGCAGCAGTCGGTTTCGTCAAGATGAACAGAGATGTCAGAAATGCATGTCTTGTCGCCTACGCATCTGAACTGAGGAAATCAGAAATGTTTGCTAAAACGCCGCTCACTTAATCTCTCCAAGAAAGCTTTTGGAATTTTCTTAATGCGCTCCAAGGGGCTATCTCCCTCCCTTGCTGCCACACGCGATAGGATTGCCAAATGAATAACTTCGAACTGCATCAGCGCGCCCAGGAACTCGCTGACACCCACAGCGCCTACGAGCTTGCCAGGGAAGTCCTGCGCTTGCGCGAGGAACTTAAGAAGGCTCCACCCCAGGACCACCCTCACGAACATCTGCGCGGCATCGGCTAGCGAGACACCACCAAGACCTCCCTGTCGAGCCCAGGAAGTTATTTTCTTTTCTAGGTGACTAGCCCACTTGACCCTTGTTTATTTTTTGATATAATAGACACATCAAATCAAGACACCTCAGGAGAGTCGCCATGACCCACAACGCCCCGGATCGTGACACCATCGTCGTCATCGTTGCCGATAGCGCCGTGCACTTCACCAGTGGCCCGCTCCAGACCACCGGAACCGGCGCATCACTGTGGTTCCCGCTGGATGGCCTGAGCGTGTTCAGCACCGTCGAGCGCATCATGACGATGCACCAGCTTGCCCACCACTGCGTGGACATTCAGTCCCTTCGCCGCTGTGGCGACAGCACGGACTACGAGGTCACCTTCTCGCCGTATACCAAGGCGAAGTCTGTCGCTTAACGCACACAGCCAAAAGGCGGCCTGCGGGCCGCCATGTGACTCGACACCACTATCACGCAACACCTCCGGTCGCCTGGCTTTCGCCCAACCAACACAACCCATAGGGAGTCGCATGTTCGAAGACGAGTCCAGCCAGTACCGCATCGTGTATCCCGGAGGCGATCAGACGCGCCTAAGCGTGGTGGAGATCGTTCCCGCACTGAGCTACGAGATTGACGACTACTCCGTGGCGTCGAGAAAGGTGTTTGACAACGAGGGCGAGGCGATGGCGCATGCGGTATCTCTCGCCAAACAACACGGACTGACAACCGACTTCTCTCGCCCTCGACTGCTGGACTAACGGCAAGGCCAGGGAGGCATGATCGATACCCGGTGCATCAACATCCTCTCTCGACATTGCCTCCCATGAGCCCTCGATCACCCGTCACTGATCACCGCCTACCAGCAGCACTCCTCACGCAGCGTCATTCTGATGCACTCTGAACCAAAAAAGCCCATCTTGGTTACTTGTAATGAATACAAGTGAATTATAATGGCCAAGCAAAGGCTTATTGCATGATATTAATGAATTTTAAATAATTCTGTGCCATTTTGATGCAGTTAGTGGCACCAGGGTGAGCACTGTCCACTAGTGATCGACTTTCATTGATTTAGCGTATCTAGTCCCAGCCACGCCTGGAAGTCGCCCGCCGACAGTCCACCGCTGCGCTGATCACGTAGCTCACCATCCCGGTAGTGCAGCAAGGCAGGCGGGCCAAAGAGACCGTGGGAGGCCATCATCTCACGCTGATCCTCACTCAAGGCCGTCACATCAAAAAACACCACCTCGCCGTCATAGGCTTCCATCACCGAAGGGTTCTGGAAGATGGCTCGCTCCATTGACTGGCAGATCATGCACCAGTCCGCCGTGACCTTGACCAGCAGGTCTCCCTCGCTCTCCTCGACCTTTTCCAGCAGTGCCGCCTGCTCAGACACGACAGGATACTCGTAGACCGATACATCAACCGAGCGGTAGACAAGCACCAGCCAGACAGCGATGGCCGCCACCACGACCGCGCCAATCACAGGACGCGATAGCGGATGATGCTGACGATGCCAGCGCCACCAGTCTTCCACCGCCATCACCAGCATCACAAAGACCAACCCTAGCCATGCTATGTCCGGCAATACCTCGCCCGCCAACCAGACCGCTACGCCGATCAGCACCCAGCCCATCAGGCGCTTCACATAGTCCATCCACTTACCGGGTCGCGGTAACGCACGCCGACCCAGCACACCGATCAACAGCAACGGTATCCCCATCCCCAGGGCCAGACTCGCCAACGACAGCGTACCCCGCACGACATCCCCTGTCGTAGCGATATAGAGCAAGACACCGGCCAGCGGGCCCGTCACACACGGGGATAGAATTAGCGTCGCCGACACACCCAGAACATAGGCTCCCAGCGGATGGCCGGTCGGCAAGCGATCTTGCCACCCCGCCACACGCTGAGAGACCCCGCCATCACGCAAGCGAATCGCGCCCATTGTGATCAGGCCTGCCAGGGCGATCAGCAGTGCAAAGCCAATCACCACTGCCGGATGACGCATCCATGCCTGAAAGCTGCTGCCTGCGCCCAGCATCGCCACCAACCAACCCATCGCGGCATACACACTGACCATGCCAAGCACATACATGCTGGTCAGCGTCATCCCCCTAGCCGCTCGCCGCTCTGAACCCATGATCATCGCCGAGACGACCGGGACCATCGGCAGCACACAAGGCGTCAGGGAGAGCCCCAGTCCCAGCAGCAAAAATCCGCCCACCAGCCATCCCAGTGACAACGTGCCCAGACGAGAGGAGAGATCCCCTGAAGCAGCATGCTCCTCCATGAAGGACACCTCATCGAGCAATGAGGCATACCGACCTCCTTCGGTTGCCTGAGACCAATCAAGCGCCAGCGAGATACGCTCAGGCGGGAAGCATACCCCCTGGTCGGAGCACCCCTGGAAGGCCAGCGTGACCTCATCAGGACGAGACGCCACCTCCTCGAAAGGAACCAACATAGAAGCCCCGTGGCGATAGATCATAACATCCCCAAAAAACTCATCCTGATAAGGCGTGCCCTCCTCTATGCCCCAGCGAACCTCATCCTCCAGTGACCCATCAAAACTGACGCCAAACTGCTCCTGGTAAAGGTAATTCCCGGAGAGGATCTCCCAATCCACCACGAGACCCCGAGAAGACAGCTCCCCCTGGTGAGCATAGAATCGACCGGACCCAGACATCTCGCTACCGGGCTGCACCTGCCACATGCTCTCAGGAGAAAACGCGCTTTCCGACACCCCAGGCGATCCACTGATCTCCTGTCCACTCAGTACCCGCGATACGGCATCCTCATGGGAGACCTGGGCACTCGCCACGCCAGAGAGCATCATCAGTGCTCCCGCCCAACAACCTAATTTCAGCATGTGCACAACATTTGTTTTCCTACAGTCTAGCACAGGATAATTAACCGGATATTTATTAATAGCTTAGTGATATTTTCCTGATTCAGGTGACATGTACTTTTGTTTTTTGGTGCTTTCTCAAGTTGCCACGGGGCCTCGATTCCCTCCACTCTCTGCCACTTTTACCTCAGCTTCTTGACTGATCGTTAATATCTGGTATAATAATTGAATACACACATGGCGGAGACGCTTGATGACCCAGGCCACTTATCGCCAGCAAAACGATGCCTTTTCTCGCTCAGTGCGCGAGAATGCCGCTCGCCGAGAGCGTGAGATGCAAGGCATCCGTCTTTTCATCCAGATGAACCTGGCTGAGCTGTGTCGGGAGAAGGTCCAGATCGAGGATCAAGGACTACCTCTTCATGAAGAGGCATCCATGCGTAAGCTTGAACGCCTTCTCGAAGCTCAGATAACCCAGGGCCAAGCCACTAGCCTTGCACTGCGTATGGTCGCTGACGAAGCCGCTTGCTACATCGCTCGACAGTGATCAGTAAGCTCTGGCCAAGCGCCAACCTCTCTTCATCCGGCACTCAGGAGCCCCTCATGAGCCAAGCCCTCAACGATCTGATCAACACCCACGGCGGCATTGACCACATCACCTTCGAGATGGATATGGTTCCGCTGTACGGGGGCGGCCTGCTGGCGCATCGCGACTATGGTGACAAGGACGAGAAGGCTACCGCCCGAATCAGCGAGGCACGCTATCGCCTGGATGAGCACTACAAGGTCACCTTGGTTTTTGACAATGAGCGATTTGGCGTCGAGCACTTCTATCAGATGGACCTGATGACCATGCTGCGCCAAGGAAGTGTCCGCATGTATGCTAACAACGAACCCATCAGCGTAAGCTGGTAGCACAGGAGACGCCCATGACCCTCTACGACGATCATGTCACCATTGGCGAGCTGATCGAGACAGGGGACACCCTCAAGACCCGTCGTGATCCCATCGAGGCCTGGCCGGGCTATGGCGTGACCTGCTACTCCCTGGGGACGCTCAACGGCAGCATCCCGGCAATTGCCGAGAACCTCAAGGCGATGGTTGATGAACAAGCCCAGATGCGCCGAGAGCTGAGTGATCCGGCCTATACAGTTACGGTGATCCTCGACGGCAAGCCTGTCGCCTGCACAGACAAGCAGGCACTGATCGATCAACTGTCCGCACTTTACCAGCAGCACAACCGCCGCTCGGCATAGTGCGAACGCCCTCGCCTGCCTCCCTATCCTGGGGGCAGGCAGATCCCGCTCTTCCACATGACTTTTTTGCCCTGGTTCATGCCATCCAGGTCGCCTTCCTGCGCAGCGTGGCTTGACGTTATTTATTTTTGTTGATAGTATGCACCCAGACATCAACGAACAGGGGCACCACCATGAGCATCAGCGCAAAACTGACTCCCAGCGAAAAAGTCTCCCTCGTCATGCATCTCACTGAGGAGGCTGATCTCACTCGTTTTCTGATGGAGCAGGCCCGCAAAAAAGGCCAGCACACTATCGCCCTCCAATACGAAGAGGAACTGGAGGCCCAAGACAGCTACATCCGGGCCGTCGAAGACGACTGCGCTATGAGAATGACGCCACC
>LFCJ01002567.1_pt1 | contig 13126 bp, 11 predicted proteins | sample 643141 | NCBI WGS metagenome assembly LFCJ01 (sample SAMN03766243, study PRJNA286221) | soda lake metagenome | biome: soda lake; feature: Kulunda steppe; material: water; isolation source: sample B1-Br-g2 brine of Lake Bitter-1 | place: Russia: Kulunda steppe | collected 2010-07 | reverse complement strand
TTACCCCATATAGGACATTATTATAATCTGATTCATAGAATCGATTCAGTCCAACCAGTCACTCGAGGGGCGCCTGAAACGAGCGAATCAGCAGGGCACCATTTTGGCATGTTGTATTTCAAAAAAAATTATAGCGCTATATAGCGCTATGTAGCGCTATACGCTATACAGCGCTATAGGCCAACGCCGACCCCTAATTATATCACATAATTGGGGCATTGTGCAAGGAAACCATGAACGCACCAAAGCCTGCAACCTCAGATCTTCCTATCGTGCCACATGGCTGATCGGCAACAACGTGCTTTCATCATAGGCTGGCAGGGGAGGTATGCATGAGATAATGATAGTGATTGATGACTAGGGGGCTTTGCATGCTGAGTAGCTCTGCTGCAGTGGTTGATAGTCAAAAAGAGTCCAAACCAGTTGCTGTCTAAAAAGATGCATGCCTAGCAGAACACATACCGTCAGGGTAACAGCATTCTAGGCGCTGCACTCCTGCTGAGTCACACAAGCCCAAACGTTTGCTTAATTGGGGCATCGTGCAAGGTGACCATGAGTGCGGCATTCAGCACCAGACCCTGCAGCCTCAGATCTTCCTATCGCGCCACATGGTTGATCGGCAATAGCGTGCTTTCATCATAGGCCGGCAGAGGCGTGCGATGCTGTAGATGTTAGGCAGCGCTGAGCAGCCTTGTTGCAGCGGATGATAGTGGTGGTCTACATTAGTTTTATTCAGTTGCTGTCTCCTATAATTTAAATGTCCCACATCGCCACACCCTGTGGTAACAATATGCTGTGCATATGCAGAGGTACACAAGGCCCAGGCTTTGCACAGTTAGGGACATTGTGCAAGGCAACCAAAAATGCAGTTCCAGCACCAGAACCCGCAGTCTCAGATCTTCCTATCGCGCCACATGGTTGATCGGCAACAACGTGCTGTCATCATAGAGCTGGTAGGGTTGTATGGTGCACATTACAATATTGATAATAGTGCTGTACCGAGGGTGGCTCAAGCATTGCATGATGAGCAACGGATAGATGGGCTAGCGTAACAAGCCAGTTGTCAGTGGACACCCGATATCTGCAATATCTGCAGCTCCCCCAGATCTAGAGTTGCATTGTCAGAATTACGAGGACATGGAAATCATGCAGCCAAGCATCCTTAAAGATAAAATATCTGAACTCAAGGAAGATGTTTGGCAATAGCAAGACGTGTTGACTTTGTCGTACAAGGTTATCACACTACAATTGTACGAGCTTGCAAGCAATTACTTCATGGTTCCTGCTACAAAGGTGCATAAGCAGATGCCTGCACAAGCACTAATGCCACTGTTCAGGCCATGATAGTGCAGTAAGACTTAGTTATAATTGCCTTGCAAGGCATACAGCATCACAGGTTGGAATGATGTTTGCCGTCATTAATGTCAATGCCTACCATCTGGGATCTACCTGAAGATTGACAGGTTGCGAAATTTCCTGATGGGGCCCATAGTATCTTGCTGCCTCCGCACACATTTATCCCGCTGCCTCCTGAATCATGCATGTGCACGCGCACATGACTTCATGAATCAGCAATGATCTGCAGCATACAGATGACTATTATCAGCTGCCAACAGAAATGAGGCAAGAAGTTGGGCGCAAGATGGATTGAACATGTTGCAAGCCTTGAGCTGTGTGCACACCCTACCATGAATACTTTGTAGCGCTGCAGCATTTGCCAATTTGCCATCGATGCTCCCCGTGCGAGTGGGCATTGAATGGTCCATGCACCAAGAGGGCTGCACGGACGCACATCGTTTGCCGCTCGAGGGTCCAAACACAAGCGACCTTTTCTGAGAAACGGGAACTTTTCGGCGGCTTCGACGGCAGGACATACGTATCTACTTGTTCAGCTTTATCTTTAATGTTTTCTTGCTGGATAATAGGGCTATAAATTTCAGAACGAGAAGAGAGGGTCTCCTACTATCCTCCAAAAATAGCGGACAGTGTAGCTTTCATAATTTTATTATCATTCATTTGATTGGTTTAATAGTAGTATTATGTACGAGTTAACGTAACGAGGTGTGCGTAGGAGTGTACGCAGGCCGCAAGCAGGGGCCACAGGGGGAGTAGGAGGGAAACGCAATGGTGCATATTCCGGTGTTTGGTGTGGGTGAGTTACCCCGATTGCAACCGCTGGCCGTTGTTTGCCTTCACCATCAGTCTCCCCATCTGCAGCATACCTACAGCTGTGCACACAACCTTGATCTTGAGCATCAGTTTACGTTCGTCTTCTGACAGACTTCTGTTCCATGCATTTCACACTCACCTGCCGCCCGCACGTCAAGTGTGTCACCCTTCCCACTGCTCCCAGATGTCAAGGAGCCCCGCATCCTCCACATTCTTCCCCAATTTGTGGAGGTGGTCGTGAGGCTGTGCGCACGGGTTGTTGATGCTGCTGTCAATTCCATACATCCGTTGACGCGAGAACAGCATGAACAGATGGCCAAGCTGCAGGTGTGTCTTTCTGTGCGGAGAGGTCCATCCAATCAGACACTGGAATATGCAAGCATTTTGAGACAACCCAAATTGGTTGTGACATGATATCTTGTCCAGCTTGATCCTGTCCATGCCGGGGTAGGCGGATGTTGCCAACTACATTAGCAAGGTATAGCTGAAGGCTGTGCGCAAGATCTCACAAGCTACGCAGGCGTGGCACCTCAGCCCGTGCTCAAGCTTGTATTACTTGTATGAGTACATATGGCGCCATGCCCATGTCCGTCTAACACTTGCAAGTGCCTTGGTACCCTTATGCATGCATAAATTTGAAGGACATGCGTTCTCTTAGCTGCACTCATTCCAAGTACCTGCTTATTCCCGCTCGTGTAACGCATGCAACACGCACATAGCGCTCCTATAATTTCCTTTGGTGTTACAGGAGGATGCCTTGCCGCGCGAATTTCATCGACTTTTCCAGAAGACAAAAGATGGAGAGCTAGAGAATGAAGATGTGGTGTCCAGTGAGGTGCGTGCTAGAGGCGTGGTACATGCTAGAGGCGTGGTGTCCAGTCAGCAGCATGCTAGCGGTGTGGTGCATGAGGTTTGTGATAGAGGTGTGGTGTGTGCTAGAGGCTTGGTGTCCAATGAGCTGCGTGCTGGAGGTGTGGTGCGTGCTGGAGTTGTGGTGCGTGCAATGGGTGTGGTGTCTGGTGAGGTGCGTGCTAGAGGTGTGGTGCGTGTGGTGTCAGAGGCGTGGTGTCCAGTGAGCTGTGCGCTAGAGGTGTGGTGTCCAGTGTGGTGCACGCTAGAGGTGTGGTGTCCGGTGAGCTGCGTGCTGGTGAACGAAGATGTGGTGGTCAGTAAGGTGTGCGCGGCTGGCAGTCAGTGACGGCCGGGCCGTGAGGTGGGGGCGCTCATTGACAGATGGGCAGTGTGGTGGGGGCGTTGATTGACAGCTGGGGAGTGTGGTAGAGGCATTCAATGACATTTGGACAGTGTGGTGGGGGCGTCGATTGACAGCTGGGGAGTGTGTTAGAGGCATTCAATGACATTTGGACAGTGTGGTGGGGGCGTTGATTGACATCTGGGGAGTGTGTTGGACAGCACGATCTGGAGATGTGTGTGTGTGTGTGTGTCTTGCACAGTCATCCGACGATGTCAGGGTGAGCCAGCAGGGGAGCCACCTTCATCACGTTGCCTTGTGTTGTAATGAACAAGGCATCGTTTATTGTAATGAACGAGATGTCGATTGTGCCAGAAGCACTCTCTTGTGTGCTTGCACCTCCACACTCAAAACACACGCGCATGCATGCTTGCAAGCAGGCATGCAAACATGCGCATGTGCACGTGCATGCGCGCGCGTGAACACATGCACACCATCACATGCGCCTTTCTCTGGCCAGGCCAGGGTGTGCTGCATGCCTTGTCCCCACACCTTGCATGTATGCTCTGCCCATGCCAGGCTGAGGAGGCCGGGTATGCGTACTACCGCCGCATGCTGCGCACTTCCATTGTGGGTGCGAGTGACGAGGAGGAGGAGGATGTGCTATTGCGGAAGATGGGACGGCATGGGCCCAGCGCCAGAGAGCAGGTAGGCAGTGCGTGTACATGTGCATGTGCTTGGCCCAGGCGCATGGTCCATACGCGTAGTGCAGGTGCACGGTGCAGGCAAATGGTGTGTGCACACGGGCCCAGCGCCAGGGAGCAGTTGACCGTGGGGTAGGGATGCAGGATCCGCCCAATCGACAAGTACTGTGCAGATCTGACATCGGCAGTGGGGAAATGCTTTGGTGAGCTTCATTCGGTTTCTGCCAGAGCGTCTCCGTCCCCTAGTGCGTGAGCAGAGGATGGTCCAGCCGCGTGTAGGGTGCAGGGATGTGCGCAGCACAGTGCGACTGAGCAAAAGGCCGCCCGTGCTAGATGGTGGGGGGGAAGGTGTGGCTGTTTGTCGTTGTTATCAAGCACACGCGCCCGTCTTGGGGATTGTCAACGCTTCTGTGCTTCTTCACCCTGTGTGTGGCATGTGGCGCGCCCCACAGTGTAGCAGCACATGCTTTGTACTACGGCTGATTTAAGCCGTGTCAGACCCAATTTGCTTATTTGCGGCACTGTTTGAGGTTGTCTTCTATGTTGCACATGCGGGACACTAGAAATGGGTGTGTGCTTGCATATACGCGCGTGCGCGCACACTGCCTCCCCTTGACCACGCCCCCATCCGCCAGTGCCGCAGCCCCGCCCTCTCCCCCGCACACCATTGTTGGTATTGATGCCTGTCGCACGCAATGCGGGGGGCGCGCTGTATGCTGTGAGGGGCGCCCGCGGAAAGGGCAGGGGGCGGACCGACCGGCGTCAATCAAATGCAAGCACGCGCGCTGAGGTCCAGCACGGCGCACCCCCCGCCCCTCCTGCGCTCGCCACTGTCACAAGAATACCAACACAAACACACCAGGCATCACAAATCACACTCGCGGGGCGCAGGAAGGGGCGCAGCGCGGCTCTCAGGGGCCGGGGACACTGTGCCTGAGTGCATTGTTCGGCAAGCCGCGACCACCGGCGGTGTCCCCGTGAAGTGCGCTGTCCAGCCATCAATGCCTTATGCTTCCACGACGCGCTTGCACATAAAATTGTCCCGCCCAGAAACGGCGCAATTGCCAGGGGGCCTCTCCTTGCAACGTGCACCACCTGCCTAAAGTCCTTCTACCATGGCTTGCGTCAGCGCGCATGTTGCTGCCTTTGGAAGCACACCAGCAAGCACACCAGCAAGAGGCACACCAGCAAGAGGCACACCAGCAAAGCACACCAGCAAGAGGCAAGGTGCCTGGGCTGCTAGCCTGGATCAGGCCCTGCTAGGTGCATAAGCCTGCCGTTGAAGATGCCATGTGCACACCCTCCTGCTGTGTAGACAGGCGGGTGCAGAGCCGCAGCTGCTGCGCGCGCCAAGGGTCCTTGGCAGCCTGCGTCACTGCCCTGTCTGGCAGGCCTGGTAGACTCTTTTGCTTAGCCTACCCTTGCTCGGCAAGTCCATCCACGTAACCCTCACCTCGCCTCACCTTTCCTCACCTGAGAGCATTGTGCACCTGCAGATGGGCCTTATGGCAGCAACACAGCCTCAGCGCCCCTTCACAGCATCGCCACCCCTCCACCTTTGGGGCCCGTCAATACCTCCTCACACGACCTTATACAATCCCAATCCTAAGCATGGCCATCCCTCCTTGAATGCCAGGGTGCACTGTTTTGGCTGTGGGGGGTACGCACTGTTGATGCAGCCCTCACTCGCTAAGACAGCTGTGGAATCGGGGCTGGGTCATGGGCGTTGGCCTGAAGATGGCTGTGGATTTCGGGGCTGGAGTCAGGGGCGGAGGCGCTTGCTCATTGGCCCTGTGGCTGTTCACTGCGCGCAGGTGCTACAGGAGTACCTTGAGGCGTGCCCCGACATGGAGCCTAGCAGAGCCATGGATGTCAAGGCGCGCCTGCTCAACCTGCCTGTGGAGTCGGAGGCTGCACAGGTGGGCAGGGCATGCAGAGCACGTGCAAGACATTTGTAAAGCTGTGCAGACGGCGAGGAGGGCCTGGAGGCGTGCACCCGACACCAAACATGGGCCTTGGTGGTGCATGTGCATTCGGCTAGAACGGGTCAGGTTGAGCATGAGGAGCAAAAATGGGCCCCTGTACCAGCTCAGCTGGCTGTGATACATGGCAAAACCATGAGCATGCAAAGCCGCGGCACGTTCGAGGGCCGTGGCAGCTGTGGCTAGGTTGCATGTGTGGCCCAAAGCAACAGGGAGTCATGGTCGCTCGTGACGGTGATTCTTCACAGTGCAAGGGAGTCTGGTGTTTCTTGATGGGCGCACTAGCGGCAGCCGTCTGCAGCAGGTCCGCAGCACTGTGCGCTTGTCGACCTCCATGTGATGCGCGCATCATGTAACTCGTGCACAGGAGGCACGAGCCGCGGCTGCTGCTGAGGCGGCCGCAGCCCAGGCGCGGGCAGCCGAGGCGGCAGCGGAAGCGGGCGAGGGCAAGGGCGTGGGTGGGGCGCAAGGCATTGCAGACGCAGCCGCAGCGGCCCGTACAAGGGAGATGGAGGCGCCCAGGTGGGTGTGGTTCTTGGATGCGAGTGTCATGGTAGGCGCCCAGGTTGGCAGTGCGCTCCTCACTTAGGGACTTGCTTGTTCAATTTATGACATCTATCAGCCGTGTTGTTGTTGAGAGATTGTTGAGGGTGGTGTAGTCACTGCCACAAGGCTCCAGCTAAGGTCACGTTGCTCCGCTCGGGTTGGAGTGCTCCTCCTGTTGCCCATCCTTCGTTCGGCAGCTGCTCACTCCCACGCAGCATATCCTCACCTCCACATGGTGCATGCTCACTCCCACGCAGCCCGTGCTCACTCTCATGTGGTTTGTCCTGACTGCCGCGTGGCATGTGCGCACCTTGCTCACCTCCAGGTGGCAGCGGAAGGAGTTCCAGGAGCTGCAGCACAAGATTACAGCGATGGAGGGCATGGGGGCGCAGCAGGCGCGGGCGCTGCAGCAGCAGGTGCGCTGTGTGCGCATGTATGCTTATTTGTGTGTGTGCATATGTGTGTGGTTGGTGTGGGGCAGGGAGCACAGCAGGCACAGGCGCTGCAGCAGCAAGGGCACTGAGTGGCTGCGTGTGGGCGTGTGGGCATGTGGGCTTTTACAAGTGTGCGTGCATTTGTACATGCATCATGTGCCTGCCCATGCTACCTCCATCGCACTGCAGCACCTTGATTCTCCTGCATCCTTGGACTCATGCAACGTGCATGTGTGAATTGCGCGTGGCCCTAAACCCTCCCGCGCATAATGCGCAGGCGGCGGAGCTGGCGTGCCTCCAGCAGCGGAGGCGGGGGCCTTGGGAGCATGGCGCTCACACGGCGGTGCGAGCCAGCTTGGGCTTGGGCCTGGGCCTGGGCATCGTGAAGGGCGTGGGCCTGGGCATGCGCAAGGTGCGCGCGCTGGCCTGGGCATCGTGAAAGGCGTGGGCCTGGGCATGCGCAAGGTGCACGCGCTGGCCTGGGCATGAGCGTGGGTGCCTGGACGGGGGGCACGGGCGAGGGCTGGCTGGTGGTGTGCACAGTGGCCTGGGTGCAATTGTGGCTCGTAGGACACCCAGGAGGCGCGCACGCAGGCCAGGGCGTGGGCGTGGGTGTCTGGGTGTGGGTGTGTAGGCGAGGTGGACGGGGAGCTGCCGATGGTGCGCATATGGCCTGGTCATGTGTAAGGTGTGCACACATGCCAGCACGTGGGCGCGTGTGTGGGGGTCTAGGCGCCTGGGCATGCAAAGCGTGGGCGCGCAGGTCCAGGGAATTGGATGTCAGAGAAAGGCAATGATCCGGGCGTGCAGCGAATGTGCACACACCCAAGGGTGTTTGAGCTGAGCGTGGTTGCCTTTGGAGGCTGGTCAGGCACTTGCTGACAACTGTGTATATACCCCGTTTATTTTGGTAAATTGGCACAGATTTTGCATCCACTTATCCTTGCGAGAAGGGAGCATGGCAAGAGTGTGGGGTTGGGCGTGAGTGTGGACCCATGATTACGGCAACGGCCCAGAATACGCCCGAGTGCACATCGTGTTAGACATCGTCGTAATTTGTGCTGCACACCATTTGTAGCCGGGCTTGGCTGCGCCGCACTGCTGTCCCTCCCATGTCTTGCACAAGTTGTTTGGGGCTCCTTGTTTGGGCATGCTTGTTGCGTGAGCGCCAGGATAGCATGCATGCAAGCAGCGGATCTGGGGCTGGGATGTTTGATGGGCGTTTGGGGGCTGAGCGAGCACTCATGCGCTACTGGCCAGGGCGCCCAGCCTGCCATAGCAGGGCGGCAAGCAGCCACAGGCTGCAGGCCGGTGCTGCTGGCCTTTTTGGGCCGTAGGGAACATCGCAACCTCGCTGCTGCACACTTAGTTGCGTCTGCACACTTCGCTGCGTCAGGCGCCCTGCCGCAGTGAGTGTGGCCAATGTGGCCCCTGCTTGGAGAGGCCAGCTGCTGCATGGCGAGCAGGAGTAAAGTGCCGGCATGTTTTTCAGCAGGGACGCCTCAGGGAGGGTGGCAGCGGAGCTGCCTGGCAGCTCGCCCTGGTGAGGCAGCCACAGCCCCTACCGGCGCTGTGGCCTCGAGTGGCGACCGTGCTCATGGCAGGCGTGTTCATGCATGCCCTGCAGGTGCTGCACACCATTCGAGCACGCAAACGCAAGTCTAAGGCAGGGCGTGGGGGTCGTCCACAGGGCCCGGTCCCGAGGGCCCCCCGGCCGCAAGCGCAGCAGCCCCAACAGCAGCCGCCGCAAACGCAGCAGGTGCAGAGGCAGCAGCAGCAGCAGCCAGCTTTAGCCAAGGCAGGAACTGGGGCGGCCAAAGATAAGGCGCAGCAGCCGCCGCAGCAACAGCAGCAGGCTCGCCCATCCCGTCCTGCAGCACGCACTAGATAGCGGGCTGGATACTGATTCTGGCAGCAGCCTCAGCATGCATACTTTAGGAGGGATGTTCGCGCCTGTTAAGTGCTGGTTGTGATGATTGGCTAGCATCTAGGTACCTGCCAGATTTGGGCGTGTTTGTGCACATCACAAAAATACAGATTATATAGAGAGAATGCTACTGGTGTTAGGTGTTAGGTTACATAGCTGTATCCGCCGAACGAGGGCAGCTTAGCTGGAGCCCAAAAGGCCTGCAACCCCAAACTAAAACTAAAAGCGCTCAAATCAGAAGAAAGGTAGTGTCTGGAAGCCAGATGTTTTGGCTTAGCATCTAGGTACCTGCCAGATTTGGGCGTGTGTGTGTGCACATTACAAAAATACAGATTATATAGAGAGAATGCTACTGGTGTTAGGTGTTAGGTTACATAGCTGTATCCGCCGAACGAGGGCAGCTTAGCTGAAGCCTAAAAGGCCTGCAACCCTAAACCAAAAACTAAAGCGCTCAAATCAGGAGAAAGGTAGTGTCAGCCAGATGGTTTGGTGAAAAACAAGACTGAAAACCTGAAGATTTTTGAAGGCAGCTACGCCATCTTTGCGCAAACTCATTGATTACTATAACCAGATCCATATTTCACTTACTACACTCGGGCGTGCCTGTGGAGCTTCCATTCCTGGGGCTCCGTCATGCGGAGGCTCCTCCGCATGGTCACGCATCTTCCCGCCTTTCTCTCTGCACTGCCGCCAGTGCGGTCGGCCCATGCATGATGTAGATGCACAGCACACACGGCACCCCTACAAGTCGCAGGTACGTGGCATCGGGCCACCACCGCCCTGTAGCAGGCCCGAACCTCATTCGCTTCAAGGAGTGCGCGTGGATCATCTGCTTCCCCAAGCAGTGATGTCCAGAGCTGCCTTCCAGTGACAATCCAGACAGGTGGGTGTGGCCAACAGTGTGTGCCCCTTGTGGACAGGGAGCTGAGGAGAGTGTGGACAGAGACAGCTCCTGGCTTCACTGTGTTTGTCCTGCTGCATTGCATTCTGTCCATGTGCACTACACGTACCACTGCCAGGATGCTCTACCACTGTACCATGCTTGAATTTGCATCATGCAAGTCTCCCCCTATCTACTATTGAGCTGTGCTTTGCTTCCTTTTTGGCTGTCTTCTCCACGAGCAACTTCGCAGCAGCCTCCGGAATGCCTATGATGAACATGATCGCGAGCAGAAACAATGTATGCTGCTTTCACAAACATGCTCTAGAATTACTCAGAGGCAAGGGAGGCTGCCCCAATCCAGCAAGTGTGCACCACATGCGCTGCATCATCTGGTTGTGCGTCTGTGAGCGTGAGCCATGCCTCCTTCACTTCCTTTGAATTGAACTGATGAGCCGGCTCCTTTGCTGATGTTTGGCCCTAAGATTAGAAATTGCAACTTTGCTGTGCTGGCCCCTCCTCTGCAAGCATCCCTTATTCGCATTAGAGGTCTGGTTCTTGTGCAGAGCTCTCGCTTCAGACTGTTTTTGCCTGCCCTGTGTCACTGAGCAAATCCGAATTGCAACTGCTTTGCTACCCAGTGCTCTGTCTGTCACAATGTGTTGATGCCTATGATGAAGACATTCACGAGCAGATACCAACAGTGCTGCAACCTACGCTCTAGAATTACTCAGAGGCAAACACGGAAACACATGAACACCCCATACACAATGAGTCAAGCCAATCAAGTTGGTCTTGTGGCATAAGATTGGGTACATATTGCTTGATGATGAATCTACGCATGTCTTGCGCTTTGACTGCCATGGGCAGTGCCAAACAAGTGCCTTGAAGGTGCCCTGATACTTCGTGCAGACCACATGACGAGTGAAGCTCTCTGGCTTGTCTGATCCCACTCAGTGCCATTGAAGACACCAAAGCGCGCGCCTGCTTATACCTGCACCAAGACAGTCTGCTGCTGTGAACCTTGTGCCCAGATGCACAGTCACGTAACCCATCTTAAAAGCATGCCATGCCCATTTTTGCGCATGTGCGACCCTATTTGCGAGCTAAGCCTAAGATGATAACGTCATGATCGTGTCTGATACACCATGCGGAACACTCTTGACAACCTGCTGCTTTCCTTCTGAGGCACTCGCTAAAATTGTTGCTGCTCACCATTTTGTCAGTGTGGACGCATGCTGCTTGCAGTCTGTGGTCCGCTGCTGTTCACCCTTACCCAAATGCACAACCATACAAACCCATCAAGCAAGCATGCCGTGCCCATTTTTGCACATGTGCGCAACCCTATTTGCGAGCGAAGCCTAAGATGATAACGTCATAATCGTGCCTGATACTCCATGCGGAACACTCTTGACAACCTGCTGCTTTCCTTCTGAGGCTTTCTCTCCCTCTGTTTGCAGCATATGTTCCCAATGCATGCATTGCAAGGTAGAGCTCATTATCACAGTCCATACTCTAGTTCACCCCTCGTTCGTCAAAGAGGTTGTACAGTGCTCACTGGCTTCGCGCAGGAGGCTCGGTAGCTAACCTGTGCCCAACACTCCAGCCTGCTCAGACGCGTCAGGGAGCACCCTAAAGTTTACATCGTGGCCAGTCTGTCAGCCAGGTGGGCTCACTGCTGGGCCTGCTGGGTATCTTGATGCTTGTCAGGGAGCATCCTTGGCTCTGGACAGAAAGAGCCTGTTCAAGGTAAGTTGAGGGATTCATTTGAGGCAGATGGAGGATTTGAGCTTTTCAAGTTGTTCACGCAATCAAATTGTATCAAATCATTTGCTGTACTTTCAAACGCTGATTCGTGAATTTTAAGACCTTCCAAAAATGAGCCCTGTGATGCACCTTATTTGCTCCGCCTCAGAGTGGCCCCTAGATAGAAAGTAGTTTGTTCTAACTGTGTGTGGGGAATCAGGGGGGTTAGGGTTTAAACATTCAATATACTTCGAATCATTTGCCCAGTGTTGTTTTAAAGCAGGCAAATCCTCCATCCCTGATTTGAGGTAAGGTTTGCATGGCTGCTAGCCAGTTGAATGAGGGGTGCCCTAGGCTGAAACCTGCGACCAGATTTCAAGTGCGAATAGGCCCACACACACACCCATTTGGGGCAGGCGCACCTCCTTGGGCGCGGCCATTGCTGTTCCCTTGCGTGCTCTCAGTTGGAGTATCACACGTCACGTGGGTTCGTGTGAATGAGTCAGGATGGGCGTGCACCATTGGTGTCATGTGTTGGGCTGCATAGAACAGTATGTAGATGCAATACAGTTGCCAGTTTGAGCGCTAATTGACAAAACTAGGAGGGTATGTATGTATGTGAGGTATGCGCACAACAAGCAGCCCTACACACGCGCGAATGAACATGGATGGGCGCAGTCATCACTGTCATGTTTGAGTGCTCAGTGGGACATTGCACCGTGAATGAGTCTGGATGTTCTGAGTGGCAACGGCTTAATGCAGGCACTTGTGCATTAAAACTCAGTGGGACTACCCAGTTCATTGCTTATGTAAGCTTAATGTCATAGGGTTTCAGGTTTGGGTAGGGGTAAGGGTTTAGGCAGAATATGAAATAAGGAGCATGCTCATTACAATTAAGATAGGCCCATGTATTTCCTCTCATCTCGTGGTGGAGTTACAGGCTACTAGCACTACAAGTTGGGGTTAACCTTGCACTACAACCCTCCTGCACTACATACCTCAAGGTGACGTCTGAGGGCACAGTCTATTTTCCCATTTCCCATTTCCCATGCTATTTTCCTTTCAATTATCATCTATAAAAAATTTGGTTGTAATGGCTTTCTGTGCATCAGACTGAATCCTTCTGATAATTTGTATAGTCCACTCTCCTTGAGTAGATACTCGGATGCATTGAAGGGTGCAGGTTTGCAAGTGGCTAGCGCAGCTGCTGCATCTTCAGAGCTTTGTGTGTGCACATCAGCAGCAGCAGGTGGTGTTGGTGCGAGCGCAGTGCAGGCGCTAGTGCCGGTGCTGGGTGCGTCAAGCAGGTCAGTGCGCTTTAGCAGGTTCATCAGAGTGGAAGTGGGTATCTGAACCGCCACCTCAAAGCCAGGCAGACCTTGCAAGGATGCGAGCTCAGCAGGGGGAAGCTTCGCACCAGGAATTCGAACGGTCGTATAGTGCGGCGCCTGGGACACTCTCCCTGGAGACTGGTGTAGCCCTGAATGGCACTGGTGTTGCTGCAACCATGCGCTGATCAGCAGGTTTTTCCATGGCAGTGACCATT
>LFCJ01002565.1_pt1 | contig 13132 bp, 14 predicted proteins | sample 643141 | NCBI WGS metagenome assembly LFCJ01 (sample SAMN03766243, study PRJNA286221) | soda lake metagenome | biome: soda lake; feature: Kulunda steppe; material: water; isolation source: sample B1-Br-g2 brine of Lake Bitter-1 | place: Russia: Kulunda steppe | collected 2010-07 | reverse complement strand
GCGTCACCACCAGGGTTTCCCCGTCGTCGTACAACTCGACGGTCGATCCACCCGAAATGTCGTTTTCGGTTGCCCATTGCTTTGGGAGCGAGACAGTGTATGTCGAACCACCGGTAACCTGGACCTTTCGAGTCTCCATGTGACGTGTTTTTCACAGGAAGAATATAAACCTGCTTGAAAATATATAGATAGCTAAACCTACGGCTATTTTACCCGTATAGAGATGCTTAGAGGGATATAGCAGTGTGTAAACGGTCCAAATATACTGCTTTGAAAATATAGATATATAGTAATATGTAGTAATGCGCTAACTGATAACAGACGGTTTCGGATACCCGGTTTCTGGCTACAGGGTGACCCGCCGAGGACCATCGGCGCTTGTCGTTATCGGGCCGCTTCGAGGTCGACGAACACTGTCAGATTGGCGGACAACCACGCCGTCGCACGCTCGGACTTGGTACACTCTTGTGGTCCGATCGTACATCGGTCGGGACCCCCCTCACGTTCGACGATGACTGCCTCGAGGGGTCGGGAGTCAGCGTCCGGAGTCGGTTGTGTGGGGGTTCGGATCACTCGATCGTTAGGTCTGGTAGGAGCGTTACTCATGGGTTCTTCTCCGTGTTTCGACAACTGTCCGTTCTACTGAAAGGTATTAAGCCGCTTCTAGTTGATCTATTGAGAGGTATCGAGCGGTCGGGACGGATACCGGTTCGACGGGTCGGGGACAAAGAGACGAGGGCAAATCCCTCGGTGGGGTCCACAAAATACAACCGACTGTTTTTAGATCGGCTCTTGACGCGCCGTCTCTTCGATCCTGATTCCACACCTGACCGTCCCTCGAAGGTTCTCGAGGATGACGCCGGACAGGTAGTTATCTGTCCCGTCAGTGAGATCGGACTCGAGCCGCTCGATATCCTGGAAACAGCGGCTAATGCTGGTGTCGGACTCACCCTCCAGTGCCACTTCAAGCGTCGACTGTATGTCAGCGCCGAGAGCCTCCAACCGGTCGAAGAAGGCCGACTTCGGATCCGGGCCCGGATCGGGAGCGGAGTCCCGGTTACCACCGACCGTAGCGATCCGAGTAGCGTATGCGGCAAGGGAATCGAGTTGACACGCAATCCGATACTGCCGGAAGGCTGCCGCCCGGTCGATATCGAACGTCGTGATTTCAGTCACGTCAGTTATGCCACAGTGAACCGTGTGGCTGACAAACGCGAACAGCCGGTCGACCTCGGTCTTCTGGCTGCGTACGTGGCGGGCCAGGCTACTGCTCCCGGTAGTCGCTGCCTCAATTGCCGTTTCATGCATCCGAACGGCCTGCCGGTGGAGCTGGTCAACTGCCTGTGGGATCGACCCCTCACCAGGATCGAGAATCGTCTCAACGACAACGGTGTCGTCCGTCTCCCGATTTATTTCAATCCCGAGAAGCTGCGTGACCGTCTCCCTGATCGTCCGGCCCGCTGCTGGTGAGAGGGTTCCCGCAGTCGTCACCACAATCCGGGTACACCCTGTCAGATACGCCGACCGAATCCGTCGTGAAAGCGGGGTGGCGTCGAGCGTCTCGAGGTCGATCGTCACGACCCGCTCAGGCGAGGTACCCGGTTTCTGAGCAACAACAAGTCGGTCCCGATAGGGATAGATCGCCATCGACATTCCGGCCTCGAGGTCATTCTCGAGTACCCACTCCTTTGGCAGTGAGAGCGAAAAGCTCGAGCCACCGGGCAGTTGGAGCCTGCGTTCGACCGGTTCGACCGGAACCGGCCGGTCAGTAGATGAGTGCATCGTCGTTTTCTACCATATACAGCGTTCGGGCTGCAATGTTGACTGCGTGATCGCCAACGCGTTCTAGATCCCGAATCGTGAGCAATGTACGGGAGACGTCTTCGAACACCCGCTGGTCGTCAATCTCGCTTGCGAGTAAGTCCTGGACGACCACTTTGCTCGCCGCCTCACACTGCTCGTCGATTTCGTCGTCTTTGGCGGCAATATCGTACGTTCGGTTGGCGTCGCCATCGGCGTAGGCCGCCATCGCCGCTTCGACCATCGCGATTGTCTCCTCGCCGAGGGCCGTGATCTCGAGTTCGGGATAGGGATCGCTCGGAGATTCCGTCGTATACTCGCCGAGATTGGTCGCCAGATCGGCGATCCGCTCGAGGTCGGTGATGATCTTGAACGAGGCTGTAATAAATCGCAGATCGCCGGCCACCGGCTGTTGGAGCGCGATCAGATCGGTACAGGCCGCCTCGAGTTCGAGGTAGCGCTCGTTGATCTCGTGGTCGCCGGTGATGACGGCCTCGGCTTTCTGTTTGTCGTTCGTCTCGAGGGCCTCGAGTGCTTGCCGAAACCGTTCACAGACCAGTTCGCTCATGTCGACAACGTCGGCTCGGAGTGCCTCGAGTTTGCGCTGATATTCGACGCGAGCCATTAGCCGAACCTCCCGGTGATGTAGTCTTCGACGCGGCTGTGGGCTGGGTTTTCAAAGACGGTGGTCGTCTCGTCGAACTCTACTAAGTTCCCACCGGTGAGGAAGACAGCCGTTTTGTCAGAGATTCGGGCTGCCTGTTGCATGTTGTGGGTGACGATGACGACGGTGTACTCCTCGACTAGCTCGTCGATCAGGTCCTCGATTTTCGAGGCGGCAACGGGGTCGAGCGCCGACGTGGGTTCGTCCATGAGGATTACCTCCGGATCGGGTGCGATTGCGCGGGCGATACAGAGACGCTGTTGTTGGCCACCGGAGAGGTCAAGCCCGGAGGAATCAAGTTGGTCTTTGACCTCATCCCACAGCGCCGCACCGCGAAGCGCCCGCTCGACATCCTCATCGGTTGCGGATTTTCCCTGGACCTCGAGGCCGTAGGTGACATTGTCGCGGATGCTTTTGGGGAAGGGGTTTGGTTTCTGGAAGACCTGCCCAACCCGTCGACGCAGAGCGACGGGGTCTACGTCTTCGTCGTAGACATTTTTACCCTGATAGGTGAATTCGCCCTCGACACGACAGCCATCTATCTGGTCGTTCATCCGGTTGATACACCGAAGGAACGTCGATTTCCCACAGCCTGAGGGACCGATGATCGCCGTCACCTTGTTTTCAGGAATCTCGATCGTGACATCGTTGAGCGCCCGTTCCTCGCCGTAGTAGACGCTTAGGTTGTGGCTTGCAAGGACGGTCTCATCGGGTCGGTTCGTGCGGTCCGTTCGGTCCGTCCCGCCGGTCTGTACGCTCGTCGAAATGAGCTGTTCGTGTGAGTCTGTTGTGTCTGGTGTTGCCATTGGTTAGACCTCCGTTTCGTACTTGTTTCGCAGGTAGATTGCGACGCCGTTCATACAGAGCATAATCGAGAGCAAGATGACAATTCCCACGGCAGCGAGGTGGATAAAGTGCTGGCTCGGTTCGGATGCCCAGCCGTAGATTTGGGTCGGCATTCCGCTAAATCGATCGAACGGTCCGTATGGCATCCGGTTCGTAAACAGCGCCCCAACCATGAGCAGCGGTGCCGTCTCGCCGATCGCTCGAGCCAGCGCGAGAATCGTCCCGGTCATGATGCCCGGAAACGCTGCCGGCAACACGACCCGGCGGATCGTCTGCCATTTCGTTGCGCCGGTCGCATACGAACCACGTCGGACGCTATCGGGGACTGCCCGCAGGGATTCCTGACTCGAGACGATGATAATCGGCATTACGAGGAGTGCAAGCGCAATCGAGCCGGCTAACAGGATCGGCCCCATGCCAATTCCGTTGACAAAGGCTGCCAGTGCGAGCAGGCCGTAGACAATCGAGGGAACCCCCGCGAGGTTCGCGAGGTTGGCCTCAATAAGTCGCGTGAGGCGGGTATTCGGCGCGTACTCTTCTAAATAGATAGCGCTGCCGACGCCGATAAACAGCGAGAGAAACGCCGTCAGAACCATGAGCATGAGCGAGGCGACGAGTGCGCCACGGAAGCCAGCACCCTCCGCTCGCCGGGAGCCATCACGGGTTAGAAAATCGCTGAGACCGATATTGAACTCAGTCAGGCCGACGTAGAAGTCAGTCGCGACATCGAGCAACAACAGTGCCAACATGACGACACCGAACATCGAGGCGGCGAAGATGACCCCGAGAAAAATCCGGTTCTGGAGGTGCTTCCACCCGAGGTCGATATCGGTGAACAGTTGCCGGTCGGACTTACTTGGGGTACTCATTGGTATTCCTCCTGGAAGCGGCGTTTAAACCAGTCGTTCAATAGGTTCATCACGAGTGTCATCAAGAACAGAAGCAGGCCAACGGCGAACAACGACTGGTACTCAACGGTACCAACGGCAGAGGTACCACGGGCCATCGACACCATGTATGCCGTCATCGTCATTATCTCGCTGAACGGATTCGCGGTGATGTTCGCGTTGTACCCTGCTGCCAGCGCAACAGCCATCGTCTCGCCAATCGCCCGGGAGACGGCGAGAATGTAGGAGGCGAGGATACCCGAAACCGCCGCCGGGATCACAACGCTCAGTGAGACGTCGAATTTCGTCGCCCCGAGCGCGTACGCCCCGTTTCGCAACTCATCAGGGACGGCCTGCATCGCGTCTTCGCTAATCGAGGAGACCATCGGAATCGTCATGATCCCAACGACGAGCATCCCAGACAGCAGACTGTAGCGGCCGATATTGATACCGAACAGCGCCGCAGCAATCGGCCCCAAGAGAACCGGATTGATAAACGCGATCGCGAAATAGCCATACACGATCGTCGGAATCCCGGCGAGAATCTCGAGCGTCGGCTTGAGTTTCGAGCGAACGCGTTTCGAAGAATACTCCGAAAGATACAGCGCCGTTGCCGTCCCGATCGGGATCGAAACGAACGCTGCCCCGACGGTGATCGCGAGCGTCCCGAATATGATCGGGAGCGCGCCATGAGCGGGTGTCGCGTGGTCCGGTGCCCATCGCGTCCCGGTGAAGAACTCGGTGAACGTCACCGTTCGCTCGGGACTGGCCCCAAGCAGCATTTCGGTGAAACGAGCACCCAAAAAGTAACTCGCCGCATTGTCGATCAACACGAAAAAGATGGCGAGGGTCGTCAAGACGGTAACCGCAGCACAGCCAAACAGGACTCGTCGGGCACGACGATTTGCCTCCTGGTCGGCCTGTGTGCCACTCCCCGCCCGTATCCCCGAATCTGAGCCTGTGTCTGTGCTCATGGAAGCTTACTCCTGTTGGACGGTCAGTTCCTCGGGCGAGGATCCAACCTGCTCGAGCCAACTGTCGATTTTCTCATGATTTTCTTGGGTGAGTTCATCGGGGGCCGCGTAGAAACCTTCATCGGCGGCGAACGTTTGGGCGTTGTTTGTGTAAAACCGCGCAAACGAGCCGATCAGATCGGGTTCCTCCTCGAGACTGGCGAGGTTGAAATAGGCAAACAGTGGCCGAGCAAGCGGTGAGTACAGTCCGTCTTCGATGTTCTGCTCTTCTGGAAGGTAAAACTCGCCGTCAGCATCGCTTTCGACGGGAACTGCTTCGATTGGTTGATCGTCTTCAATATCGCGCAGATACCCAAGGCCACCCCAGCCAAAGCCATCGACGTTGTCGGCAACCGCACCCATGATCTCATTGGTCTGGCTTGTCGCTGAGTAATCATCCCGAATGTTCCCGCGTTCGCCAAGAACGTATTCAGTAAAGTAGTCGAACGTGCCCGAAGCGCTGTCTCGAGCGTGCAGGGCAATCTCTTCATCTGGCCATTCATCTCGAATATCACTCCACGTCTCGATATCGGACTCGAACTCCCAGACCTGCTGTAGCTCCTCAAGGGTGATGTTGTCTACCCAGTCATTCTCGGAGTTTTTCACGACGGCCAGTCCGTCAAGGCCGACCTCGAGGAAATCGTACTCGACGCTTTCCTCTTCACAGAGTTCGATTTCGTCATCGGTGATCTCTCGACTTGCACTTTGGACGGCGGAGTTGGCTCGGCAGAACTCCTGAAAGCCAGCGCCAGTTCCTTGTGGGTCGACATCGACGAGCACGTCCGGAAACTCGTTGCTAAAGTTTTCGCCGGCCCAAGAGGTGATCGGCGCGACGGTGTTCGACCCCGAGGCGTCAATCGTCCCCGAGAGCCCGCCACCGTCACCGTTTCCACCGCCGAGACAGCCAGCCAATGCGAGGACGGCTGCACTGCCGGCGGTTGTCAGCATGGTACGACGCGAAAGACGGCCGGATGGGTTGTATGCCATCAGCTCATCCTTGCAAGGAGATACATAAAACGGATGCTATGATCAATGTATACAGACCCGTATCTATACATTTTACACGTATTCTATATATAATACTCTATAGCAGTACATTGCCGTATAGAGGCCGTTAGCCGGCTCCAAACGGTATGGATTTATTTTTGTTCTCTGAGGACAGTTTGTATGTCCACCCCATCGCCGGACGGGCCAGCCCGCCTACACACCGCCGGAATCGGCTCGGTCATCGGTGGACTCCTGTTGGCTGCCCTCTCCCTTCTCAGCCCACTTTCGTTCCGTCTCCTCGCCAGCCTCATCCTGCTTATCGGCGTTGGTAGCTGGGCGCTCGAGCACCGGCAACACAAAAAGACACACATCCCGCTTGGTATCGTTGGCGTCGGTGGAATCGGCCTCCTCGAGGCGGGCGGGTTCGGACTGGGGCTCGATGCACTCTCACTGGGTGTCATTGCCGTCGTCGTTGGAGGCGCTGACGTGCTTGCCGGCGGCGTACTTGGGAGGGTTGGTCGAGGGACGTAGCACGGAACCGATTTCAGACTCGAACCCGGGACAAATCAACGAAAGTCGCGGATACCCGGTCGCAGCCGCTTTCGACCTCCGTGGCGCGTCGTCAACGAGCCACGTCAGAGACCGGAATCTACCTCGAGTAAATTTCGGTCTGCATTGCGGAACGCGGCATCGTCCTCGAACGTTCCTGAATCCCCCTCCTCGATCTCGAGTTCGTCTTCGTCGCTGAAAATAATCCCGAGGACATCCGAAGAGCCACCGATATCGATGCGAATCGCATACGCATCCCAATCGGTGAGATCATCAAACTCGTCGTCGTAGGATTCTAGAATGTCATTTTTCACCCCCGTTGCGTACTGGGTGACCACATCGAAGCTCACATCCGGATAGTAAAAATGCCCAGGGACAACGACCTGTTCGTCGGTTTGAGCGGATACGGTGCCCGCCGTGGCTCCAGCCCCGACCCCAACTGCGAGTGCGGTGGCCGTGAGTGCCCCCTTGTTTATCGCTTGCACATCGTCTGGCGTTTTGTCATTTTCCTCGTTCATGTCACTCACACCCGTTTGCGGGTTCTCAACCGTGAGCTACTAGCACACATAAACAAGGCAGTCCGTTCCACTGGGTTCGAGCCCGTAATTTGAACCTGAGTGAGCAACAGTTTTCCAACAGGGCACTCACTGGCGGGTTCGGACTACTCGGAAGCCGAAAGCCGTCAGCAACCGTTGGTTTACTCGGTGGAGAGGGGCGCGCTGCCACGACGATGGGTGCGTTCGATAGCCAATGGGCGTCAAACTCCCCGTGCTAGTCAGTCGCATTAGGACGGACAGCGAACTCTCGTCGGACCCTCATCGCTCGGCTCATAACCAAGTGCCGCCCCGACGTTGACCAGTCCTGCCCCCTGTTCGGTCTCAGGCAGACCAAGGTCCTCAGCCGTCTCACGGAGTCGGCTACGGGTTTGGCTTGGGGAGTAGCCTTCAGCCAGCAAGATGGCAGCGGCACCCGCGACGTGCGGAGCCGCCATCGAAGTCCCGTCTTTGGCGGCATGGCCGTCAACAACGGTCGAACAGACAGCCGCTCCGGGGGCCGCGAGGTCGACTTCGGGACCAGTCGAAGAGAAATCAGTGACGCCGTCATCGATATCGGTGGCAGTGACTGCGAGGAACTCCTCATGGGCTGCCGGGTAGCCGACGGAGTCCGGTTGCCCCCGATTGCCAGCCGCGGCGACCGGGAGGACACCCGCCTCTATGGCATACTGACCGGCGGCTTGCAAGGCTGGCGATTGCCGTGGCGAGCCGAGGCTGAGGTTTATAACGTCCCACTCCTGGTCGGCGGCGTACCGAATCGCTTTGACAATCGTGGTAGTGCGACAACCGCCAGCCCCACTACAGACCTTCAATGCGTGTAGTCTCGCCTCCGGAGCGACGCCAACGACCGCGTCTTCGCCTGTGGCAGCAATGGTCCCCGCAACGTGGGTCCCGTGCCCGCCGTCATCCGACCACGGGTAGGAACATCCCTCACAGTCAACCCACGACCGGTGATTCCCCTCGGCATCCGGATCTGCCAGCGACCCTTGCAAGTCGGGATGGGCATCATCAATCCCGGAGTCGATCACACCGACATCGATGCCGTCGCCCATCGATCCCGCCTCATGGACGATACCGGCATCGATCCGGTCGATCCCCCATGGCTGTATCTGGTCCCCGTCGGTTGTTTGTTCAGAAACGTGTGTGAGAATGTAGTCGGGTTGGACGAACGCGACATCCGAACGCGAGAGTAACGACTCGCGACGATCCCGAGAAAAGATGCCCGAAACGAGTTTCAGTGACGTGTGATCTGTGAGATCGATCCGGCCCGTAGCCCCATCAGAAACGGACGCAGCGGCGACGGCACCGTCGGCCGATTTCGTGCCGACGATGTACCGGTCCATCCACCGGTAGACACCGACCCCGACCCCGAGCCCGAGCACCCCCGTCCCAGCGGTTTTTAACAGCTCACGTCGGGACCACGGCCGATTTTCCATACGTGTCTTTCTCGTACAGTATCTGTGATAAATCTTTCAACCGGAGGTCGTGTAACGACAGCTAGTTGCGCTCTAACTCGAGGTCAGCATCTAATTCGGACTGGGACATCTCGTCTCCGTGTGGTTCATCGACGACCGATTTCTCAGCCCCGTACCCAACTGAATCCGTCGCAGCGTGAGACGTGTCGGTCTCGGTCGATGCCTGGGGATGGCGTCGAGCTGGGGGCTCCTCGAGCGGAGCCGTCAAGCCCTCGCGTAAGTCGTCGCCGAAGTGAGCGCCGAACGCGCCGACGACAAAACTGAGAGCGATCGAACCTAGCAGCGTCGTGGGGGCGATTGCGCCGAGTGCGAACAGTGCCGCGACGATTCCGTTTCCGATGAACGGCCCCACCATCAGGAGGCCAAGACTTGCTAAAGCGGCGGCAAAACCGGCCTCCACCAGCGGTCGCTCCTCGATAGCCAACCCGGCGACGAACCCGCCAAGCGCCATGCCCACAAAGGAGCCGGCGATGGGAATCAGTGTTAGCCCCGCGACCGTCCCAACGGTAACCGTCACCATAGCAACGGCAAACCCGAATAGCGAGACCGATATCGCGCGTGTGTCGCTCACATATTTTTACTCCAGTGGCTGGCTATTGGATGTTTCCCCTCGGTTGGCGACACCGTTGTTCGCTCGAGATTTCAAATGGTGTTCGACATTGAACAGGGAGACGGATTGCTGATGAGTTAGTGTGTCGGGTGTGTCCGACCAATCCACGGGAAGAAGCCCCGGGGCTTGACCCCGGAGCAGTTCACACTGCCGTCGAGTGCGTAACTGACCGACTTACGCGTCGGTCGGGAGCGGGCCGAGGAATTCGAAGCCGTGTTCTTCACCGATAGCAAAGAGGGCTTCGAGGTCCGCGTCGGTCACTTCGCGCGGTTCGGGCAGGTCCCGGCCGTCAGCTGGCTCACCGACGGCGCGGAAAAAGTCCTCTGGCCCTGCAGGCGTCATGACGACGAGTACACGTAGTACGTCGTCACCCTCGACACGCATTCCGTGTGGTACGTTCCCCGAGACGTGTCCCGTCATCCCGGCGGTGAGGTACTGCGTCTCGCCATCCACGTGTAACAGCATCTCACCGTCGATGACGTGGAAGATCTCGGCGGGCCCGTGGGTGTGTAGGCCATTTTCGAACCCCGGCGGGGCGAGCATATCCGCGACGGAAAACTCCCCGCTCGTGTCCTCACCGTCTGCGGTGATGGTCATCGTCGCGCCGAGCACGTGGAGGTGCTCCTCGTCGGGTACCGGTTTAGTTGCTTTACTTGACAATGGAATCGCCGATGGAGGTACGCCATCAGGCGTATTAAACTCGCCACCCAAACTATTATTTTATTGGATTGAATGTTGTGATAGAATCGAAACAGCGACGTCGTTTAAAATATGTTACTTTTTTGTGTATCGCTCACGACTACTGACCGATTTGGCTAACCGATTGGGGGCACAATCAGTCACCCGTTCCTTGACTATCCACGACATTTTCACTGATTGACTGTTTCCTGAATACGCGCTGTGTATCATTATAGAGGCACAATATACCGAACTGTTGTGAGAAGCGGCGTCCGAAATGCAGAGATTGTACTTTGCACGATAATCGTGGGTACATTCGTCCGCTGCGTTGGGCCATACTGACTTGCACTCCTCATTGCAGAACGTGTGTACCCGAATTACACCAGTTTCCCCTTCTTTTGCCACTGTGGCATATCGGACACTTGCCTCAAATGCCACTCCACATCAACCGCAGAACTCCGGAAATTATCCGAATTAGGTGAGAAAACCCACGACGGTAGTCGTGGGATGAATCGCCGCACGGTTCTCAAGCGCTGAAATCGTAATGTGTGAGTTCCTACACTACGTCGTAGTGATTGTCGTTACGATGGTCCCCCATCGTGATTGACTGTCCGAAAACTGGCAGTTGACTTGGTGTTTACCTCAGCAAAAAGTAAGCCTTCGGACAATCCAACCGACAGTAAACAATCAGGTACCTCCGAGTCCTGTATAGGATAGGAGACGGGAGCGTGGCACTCCCATGGGCGTGTCGGGTCGTAAACATAAGTTCCCAACCCAGCGCAACAGGCGTGGGAAGCCCACGACAGTAGTCGTGGGAGGATATCACTCTGTCTGCACAACCACAGCACCACTGCGTTCGATGCTGACCGTACACCCCTCGTACGAAAACGAGAGGTGAACATGTCCGTGAGGTGAACTGCTCATAAGGGTCTCGACTGCCTCCGGGTCAATAACCGAATACAATGGCTCCATCGCGGTCGTTTTCTGTCCAGTAATAGCCGAGACAGCATTGACAACCGTGAAACAGATCGGGCTACCCGGCTCCCAATTGTGCTGGAGGTGTCTCGACTCCGGAGCCGATTCCTCGTCACCATGAGTGCGGTCGTCGGGTTGGTGATCGTTCGAGCTCATCACTTGATTCTGGGGCGGGCAAGTAGCGTAAGTGAGGCCTCTTACTGGTCAGAGTGTGTCTTGGCCGGAGGCTTCGAACAACTGGTGGAAGACAGTTCGTTCAGCCGTGCGAAGATGGTGATTGAACGTTTGCCGCGTTATGTCCAACCGGTCTCCTAATTCGTCACCAGTACTCGTTCGTGGCGTCTCAAAATACCCGCCATAGTAAGCTGTACGCAGGGCCACAAACTGCCGGTCTGTTAATTTATCCGCAATGATGTCGTATAAGAGACGCGGTGAGTAGCGAAGTTCTTGAGAGTTGAGTTCGATATCAGGGTAGGCTTCCCGGATCGCTTGTATCACTATTCGAGGGGCAACGTCTCCCGGCAATTCTCCGGTAATAATCGGCATTTTGTCAGGGTGGCTCCGGAAGAGCGAGGTGACCTCGCCACCGAAATCGTCAAAGATGAGCGGTACAGTTTGGTCTTCAATACAGACCTCAAGGCGGCAGCGGTCAATAGTTGACTGGAGTAATCGAACGTCGGAAACTGCAGAACATTGTTCGAATACAGTTATTACTGCCTTTGCTGAAATGCCGGTCGCGGTAATATACTGTAGCCCCTTCCCGTTGGGAAGAGTCACAACATCGTCTACGGCGATATCAATCTCGCCGTCGCTCGCATCGAGAAACGGCTGGAACAGCTGTTCGGAATAGAGTTCAAGCACTCGTCTCTTCTCGCTCGTCAATTTCTCCTCACGCTCCTTCATGACCGTCGCGTCCTCGAAGCCGACGACTACGTATTCGGCCTCACCGTCGTCGTTCAGCACGGGAGCCGAATTGCTCGATAGCCACCGTTCGGTTCCATCCGGGAGTTGAATCCAGTGTTCAAATCCGAAGTCCGGCTCTTTAGTCTCCAACACGCGAGTGATGGGGTGCTCATCGACGGTAACCGGCGTTCCGTCGTCGTAGTAGATGTTCCACTCGGGCTGTCTGTATGTTCGACTCGTGATCTCGTCGCGGTCGAGCCCGAGCGTTTCCTCCGCACGCCTATTCGCAAAGGAAATCTCACCCGAGGGAGCAACCACAACGAGGCTCACCGGACTGGCTTCGAGAATCTGCTCGATACGAGTACGATCGTCGTAGTCTAGTCTGCGGGTAGCGGAGGTGTCAGAGGCAGCATCTTCGGGATCTTGCCCGGTTGCAGTCGGAGGACGCCACCACACTTGTATTCGTTTCCCGAGTTGCTTTGATTTGAGCTGCCCCTGTTTGGTGAGGGAATCTAAGGTGTCATGTGCCACGCGCTGGCTGCATCCCACGGCGTCGGCAACCTCTCCTGCGGTGAGGGGCTCAGTAGGGTCTGTGAGGTGGTCGAAGACGCTGAAAACGTCCTCCTCATCGACCCCATCTAGGGAATTCATTCTAGACACCACTCAAGTATTCCAAGCGGCTTATAATGAACAGCGAGTCAGCTGCATGAACTTACAACTCGATTGGTTTGTCGAGATTCGGATCGGCACCGAGAGATGGGGTTGTAGCTGGTCGAACTGTTCCGTTGGCTATAGGAGTTTCCGTTCCGAATCATATTCGTTGACCCCTGCCGATTCTAACTTTGGAATGTGCGTGTTGGATAGCGAAACCCGAATTTTCGTTACCACCTCTGCAGAAGCGTCGATCACTGGCGTCTGGTGATTCAAACTATTTTCCTTCTAGTGAACTACCCCTGCCTACTCACTCACGGCTAACGCCGTTCGTTCCTTGAGGCAGGGGCTTCCTGCTTCCACGACGTTGTCAGACGCAGTCTGACAGCCTGTCGAGGTACCCTCGACAAACGCGACTTGCAGACACATGAACCGAGTCCACAGCAGTCGCAGTCTTCACAGGCGTACCTTTGGAGTGACCCACTCCTAGTTTCTCTAGACCGCGCGACTTCACGTTCAACGCTGCATTCCAATCCCTAT
>LFCJ01002564.1_pt1 | contig 13135 bp, 15 predicted proteins | sample 643141 | NCBI WGS metagenome assembly LFCJ01 (sample SAMN03766243, study PRJNA286221) | soda lake metagenome | biome: soda lake; feature: Kulunda steppe; material: water; isolation source: sample B1-Br-g2 brine of Lake Bitter-1 | place: Russia: Kulunda steppe | collected 2010-07 | reverse complement strand
TGGAAAGAATTGAAGACATCTTCAGAACAAGCTTGGGAGAAATAAAAAGCTCCAGTCTGATTGACAGTAATTTTGTGTGCCAGTGATAAATCGTGAAACAAGTCTGCAAATTGGAGCCTCAACGAACACATTTGCATGCAAGGGCACAGAAAAAGAGCGTGCTTTTCATCTTGAATTGCCTGCAAGCCACACTTGTCACAGGTACCATCATGATGTTCCCAGCTTCTTGACTCGCAGCGCATGGGAATGTAACCTGAATGTGCCACGTTGCGCTGTGTTTGCTTGCCTAAATCCAGATGCAGATACCTCGGTACAGAAAAAGGCGGTCCACCAACAGTCACCGACGTAAGAGGCAAAGCAACCCAATTATGATATTTTGCTGCCTTGTCCTTCTGATCTACATTGCCTAGCTGGTTTGCCTGGTACCAGATACTTCTCAACCTCTTTCTCACATCGACAACAAATTGTGACTGTGGGATCGTTTGAAATGTTCTCACGCGATGCTGGAAATCACCGCTCGTTTCCAAACCCTGAAAAGCATCCAAGAACTCAGCACTCCAGCACTTCTTGTTGATAGTGCTCATCGCAATATCAGCCTTGAGGACTTTGGCTGACATCAAAGAGTAGCCTTTTTGGTGCCGCTGATAAAGAAATTAAGGCAGTCTACAGGCAGGGCATGCAGAATTCTACCTTTGAAGGTAAGGGGCCTTCACATAATTAGCCTGATATCATCAGTGATCACCACTTTTTTATGATAAAAAGGAATTAGAGTGGTAATACCATACCATGCAAAATAGACTGCCTGGCCTGATGAGGGCATCTCATCAAAGCGGGATTGTAAATTACTGGCAGTGTGAAGTAAGTTACAAGCTAGGGTTAATCGCCTGCCTGGTCGTCAGTCTGATAAGGCAGCGTGTAGTAAGGAGAGGTCCACTGGTGCACCAGGTGCAGGCATATGACTGTATGCACAGCCGGCCTTTCACTGATGCTGCTGGGCAACGTTGACCAGCATTCTGAGCAATACCTTCGGTTAACGAAAGGCTGCATTACAAGCGTGCTGATGTCAGCATCACGATGATCTATCAATTGTGGAAAAGAGCCCACCTGATGAACCTTACATAAGTGTACCTCGATAATTTAAGCACGGGCTTATCATGCTACTCGAAGGCTGGATCTGAGCTGTCAGATCGCGTGCTTAAAGAGGGATCGAGGGAGATTTGATTGATTTGATTGATTTGATTGATTATTAATATTTCATGTATAAACATTTTGTTTTATTCAAGTATCAACACCTTACCGATGGATTTTCAAGATCTATCCAGGAGGGACCCGGTTGGTCAGATCGGTCGAGAGAGCTTTTTTCAATTACACTCATATAGAAATCTATTTGTCATCCCGACCGTGACTCGTTAATTGTGTGCCTCGATCGGACCCGCGCCTCGAGCATGGGCAGCAGCTCGCACCCCCCTCATTCTGAGGATATCTCAATTCCTGATCATGAAGGTATAGGCTTGTAAGCACCAGTGATTAGATATCTGTGCTTGCCTCCAGCGATGCACTGCGCACGCGCTGCGCAGCGCTCCAGCATCATGATTGATCATGGTCAGTTGCCTCTTCTTCGCACTGATTTGTGACTCCTGCTGGCCTGTATCTTCAGGTTTTATGGACAAGCACAAATTCACTCCTCCCAGATGGCCTTTGCCCAGCACGTCAGGGCTCAAGCATCGCCATCTCCCTGCACCTGCAAGCTCGCATGCGCACTGCCTCGCGACCTCATCTATGCAATCAGACATCCAACAAAGCAATGAACTAGTAAATTATGGTGATTGCCTTCCTAGTAAGGCTCATGTGCCTCCACTTGCAAAGCTGCACGTGAAAGTTACCTGTGACCCCTTTGACTACTTGGATCCCTCCTCCCCAAGCCCTTTTGCCGGATGTGCCCCCCGTACCCCCTTCAAAGCAGCAACACATGCCATAGCACAGGCAATATTGCGCACCAATGGGCAGGTAAAATTGTGCAAGTCTGTCTGATCATGTGAAAAGCATGCTTTTTTGGAATGCTTTTGTGACTTTATAATTCTACTGCAAAATTGGTGTTGTTAGCACTTCATCTCTAGAGACGTAAACGTAAATGCTCTTTGCCATTGTCTTCACCTAAAACAGATTGGGCCAGAGGTCAAGGGCAGCCCCTGGCTTCAGAAGAAAAAATTGGCTGTACTTGGCTGCGCTGTAATTTGCCTGGCCATGGCAGTATTAGGTGGGTGATTTACATGATGGATCTCTTGGTTATGGCACGTGCCCTCTTCAAAATTTGTGGAGCCTAAAGACAGCACTTACAAAAATACCAAAAATACATGACCCCTAGGCGACACATTTGCAGCTCTAAACCAGTATGTCGCTGCACACTCAAACAAGCATCTCTCAGAACTGCTTTACTTAGTCATTGCATGAGGGATTAACCTGCACAATTTACCTTTGTCAAGTTGAAATTAATACTTGCAGTTGCTCTTCTGATACCAAGTAGGTCTGATGCTCACCACAAGTACGGGAGAGCCTGGCAACCCATAAAAAGTCACATAGCTGGAGGAGCATGTCTAGAATGTGCCAGCGGCAGAGCAAAAAACCATGCAATGCATATGCGCAACAGGTGCTCCAGGGCCTTTGATATTTGTGCCAGAAGGCAGCAGAGATGTGGGCATCGCTCTACAGGCATCTCTGGACTTCCTCTGGATGCAGGTACGCTTGGTGATCCTCCGAAATAGTTTGCTGGCTGGCAAAATCAAAATTATACATGTGATATGTTAGATGTAAGAGGTGTCACGCGGAGAGTATGCGGCATACCCTGCAGCAGCTGCAAATGAGCATGTAGTTGTGACACAAGGAAAACACAAGCAAAACAAACTACTTATACCCAGCCAACTACCACAACCGAATGCTTATGCATTTGCAGCATCAATTTGGTGCAGCATCAATCTGGCGTGACAGGCCCTGGCTTCTTGACAACTGCAGGAAATCGTTTTGTGCATAATGATGCTTGGCAGTGCCACTCAGCAATGCCATTGCTGTGCAGTGTACAGGAAGCCTGCGTATAATGCAAGCAGCCCCACTTACTGCTTAGTGATAATCAGAAGCCTCCATGATCAATTTGCGGCCTGCATTGAGCACCTGCGGTGTGGACTCGTGATTGCCTGAATGCCCCGGGCAAGAGCAGTTTTGGCGCTGTAGACTTGTGGCATCCTGCGCAGCCGGATGTGTCAGGACATGTTACGCAACACACCTGGCACGCTCGTGATGCAGGCACAGGCTCCTCAACCCATCCAGGGCAGCGCCTGGAGGGCAGATCTTCATGACACAGAGCCTAGCAGCAGACCACAGCACCACACATCAAGCCACGAGGCTGTTCACGCAGCGCACGCCACCAGAAGCGAAGGCCTCCACCATTCCCTGCCCCCCATGAGCCATGGTCCCCACTCTCTCCTCACGCATGACCAGCAGCTACACGCCTACAACACACATATTCTCCACCTCCCAGATGGCCTTCACGGACACAGCCACTTCATACAAGCTTTGCATGCGCACCATGGCGGCAAGAATGGCGGCATGGATGGGCATGGCAGTGATCAAGGGGACCTCAGAGAGCAAACAGGTGATTGGAACCAGTTGCAAAACTTTTGATTCAGCCAGAGCAAAATTCCAGAGTACTGAGGTACATGTGTGCCATTCTTGAGCGCACAGCTTGTGCACCATCATGATATGCAACTCTGAAATTACTCCCAATGCCCGTGGCACAGGCACAATTTACGCAGGTCACGTTTTGCTTTGAGGCACAAGGTTGATAATCTTGCAACTCTTGTTTGAAAGCAGGTGCAATGCTGATCAACCTGCCCGGGCCACCAACCCCGCCCCCTTGGGGGAGTACCGTCAACACTTCATGGACAACCTGTGTCTTATCGTGGATGCTACTGGACTTCAGATCTGGCCTCAGCCCTGAACAAAGCAACCTGACACTGTCGTTAATAAGGTCAGGATCTTACCTAATTGCATTCACTTGAATTATGCAATCATATAAGCCTTTACCTGAATGCAAGATTCACCAGTGTCTACAAGCTTAGGTGTGGCAAGTTTGAGAGGAGCCTATTCTAGAAATGATGCTGACATTGACAGCAAGCAATGGCAGAAGATACAAGTCTGCATTCGCATTTTGCTGTGTTCATTTCATTTCCTTCTGCTTTTCTGCAAGTCCTTTCTGGCTTTGGGCATGCTTTTTTTTCCAGGGAGCACAGCTTGGTTTTGGATTCCTTGCCTTGCACAGGACTGGTGCCTTGTACCTGATGCATTGCAATCTGAACATTGGCAGTAAAGAAAGCCCCATGTTCATGATCCCTGAGCTGGCTACGCATGCCTATCAGGTATGTCAACCTTGCATTCCATACATATGGATAGAGTCCATATGCAGGACCTTAGCAAAAATATGGATCTGGACACTGCACAGCAGGCTGAAATTGTAAACCACCACTAGGAAAGAGCCAGCCTCCTTGCCTAATTTTGTTTTCCGCCTAGCCCGCATTCAGCATTTGTGGCCAAAATCATAAATAGCCATGTCACATTTACCGGGCCATCGCTGTCCACGATCCCTTTGGCGACTTGCAGTCAGCAAGTTGCCCACGCTTGAGACCCCTAAATGTTTTGGCTCCTTGCTGCATGCAATTATTTTGATACTTGCTATGAATGATGCAAGTAGGACCAGGAGGAGACCGCAAGGAGCAAGATGCAGGCTTGGGTACTGACAGAGAAGTCTATAGGCGCAGATTTACTGGCCAGTGAGTATGCATATAGCTGCACGTGAATGGTGATGCGCTTTTCGTGAAGCTCACTTCATCAGCTATTTCTTCAAGATCTGTATAGATGTTAGGTTGAAATTTCCTGCTTTTTGAGAAAGACTGGGTTTTGATGCCCTGGAAACTGTTTTTCTGCAAAGCTGCCTGTGTCAGAGTTTCTTGGGGATGACTTGCAGACATACTGTTGTGATAACCAGTGTGACAAATCAAAATGAATGCAGTCCGACCTTCACTTTTGCATGGCCTTGCTCTCCCACTGCTGAAAAGCTGGTGGTACTCCACTCACGTTTGCTGTCTGTGCATGGAATAGCGTATGCTAAGTTTGAGCGAGTCTCCAGGTTGCAGCCATCATCAATGCCCTTTCATCTAACCCTTGTATTTTTGTATGACATGTTCATGAACTATCTAGCTTGCACATGTGCAGGTGTCGCTGCTGCTTTGGCAGCCTCAAGCTTGGCATTGGAGGAAACAGAGCCCATAATCTCTCGTGAAGCGAGGCAGCATGCCACCTACTTGTGAGTGACCAGAGCGATCATATTTTGTCCATTAGAGTCATTACCACTGAGTCAAGGCACTGTTCAACACAGATCTGTGTCAATAAGCAACGTGTGCTGGTTCACCAAAATGGCCTTACCACTGTACTGCTCATGTTTTGCTAATTCCCTTACCTCTAACTTCAAAAAGTCTGTCGTGGTCATTGGCTAAGTTTTCGTGTTTTCCTTACACCCCATCTGGTGATTGCTATCAGAATAAGCAAGCAAACTATCTCCGTGCTCCTCTCTATGCTGCTTACCCTTATGCTATGAGCATTACAAAAGAAATTGGACATGGTAATAATTTGTTGGCTGCACAAGTGGGCCTTTTGCCAAAGCAAACACACTGCCAGTCGTCTGGTTTGCAAAAACTTTGGAATGGAGTATAAAGCACTTTTGCAAACTCAAATAGCGTTTTGATCTTAATCTGCATGGTATTCGCTGAAACTTTAGATCAACTGAATACAAACCCAGCGAGCACAAATAACGAGTAACATAGGCCTCTTGTAGTACGCATGAACAAATTAGGGTGCCAGTGCAATCCAGAAGGAATGACAGACCACAGCAGCATTTAAACCACACTGTTGAAAAGTACATGAACATGTTGGTTAACATTTAATAATTAATACATGAACTCGATCCTCTTGGCCATGCATTTTCCAATTGGATTAATGCGGGGTTGGTTGAGGGCCCAGGTAAGAAGCCTTAAGACCCTTTGAAAGAACATATTGTTGCGTGGTACAGTCTTTTTTCCAATCTTCTGTGGTATGTGAATACAATGACCTTTGATGGTGGAGCATCACAATATGAAAAGTCTTCATATCCTTGAGGTATTAGTACTGTTCACACAAGCCAATGACTGCCATAATTCACACAGTGCTTGCAGGCATGACCTCTGAGCCCTACAATCATAATTGCTAAAATTAGACTCAGCATGCCAAGCCCTTGTCTTGAATAAGGGACGCATGATTTCTGCTTCACAAGTAAAAAAACATTAATGGCTTCACTTATGCAGGTACTCGTTTGCTACGTCTTACTCAGAGAGGCCTAGATCATACTGCGAGTATGTGCCTTGTGGCAGTAGACATGAACCGCCCAGCAGCGAGTCTCAGGACTTGTATTACACTGAGGGTAACTCCAGACCTGCAAATCAGCCGACAGGCACAGGCGCTGACCTGCAGCACTGTGAGAGAGGCCTGGGCAACAATGGCAGTGTTGGCGGCAACAAAAGGGGAATGATGGAGATGGACCATGTTCAGGGACTTGCAGGCGGCGCCTTCTGCATCCAAGTGTCTGGCCATTTTCAAGAATCAGTGGACGCTAATGGCAACCACACACCCTCACACATAGACACCCGCATCAAAGTAAGGACACAAGCGTGTATACCAGCGAGCTAGAGCTCTTTAGGCGTCCAAGCATTTGCATCCCCCCCCCATGTCATTCATTTGGCAGTGACACTCATAGTCTAAAAAGATTTCCTCTGCTTCAATTTAAGGTTCCCAAGATCTATATCACGTGCAGGACGCAGTGGTGTTGAGTTTATATGACAACTTAGCGTGGGCATCTGTCTGGATGTACAGGTAAGGATAGGTACGGCAACCTTGATGAAATGGTAGAATGCCTGGCAAGTTTGCACATGGAATAGGGGTAGTGCAGCATGAGCATTAGTTATTATCATGATGTGCACGTTGCAAACATTCCAAAAAAGGCCAGTGTTCCTCAAAATGTTGAGATTGCTTGCAAAATTTAGGCTTCTGCTGAATCTGCTGACAAAAGACTAATTTATGCACAAGCAACGGGCAAAGAGCCTTTTACTGCCTGCGCGCAGGCTTACAATTGATGTCCATTTTTTATCTGAATCACACAACTACATTGAGAGACATTACATGGTAAGGGGACATTCTTGTGGGATATGTTTAAGCTTTATTCTGTTAGTGTCACTTAACATAGCAGCCGGTCCAGCTTTTGACCAAGGTGCATTGTGACTTGACGTGAAAACACAATGCACCTTAGTCAAAAGCTCAAAGGTGCCATAATAGCCCACCCTCCTACACTATCATGGTCATGCTACGACGCTTTGGCTGGTGTGCAGTAGTCTCTCGATAATACAGGCTCATTGAGAAAGGAAATCAAGGAACGTATGTGGTGTGCATGCCAGCACCGAAGTAACAGTCAACTGATTAGCTTGCAGAATAAGTCCAGACACTGGCATAGCGGAGTGGCATTGACAGGAAGTCCAGACTCTTTGGAATGAAGCTTGCACACTTTTTTTGTGTGGAGCTCAGGAGGAGACAAGGAGGGGCATGCTTCCAGCGTTTTCAATGGAGAATGTAGCTCCTGCTGTTGATTTGCAACTCAGCAAGGTATGCTCCTAACGTGATATGGTATACGCCTTTACTCCTGACTTGCTTGTTTTTGAAGCTGTTGCACAAGCCTATAGCCTGCAAAGAGGTTCATTAAATTGCTCATTTACAGGGCATTCAGCTAAGGGAGCTCTACTAAACACGAAACTTGGATTTCAAGGAATTCGATTCTCAAATCTCATCACGATTTATCAATACTGTGCTATGTAGCTTACACCAGGGACATTACAACGTAGACGCTTGACTGCCCACCTTCACCACTGGCTACCTGCAACAAATTATAAGTCTAAGGTGATTTGCAATTTGCCAGCCTAGTCTTTTAATTGTGAAGGCTGAGTTTGCGTTCTCAGAGGGATCGCTGCTTGCAATCCTGTGAAGAGGGATATCTGAAATAGCTTACAACTGGAAGAACCGCCAGTAGCCATTGTTAAGTGTGAAAGTGACACCTGAATCCAGCATTCCGAAAAAAGGTTTGCGCCAACAGAACTAAGTGTCATGACGTGCTTCTTTTTCTTCTTATTTTTAAGTCATGATAAAAAACATTTCAATCAAGATCAGGACATGCTTAATTGAGCACAGTACATTATGTCTGCTGGCATTTCTTGGTACACACAAGATAACTTTACTTAACTTGCAGGATAATTATAGTGACCAGCAATCATCCATTCAAGCAGCATTTCTTGCACTAGCTTATGAAGGTGAGTCTTAGAACTTATAGCAAAAGCTGCATGTGCACAATGGCAGTTCTTGGTGCATGTGCCTGACCTGAGGTCAAAAGGCAGAAATAAGATATACTTAACACCCAATACCTTGAACACAACTGTTTATTCCCACTGGGCATCCCTTGCTTGGAATATACAGCAAGCAAACTGCCTGTCTGCTGGCTTTATGTGGCTTGCTTTTAGAACTTTGAGCATGTACAGCAGGCAAAGCTCACATCTTACTGAAAGCTATTCTATGAGGAGATATTGATGGTGGTACCAAGGTAATCCCAACTTGTGGCCATCATCTGCTGAAATAATTCTATGCTTTTCAGGAGAAGTCGGTGCCACTGCTCGCAGGGGCATCACCCACCAAAGGGGGCTCCCCTTTTGCAGCTGCACATGTCTGCCAAGCTCTTGATTTTGCCACAAAGCAAGCAGCTCTGACAAGCGCTGATCCAGGCAAGAAGCGTATGCAGCATGAGGACCCAGTGCTTCTGGCAGGTAACCACAAACATAAAAAACTTGTAAGGACTGGCTTTCGCGCATGACATCACTTTGAAATTTTTCTGCAACTTATTTACTGGGATGGCAGGGTTGTGCCAAAAAAACAATTTGCCATGTCTGGATAAAATGCAGGTTGTCTTGGTGCTCTACTGCATGCTCATCCAAATTTTAAGGCCAACCTCAAAGCGTGTTATGAAGACATGGAACTATGAGCTCATTAATGATATCGCAATCCAGATTTTGATTTTGTCTTTATTGCACCCGCTGGAAGTTGAACACCTTTTTCCGCAATTTTGCTGTTAACTTTAGTGAATAGGATCATTCAAGCTGCCTGCCTAGTGCATGCTCTGAGACACACACACACAGAGAGAGAGAGAGAGAGAGAGAGAGAGAGAGAGAGAGAGAGAGAGAGAAAGCACAAGTTTGATGCGGTGAAAGGAAAAAATACGCAATCTTAGGCGCCTAGCATTAACCCACTGGTAGGCCCGCAGAAGTCACAGTTCCCGTCAGGTTGTTTTGTGACCTCAGTCACCTTTATTGTAGAGTTGCAAGTAAGAGTATTGAATTTTAGCATGCTAACCTAAGGACCCTCCCTCACTTCATTGATGCAGGGAGTGTTTGACTGCCGACTTGTTCATAGGTGGTACCTTTTCTTTCACCCAAATGGCAAATGGCCATCTAGTCCATGACAATCTCCCTTTTGATGCATCATTTTGCTCTCGTTGGCCTGCATGAATCAGAGTCAATTTAAGCCTCTTCTGAGTGACGTATTTGCGGATCAGTGGCAGCATGCCCAAGGGAAATTCTACTTGCATTAATCTGCAATTTCAATGTTGCTAAGTTCAAATTGAGGCCCTAGCCAAGGTCAACATGCGGTGGCTTGCAGTCTACAGTCCTTGATCTGATTTGAGAGCCTCAAGCAATAAATTTCAAGCTTCCTAAGAACAGTTGAAAAGTCAGAAATGTCAGAAATATCTTCTAATGTTTTCAATAATTATTTGGTTTGCAGCCTGTACTTCAACGTAGTACAACGTGCACTTGCAAGAAAGAGATAAGAAAGACAGGACATTATGGACTTCTTTTTGGCTGGCGAAGACCAGCAACAAAACAATCAGCCTAACGACCAGGCTGGCGGTCAACCCTAACTTGTAACTTGTAAGAAAGAAAGCAGGACAACTGCGTCTTGCTTGTACTACATGCCACTACAGGCCACTGACAGCCTCTCATCTCTCCACCAAATCAGGAAACACTTGTTGTACTCTGAGCTTCACCGCCACCACGTGCACGGGGATATTTTGAAGATACTCATGCAAATTATCCGCAACTCACCAAATCCTGTGCACCTATTTAAAGTCAAATCTCACGCCGGTATTGCTGGTAATGAGTGTGCGGATGCTGTGGCCAAGTATCAAGCAACTCAAGTCAACGCAAATCTTGCAGACACAGGGATGCCATGCACTGGCATTAATGGCAACCCTTTTCATAACATAACCTGGCTTGCATACGAAGAGGACATCCCCTCTGTTTCAACATCCTCAAGGCCCTCCAACCTACCTACCCCAAAGCTCACTTATTTTTCAAATCTCTATGATTTGCACTGCAAACATAAACTTGGACACGCAAACCTTTCAACTTGTCACTCCTCATGTTACAAAGTTTTACTTCCCTTGGCCCACAAAAACATCACCAACGCCTTCTAGACAATGTTCAATCTGCCCTTCAAGATGAATAAATACATTGTCCACTACCGCACAGGAACCCTTTTCAATCAGAAGCATGCTGTTCGATTTAAGACCTCAACCAGTCTTCTATGCCCCCTCTGTCATCACCCAGACAGTGCCCTACACATTTTATCAGGTTCTCAACACCATATTATCTCTGGTATGATTACTGAACGCCACAACATTGCATGTAGACTCATCATGAAAGCTATAGAAGCAGGCTTCTTGAGGGGATGTTTTGCTTAAATGGATATTGGCAGCGAAGACCGCTTAGCCTTACAAACCCTACAAATCCCCGTAGGATCTACCAAAGGTTGGTAGACGGTTGGTAGAACCGTCCCAGAATGGCTCTTCCCTTGCCAGTTTCCTTCTAAGCAAAGACTTACTACAAGTAAGGTAGTACCAGCCGCCCAGATGCTATACTAGTAACTGACACGCCTACGAAGAAAGCAAAAAAATTACCAGATGTCCACCCTAGATATGCATTACTAATTCTTAGTAAGAAGTAGGACAGGGTGCAGAGGGGATAGGGGGCTCTCAGCAACAGCACCAGCCTGCCCGCCTTCGTCCAGGGTCCGGAACCCTAACTCTTACCCAAGCAGCGGCACATCCATCTTGTGGAGGTCAAGTACTGTGAAGATATCAGGCCTAAAAGCCAGCTTGAAGCAGCTCACCACCAGCACGGCGTGCTCTGTCAACACCTTCGCCGAGCTGCGGCCAATGTTAGCCTCCACACTATGCTTTTGGGAGTGGGAGGTACCATCTACAGCCCCTTTAGTTTAGAGCCTCTGAAACGTCTTGGTCTTGATCCTCAGAAAGCCACCAAGCTTGCTGTGAAGCTTCATGCTCATTTGGTTCAGTATGCTCGTAAACTCAATAGTACCAGACCCGCTCTTGAGAAAACTTTTGCTACAAATCATCATCAAGACCGTCTTGTCTTGGTCACCAGGACTCCATGGTAGCCCCCCACCATTAGCTTGGACATCAGGGGGATTCCGGGTGGACATCCCTCCTTCACGCTGGGAGACTGCCGCCACCAAATCAGACTCTGAGTCCTGGGATGGCCATGATATATTTTTAGCAAACGTACACCGTGTGCACCATGTACACCATACTTAAGAGTTCTGATACCTCTATCCTTTCATATATAATCTCTCTCTCTCTCTCTCTCTCTCTCTCTCTCTCTCTCTCTCTCCCCCCCCCCTCTGACACAGGCAGGCAAGGTCAGCTCTGTATTCAGCTGCTCACTGATCCCATACACTTGATGGGATGGTGCTGCCATGCTTGCTGGCCCTAATGGGGTAGGGAAATCTTTTCTCTTAATCTTACGAGGTGGAGACAAGCTGTTGAACAAAGTACGTAATTTACGTGCTCAGACAGCTACAGCCAGACAGCCGACCAGATCAGATACTCCACCAACTGATTCGACAAAGCTCCTGGTCGAATTGCAACTCAATCTTGAAGTGCACTTGATTAATGGGACACTCCATCTGTATGTCTCTTTCTTTGAAAGCACAAAAGGCAGCTGTGGCACACTGAGTGTTACTTGCCGGACACTCTGAAAGCTCACCTGCCCCTGCTTCTGGCCAGCCAGTTCATCTTTTAAGTACTACATAGCCGCTATGTACCTGCGGCAGGTCTCCACCTAATGCATGCTGCCTTGAATTATGTTGCAAAACACATCTCATAGGCAAATTTGGCTAAAAGAATGTGTGTCAATTTCATCTGCTGCACGCAATCAAGTAATAAAAAACTTTGTCGAGGTTGAATCAAGCGACTACCAAGTGACTGGGTGCTGTCATATACCGCCCTGTTTGAGCTTGCGCATAATTCCATTTCTGACACACGTCTCCTGGCCTCTGTTGCCAGCAGCAGACTTTTACATCAGCTCTGGGATGCAACAGTTTCTTTATGAACTAGATGTACAACGAGGCAGCAAAGATGATGTCCCTGCGGATAGTGTTGTTCGCCTCCTCTATATGTGTTGCCAGTCCCTCATCACCCACCACCCTTGCTGCCCTAGCTAATTGCTGCAAGAGCTCATCTAGCCGCCTGGTAGCACGGATAATGCTGCCCTCGTAAATATCTGCAGTGTGCAGCACAATGAGGAAGACTGAGGCTTTCAGCATAAACAGGTAAGCCCCAACGCTTGCACGTTGGCCTGCTGCATGTGGCAACCATGTTGCTGCTGGTACCGTCCTTAAGACTCCTGTGCAAGCGTGATGCTTATCCTATAGGTCCGAGACCACCCTATTTGTAATCTGGGCATGCAAGGAGCAAGGCGACTGACTCGGCAAGTACGGAAAAGGGAAATGCCCTTTACCTCATTTTGGATGAACAACTGGGTTCGAGCTACATGCTTAAACTGCCTAACTGGATGCCTGTTCCGTGGTACGCACATAGCCTCTGCCGCCGAGGCTCATTGTACCTGCCTGCTCCAGTGCAAAAGCCCTCCAATTCAACCCCCCCCCC
>LFCJ01002562.1_pt1 | contig 13136 bp, 15 predicted proteins | sample 643141 | NCBI WGS metagenome assembly LFCJ01 (sample SAMN03766243, study PRJNA286221) | soda lake metagenome | biome: soda lake; feature: Kulunda steppe; material: water; isolation source: sample B1-Br-g2 brine of Lake Bitter-1 | place: Russia: Kulunda steppe | collected 2010-07 | reverse complement strand
ATCTCTGGATCAAGACTTACGACGATGAACCGATTCGGATGAACGACACTCCGAATTGGGGAGAAGAAGGACGCGACGATATTGTGGATTGGGTTCAACAAATATTCGTCCCGTTCGAATACGATTCTTCTTTGTTTCACCCGGACTCGTTTGAGTTTCAGGTCGAAAGCGCACTGGCTCGTGCAGATCCTAAACAGGAACCCAACTGGATGGAAGTTGACCAAGTCGTCACCTTCCGATATGTCAAGGAAGTCATTGACAAAAACGTAGACCCGATCTCGGCAATCAACTGGACTGTCGAGGAAGGTCTCTGACTACGTGTAATTCTACGCGGCATTTATCGAACAGAAATTTTCTAACATGGTTACTATTGGCAATACTACTCTACCCGGCGTACAGACAACTGTGGAAAGCTCCCGATCAGTGGGAGTTGGCGTCGGTTCGCCCGGCGACGTTCTTCTTATTGGTCAGGCAGACCTTGAAGATGGACAGGCAGAACCGAACAAAGCATATCAGATTCGAACACCTTCCCGATCTCGGTTTCATTTCGGGGACGGCAGCCCACTTTCAGATGCAGCAATCGACTCGCTCCGAGAAGGCGCGTTCCCGGTGTACGGCATTGCACCAGAAAATGTCGCTGTCGAAGCAGAAGAAGTAATCAGCTCGACTGGAAGCGTGGTTTCTGCTCCTGTTTCCGAAAACGCGAGCGATACGACGTTCACGGTTGACAGCACCGCTCTGACCACGGTGATTGTGTGGGGAGATCCCTCAGAGGAGACCCCCGGAAGTGACGAAGCACTTCTGAACCCTGTCACTGGAGAATACAACCTCGACGCAGGCGTCATTACGAGCGCGAGTGTTGATTACGTCCACGTTGACTACGCGGGCGCAATTAGCGGCCTCAACGGAGAGGCTGTAGATCGGGCAGACTTCATTGGCGTTCTCGCAGAAAACGAGGCAGTTGTTTCCAGTCTCGTTGACGAGGTCGAGGAGCTGGCTTCGAACTACAATTTCGCAATTGCAGTGGCTGGTGCGTCTTCGTACATTGGTGACTTCGAAGCCTACACGAACGAACACAACACCTCTCGTCTCCAGTTGGTCTACCCAAGCCGGAACGCAGACGGTAAGAGCATTATCGGCTCGTACCTCGGTGTTCGCTCGTCCATCGGGATCAATGCCTCGCCAATGCGGAATCGTATTGGTTCTCAGAACAGCCTCGTCTACACGCTCAAAAACGAGGAAAAAGAGCTTCTTCTCGGAGAGCGCGTAAACCCGATCTCGAACGAGCGGTCGGGATCGCGTATCGTTGACGACGTGACTACGGTTACTGACGACAACGTCGCCGAGCGGAACATGAAGCAGGGCATTTCGCGCCTTGTTATCGACTTTGTTACCGTCGTCGTTCACGAAAACTCGGACGACTTTATCGGTGAGCTTCACACGGTCTCCGCCCGGAACGCGCTTCAAAACATCATCAAATCCGAACTCAAGGATCTGCTTCAACTCAACGCCATTACTGCATACAGTGTGGCGGTTCAGGAAGAAGATTCCATGACCGCGTCTGTGGACGTTGGCGTTGAGACCGTCGCACCGCTGCGTAACATCGTTGCCACCGTGACTGCTGGCGAAGTCGAAGACGCAGTCTGATTCTGAGTTCGTTCTCGGAGTAATCCTCTGGCCGGATTCTCGGCCACATTCTAACAAAATTTTCTATTATGGTTGACCGACAAGAAGCCGCCGCTGACATTGTTGTAAATATTGGCGACGAACAAGTTGCAGTTGAACAGCTCTCGTTCTCAAAAGACATTGAGATTGACACCATTTATGGTGCGAGCAACATCATCCCGTCCGGGTACGCAGTCACCGAGATTAGCTATTCGGGAAACATGAGCATCAAAGGGAACAAGAAGGATCTCGAAGACAAGTTCTTCGACCAGAACGGCGTTCCCAAGATTCTCAATTCGATCACCGTCACTCACCTTGACGGCGATTCTACCTCGTTCGATTCTGCTCTGGTCACGAATCAGGGCTATGAGGTAAACTCCGGGGAGACAGTCGAGACCGCGTTCGAGTGGATCGCAATGTCGAAAGACGGCGATACCAACCCGAACAACTGATCGGCTCTCCGCCTTCCCGAATCAATTTCTGAACCATCGAAACTACACGCGGCCCGCTATCACATTTAACATTTCACTAACACTATCACTATGTCAGACGACAAAGAATTTTCAAAGCTATACGAGATGGTACTGCGCGGGAAAAACTACCGCGAGACGAAAGAACTCGATATGTTGGGCGAGACCGTTGAAGTGGTCATTCGTCCCCTTCCAGACAAGATTTTCATTCCACTGACCGGCAAGCTACAGGCCAAATTCGGAATGGACGAGGAGGAGGCCATCGAGGCCATCGAGGAATCAAAAGAGAACGGCGAAGACGAATACGTTGACGTTGCAGATTTCGATGACGAATTCGTTGAGCTAATGGCCGACGCAGCGAAGGCAGGAATCGTAGCCGAAGACATGGGCCACACCGACGACGAAGTCGAGTGGATGGTCGATAACATGGTCGGTGGGTTCTCTCTGGAGATCGGCGGCATGGTTCTCGATCTCTCTGGCGATATTATTGACGCCGAAAGGTTTCGTTGAGGAAGGGTACGGTTCCACGGTATTCGCTCTCTCTACAGAGGGTAATACCCCACTTGCAGCTACGCAAGGAGATATGACTCCATTACAGCGGCTGGTTCTGATGGAGGGATTCAAGAAACAAAACGAAGAAATGGAGGCTGCTCAGTCCGGCGGTGGTGGGCCTCAATTGAACAGTATGTCCCGTCCAAGCGGTGCGGGGTCGGGCGGAATGACTACATTTGTAAACGTCGGATCTGATGAGCAAAAATAACGTAAAAGTAACAGTCAAACTTGTTGACGGTTTCTCGAAGACACTACAGAAACTGGAGAAGCAGCTCGACAAGATTGACAAAAAACGAGTTAGCCCCAAGTTCTCCTTCGATGACAACGGCCAGATTGACAGCGTAAAAGCGCAACTGGCGGCAATTGATGATGTTGTCAATACGAAGCTGAACATTCTCGGAAAGCCAGCACTCAAAGAAACACAGGCCTCTGTTAAGTCTCTGAGTGGCGTCGAGAACGTCTACGTCAAGACGCACGATCACGAGCTGAACGCGACCATTGCGAAGATGGAAGCGTTGAAGCGAAAACGCCGTATTCGTCAGAAGCGGGCTCCAGAAAACGAGTTCTTGGCGAACATTCAGCGTTCGACCAAATCTGCTCGTAATCTGGAAGGGCGTGGTGGCCCAAGCTACCAGCAGATAGCACAACGACGAAAAGAGCAAGCTCTGCGAGCCCGGAGAACCAAGGAACAGCTTGGTATCGGAAAGCAGAACGCGCAAGCTCTTGCTGAGGCGATAAACAAGAAGCAGCCACGGCGGCGCAGGGATCGGGGCGTTCTCGAAGGACTACGAGGCCGCGTCGGATCTCTGTTCGCACGAGGATCTGGTGGCGGCAAAGGCGGGGACAATAGATCGACAGCAGGCCGTGGCGCGGATTGGGTTCTGTATAATCTAATTCCCCGTGGTCAGCTCACACAAGACCTTGCGGCAGTGTTCATGCCGTTCATGTTCACGGCGTACACGGCGGCTATGGGCGCGCTGGCAGCGGCTACTGCACCGGCAGTAGCTGGCATTGGTGCGCTGGCACTCGGTATCCTCGGATTCGGAGAGAACGCCGCAGACAGTCTCCACTTAGCACAGGTGCGTATGCGTCTGTTCGGTCGTGAGCTGTTCAAGGTATTCAAGCCGAGTACCAAGGTCTTCGCTCCGATGGTTGACGAGTGGTTCAAGACTGTTCCACACACACTGGCTCGGAATCTTAACCAGCCGTTACAGGACATGATCGTCTGGCGTCCAACACTGGAAGGAATCGGTGGCGGTATGATCCGCTGGTTCGCTGACTTCCTGAACGTGATGAACGATCTGGAGCCAACGATCTCGCGTGTTATTATGGCTGTCGGTGCAGACACCGGAGACGCACTGATTCGATTCTTCGTCTGGTTGATCGAGGAACTGGACAGCAGCTACGACGTGATTATGCGAACGCTCGGTGCGTTCAAAGAGCTGGCAATCTTCGTCTACCGTGTCTCGTTGCTGTGGACACAGGCGATTGCTAATCTATCTGGTATTCTGAAACTGGTTGGATGGATTGCTAATGGCATTGCTAACTCGCCTATTATCGGTGCAATCGTTAGTTGGGGACTTGCTCTCGTTATTGTTGCAGCAGTTCTGGTCAAGATACTTGGACTGTTCACTGCCATTGGTGCGTTCGTCGCTGGATCATTTATCGCCTCAATCGGGGCGGCAATGGTAAGTCTAATCGGTTATTTGGCTGCGGTTTTCACAGCTCTGCTCGGAGTTGGGGCACTCGCTTCATACGTAATGAGCGTACTGACTCTCGGTGCTGCGCTTGTTGCTGGTGGACTTGCAGTTAAACAATTCCACTCCATGTTTGGTGGCTCTGGCGGTGGCTCGTCGGCTGGATCGTCGGCAGGGCGACCTTCGGGAACGATGCCTATGGGTGGGAACACCATCAACATCTACGGCAACCCGGACAACAGCCAGATCCAGAAATTCAAAGACGTGTTCCCGGATATGCACGCCGAACAGAAGCACATTGATGGAAAAATGACGAGGGGCTAAATGAGTTCTATTGACAAATTTTCAGGCAGTAACAGTTTCTCTGTGACTGGAAATGGTGCAGACTTCGGCCCGTTTTTTATGCCGGATCGAATCTCTGTTTCAAAGAAACGAAACCTCGTTCGTCACGCGAACTTCTGTGGTCTGGAAGACGTGTTCGAAATTCACGGACACAACAGAGAGATTCATATTTCGGGAATGATGCGGGAACGCGAGCTATCTGCGTTCGAACGACTTCTCGATCACAACCAGCCCGCCGATCTTCTGATTCCCGGATGGAGCGGTGAAGTTCGTGTCGTTGAAGGAGAACAGGAAGGCCCCGTTGCGTGGGAGCCACAGAACGGAGAATACCTCTGGAAATATTCTGTCGATTTCGTCTCCACGGGCCAGAACGAAGCCGGACACCTTCGATACTACAATGACGGTATTGTGAACGAGGGTCGGTAACGATGACCCAAACCTGCAACTTGGCAGATGGTATTGAAATAGAATTCCCCAACCGAGGGACTATTATACGCCCATACGAGGTTTCAACACGGGCACAGAGGCACAAATTCTCATATGCCAGTGCCAAAGTTTCTATTCAAGCAGCCGAACTAATCTCGGACAAGCAGGCATACAACGAGCCTGTGTTGCTGAAAATCGGCGGTATCACTCACCACAGGTACTTCATTCCGAGCGGCGGGATTACCTACGGCGAACAACAGGCTTGGATAGAGCTGCTTGATCCGCTCAAGATTCTCGAAGAAGAGACGATTGAGGAATCATACGACTCTACGACGCTGGAAGATATTGTCCGAGACCTGTTCAACGCACGCAACGACCCTAACAACCTACTTACGGGATACGAGATCGTTAATGCGAATGTTGCCAAGGAATACTCGGAAACGCTGAACGGACAATTGAAGCGGTGGGGGGTTCCGAGACCTCTTGCGTGGGTTTGGGCGCACTTGTCCCGAACTGGCGCGTATTTTGATGGCTCTGAAATCGAGGAAGGCGGATTCTTTTTCGATGAAGAAACGCTCTACGAAGCACTTCTACAAGTAGAAGAAGAGTACGGCGTGATCTCGTGGGTAGATCCCAACGGAAGACTTTGTATCGGGTTCCCGGAACTTCGATCTACAAACGCAATTCCAGTGTACGGAGATCCCCGACGAGACCGAGTAAGCATTTCAGCATACAACGTTGGAACGTCTCGAAACAGTCTGGTGTATCTGGAAGGACGAAGCACTCCGTTCAGTTTCTTGAACGGTAGAGTAAATCCCAACACACGAGACGAAAATGCGGCATACTTCGTTGCAGAAGCCGAGCTTCCCGGAAGAGAAGGAAACCACGGGTCACTTAAAGATCCTATCCGAGCGCGAAATCAGGAAGAGCTGGAAGCAATCATTCAGCGAAAGTTCGTTGACGCTCACATGGATCACAACTCCGGGAATATAGAATTCAACGGGATCTCGTCGGAAGACAAGGAATCTCTTGCTCGTCTGAATGTCGGTGATATGATCGGCGTTGCACCAGAACGAGATCAGGTGTGTGGTCGGGGCGTAGAGGGCGGCGAATTCATCGTCAACCAAGTTCAGAACAACGTCAATCCCCGTGTGGGCTGGCAGATCACGGCGTCAGTTAGTCGTGTTCCAGATCCACCGACAATCAATTCGTGGATTTACGATCCCCGAACTGGCGAATCGTTCAGAGACATTACCGAATTTGCGGAACGGGAAGATTAAAAAATGGCTACTAAATTAGGCAGAGTGTCTTCTGTATTCGTTGACGAAGACCTGAATAGAATTTTCGTCAACGTGTCTACCGGCCCCGGAGTAGAGCGCAAGGCAATTCCGTGGGTTTCTTCGAAAGCCTCGTTCTGGCTCGTTCCAGAGGAGGGCGACATTGTCGAAGTCTACGAAGTTGACCGAGAGTGGTGTGCGCGGTTCAGTCAGCATACACCAACACAACGCCTTCCCGAAGGATTGTCCGGCGGAGATGTGTGCCTCAAGCTCGACGAAGAGACACAGATCAAATTTCAGAAAAACGAAGAAGAGAACTACGATGTTACAATCGAGTGCAACGGCGATCTCCGTGTAAAATCTGGCAAGGAGATCCGGCTCATTGACGACGACGGTTATGGAATCGTCGGCGCGGGTTCTGGAAACTTTACGTGGTATCACGAATCCGTTGACTTCGTACCAGAACAGCGGGCAGAGCAGCCAGACGAGGGCGGAGAATGAGAGGGTTCGTTCTTAATGGCGCGTCTCTGTCTGCTGGTGGACACCCCGGACAGTGTTCTGCGACAGTAAGCGGTTCTGTAGTTGGTGACAGCACAGTTTCTGTTTCGGGAACGTCGCTGGCCGTTCGGGGATTTGCCTCGATGGTATTCGGATCTCACGCTCACGATTACAACGACGATGACGGTTGTATCTCGTTCTTCGGACACAACTTTCAGCCACCACAACGGGGACTCACATCGTCTGTTACGGTCGGCGGTGAGCCGATCTATCTTGACGGAAACAACGTGGCTTCTGATCCGGGTTCTGGCGGGCAGGTCAACGTGACAAACAACGGCGGAAACGGTACTGTGGTGAAGAAATGATTGATCTAAAAATTGATGAAAACTACGAGGTGGTAATTGACCACCGGAAAGACCTTGGCACTGTTGAAGGACGAGACGAATTCGAACAGCACATTGCACTCGGTCTGTCTGAGTTTTTCCTCGATGAAATTGGATCAACTGACGTTCCCAACGCTGCTGCTCGGTTGGAACTGTACGCTGGTCGTTTGGTGAACACATCAGAGCGTGTCGGCGAAGTGGCGTCAGTTACAGTCGAAGAAAGCGACACGAAAACCAACACACTCGAAGTCTCAATCGTCTATAGAGGCGGTCAGACCTTCGCATTTGACGTAAACTAATATGACTCTTGTAGATGGAAGATACGTCTCTGACACTGTCGAGGATATTCTCGATGCTATGCTTATTGATGCTCGACAGAATTTCGGTGACGATCTAAACGACGGACAACTATCCGTTCTCCGGCGATTTTATTTGCCTGTTGCAGAACGGCTGGCAGAAGCTCAGGACGACGTTGGACTCGTTCTAAGCTCGGTACAGATTGATAACGCACAAGGTGCAGCTCTCGATCTCCTTACTGCCCTGATCGGCGTGCGGAGACAGGAAGCGCGTCGGGCGACTGGAGAAGTAGTCTTTAGTCGTCAAACTCCGGGCAGTGTTGATTACGTTGTTCCACGGGGAACCGTCGTAACCACCGAGAACATCTTTGATCCCGTTCGATTCAGAACTACTGTAACTGCAACACTTTCCGCTGGTGATACGGAAGTAACAGTTCCCGTTGAAGCAGAAGAAGGTGGCGTAGACGGAAACCTCGGCGGCAACGCGCTGGTAAAAATGACCCGCGCCCCGTCCGGCATTGAAACCGTCACGAACACAGACCACACTTCCGGTGGGACAGAACGAGAAACAGACGACGAATTACGAGAGCGAGCAAAAGACGAGCTGGCCGACGGTGCAAAAGCCACCGCTGCTGCGCTTGTGGCTGGAGCGAAGGGCATCGAGGGAGTTGCGAGTGTAAACATATTCATCAACGACACAAACGTTGACGAGAGCGAATCTGGCGGCCTTCCTGACCACTCCTTTGAGCTGGTGATCGAGGGCGGCGAAGATCAAGACCTTGCACAATTCATTCTCGAAACTAAAGCAGCCGGAGACACATCGTATGCAGGGGCATACGGCAACCCGGTTATTTCTTCGGGAAGGCTCTCAAACGGCCAAGAGTTCGATATTTCGTTCTCCCGACCAAGCCTCGTTCAGATTTACGTTTCGTTGGATCTCAAAGTCAAAGACGACTACGAGGGCGACGAGGCTGTTCAAGACGCCATTGTCAACTATCTCGGTGGTCTCCTGTCTACAGGAAACAACTCTGGTGGTAAGCTCGGAGTTGGCGACGAGGTTCTGATTGGAGAGATCAAGTACGCGATCCGTGGCGTTCGCGGCGTCTACGATATTAACGACATAAAGGTAGATGTGGTTTCACCGCCACAGGGAACCGCGAACATTCCGATTGAGACCAACGAGATGGCAACTGCTGACGCACTCGATGGCTCGATCTCTATTACGACAGAGGAAATCTGATAAATGACCGATGAAAGCTCCAGACTTGCTCGCGGCCTTCCCGCGCCATTCCCTATTGATAAAGACAGTAAGAACTACAAGCTGCTTGATCCAGTTGGAAAGGCGATTGAAAGCCTCGACGGCGATATTTCATCCGTAGATACGAATTCGAACATTCAAACTGCGGATTCGATTGACGCGCTACATGAACTGGCAAAGCTCATGGGCGTCTCTCCTCGGACGAACGAGCCTACCGAACGGTTCCGTTCTCGTTCTATTGCAGAGTTTCAGCTCAATACGAGCCACGGGACTGCTGAGGATCTGATTACGATTTCTTCGGTCATTCTCGACGTTAATCCCACGAGAATATCATACAGTGACGCAGACGAGCGGGGAGTTGCCCTTCTTGGCCTTCCCGGAAGCGGGCTCAAAAACCTCGAAATCGAGGAAGGAGAGTTCGTTGACATTATCCAGAGCAACGTTTCTGCTGGCTATCGAGTAGAAGCGTTCCGTCTTGGTACATTCGAGTACCGGACAGCAGACCAGTACGTTGGCGGAATCAACGTCGATGATTGGGGCTACGGCGGCCTCGATGAACAAGGAGAACCAGACGAAACCGGCGGAACCTACGCAGGACTACTTAACTAATTATGGCAGACTACTCTACTGATCTAAAATCATGGGGCGACGAAGGAGAGGAATTCCCTAACGGGTACTCCTACGTTGCCGGTGAACAGCCGATTGATGCGTGGGACAACTTCGTCAACCGCAACACAATCGAGGATATTCAACACCTGATCGAGCTGACCAACAAGCGGCTCGAATCAACGAAGGGATACACCGCGCCAGAAAACCCCGAAGTCGGGGAATTCTTCTGGAACGCGGGGGACGCCCGGCTCTCGATCTACGACGAAGACGCTTCGTTGTGGCGGGATCTGGCCTTCTCGGAGGAATTACAGGCACACGAAGACGATGCCACGAACCCGCACGAAGTTACCGCTGACCAGCTCGACGCTGTAAAACGCGGCGGTGATACAATGGCGGGCGTTCTCGATCTCAATGAGAATGACCTCGTGGATACGTCAACGACTATTTGGGACGCGGTTGCAGGACACGTTCCCGCAGCTTCTGTTGAACAAGGCCCCGGCAGCGGCCTCGACGCAGACACCGTTCATGGTATCCCACCGAACGAGCTTGGCCCGTTCAAATACGTTCAGGAAGAACCGCCGATTGCAGAAACTGAAATTGGCTCTACGTGGCTAAAACCAAGCAACGGCGTTGTCTCCATTTACACTTCGTATGGGTGGGAACCCGACGTTGAAGTTGGATACGACGAAACTTCCGATTTAAGCCTATCTGGTTGGTCTGTTGAACACGAAAAACCCGTTCCAAGAACTGAACTATCCGATGAAGGATTCCTGAAACTGATTGATGAAGTTTCTATTTCAGAATTTGAATCTTTTGAAATTCAAAATATTGAAACGTGGACAGAATCAGATACGTCAAATACTGAAAACATTACACTACAGGACGACGTTGTTCTTAATGAAACCAAAAGTTATGCACTAAGTGCTACTAACGAGGTGTCTGTTGTTGAATTTGAAGACAGTGTTACAACTCGTGATTTTGATTTCTACATTAATGCCGGTATTGATACTGGAGTGACCGGAGACGGGATTGAGTTCCAGTTTGTAGGCGAGAACGAGCCGATCTTGGGCCGCCTCGTCTTCCACGACGCCGGAGAAGTTGAATGGCAGAGCGAATACAGCGAGCCTGACCCGAACAATGAAACGTACCTTGCTCCGGTAGACGAGACTGTGATGGCTTCGTGGAACGCTGGTGTAAATTACAACGTCCGGTTTGAGTTTACGTTTGCAGAGCCTACAGTAGAGACGTTCACATACGATGACGGCGAGGGAGGCACTTACGATACCACATACGAGTTCTCGAACGACAAAGTTGAAATCTTCATCAACGAGACTTCTTATGGCCCGTTCGAGCTTCCCATTGATGTTGGATACACGGAAGCGTCTGTTACGAACAGAACCACCGCTTCTGGTCTTTCTCGTGTCCTCTACTACGATGCTTCTTTCCTAAAAGAACTCGCAGTAATTGACAACAGCGAGTGGGAGTGGGATTCAACATCGGACGAATACAGTGTAACGTTCTATCCGAATGAATCCATTTCGGGAACGAGAAGTCCGTCCCTGTACTCAGATACAGAGGCGGTTTCTGCTCGTATGGTACGTAACAACGGAATCGTCCAGAATCTCAACATTACAGCGAAAATCGAGAATGACACGGGAAGCATTTTTGACTACACCGCTTTCGATGTAGAAGACAATTTAGGAAACAGTCTTGGCGAACTTAAATTCAATGACGGTTTTGGTAACGTTGAGTGGCACGAACCCAACGGAACCGTTACCGAAGTTCAATCGTCTTGGACTGCTGGAATCAATATTGACCTGAAATTTGACTTCGATTTCTCCGTAAATGAAATTACTATAGTCATTGATGGAAACAGCGCAGGAACGTTCTCTATTCCTCCCGCTGACTTTTTCGGGGCGTTCACTATTACGAACGTTACAACGGGATCGAACACCAGCAGAAACGTGTTCTTTGACAATCTCTCAGAAGACCCACGAGAGTTCGGTAACGCCGTAGTGGTGTTCCCCGAACCGTTTGATAACATTCGTGATTGGGATGTTCTCAAATACGAGTACGATCTCGCGGGAGAGTCAATCACTATTGACGTAGAAGACGAAAATGGAAACGTGCTAATCGAGGATATTAGCCACTTTGGCGATCTTTCTACACTTGTTGATTCTGAAATAGACTTCCGAATTAGAGTCTACTTTAGCAGAAACAATGTAATCAACAACCCAATGTTAACATATCTAAACCGAAGCTGGTCACGACGACCCGGAGATATAAACGCTCTCAACTTATTCGGAGATAGTCAGAAGGAAGGTCATTCTCTTGTAGCTGATGAATATGGTGGGGTTGAATGGGAGCTTATTAATGCTGGACGAAATGCAATTGAAACAGATATTATATTCTAAAAATGACAAACCCTAATAAATATACTCTAAAAACCCCGATTGTTAGCTTTTCACTAAGTCCCGGTGACTCTTTTACGGTTCCAAGCGGTGAAACGTGGAAACTATATGTTAATTACTACGTTCGCGTAAGAGATAGGAATTATTCATATCTTGCTTACGCTTCTATTGACGGCGTTCGTTGTATTGGATACCGAGCCCGTTCATCAGGTAATGACGGAGCAGTTGCACAAATGATTACTGAAGAAGTAATAATTGATGAAAATCAAACGTTTAGTTGCACAGATATAACTTCTGGCAGAATGTACGTTTCTGGTTATGTAATTAAAGGAGAATACTATGAATAATTTTGAACAAAGTTTAAACATAGCAAATCTACCAATATCTATACCATTATCTAATGAATCAGTTACAGTTCCGAGCAATGAAGTTTGGAAAATTACTGTTAATATTGCATTTTACAATCGAGGAGGAGATTCCCGAAATAGTAGAATGAGAATCGACGGAAATCTTGTTGCTGGAGGTGCCATGAGAGCAAATGGAGGCAGTAACACTGGTGGAACTGCTGCTGTAAATAAGAGTAATCTCAAATTCATCGTACATGGGGGACAAACAATTTCACACGATGGCGATAACGGAATGATGGTTTCTGGATTTGTAATCAAAGAAGACTTTGATGAAAACGAAGACCTAAGAAACGAATTAAACACATAATATAAATCATGTATATAAGAAATGCGGGAAGATATGAAGTTGCATGGAAACCAGAAAACCACGAAATCGCTTATAAGTGTATGGAGATAGTTGATGGAACTGGAGTCAAAAACAAAAGCGATTGTGGGATTGAAAATCCAGTATTCATTGAAAATGATGTTTCTATTAATGTAAAGAAAACATATTCAATGCTGATGTTAATATTTGAGTATAACGAATATATGGATATTGACTTTATCAACAGCGTTGAAGATGTAGAAAGTTACTTCCATAGTAATGTTCCTGAAGAATATCACGATCAAGACGGAGTCGTGGAGGAGTAGATGAAACTCCCTGACATTCAAGAGTGGGACAAAAAGAAACTTCTACAGCAGGGCGACGTGGTCAAGTTCCGTATTTTCGGCCACCCAATTACGATCAACGAAATCCACGCCTTCCAGATGGGATTCGTGGGCTTGTTTGTCGGTCTCGCATATAGTGCAGGACTGACTACCGAAGCCTCTCTGGTTGCGATGGCACTGGTGGGCTACGCGATCCT
>LFCJ01002561.1_pt1 | contig 13138 bp, 15 predicted proteins | sample 643141 | NCBI WGS metagenome assembly LFCJ01 (sample SAMN03766243, study PRJNA286221) | soda lake metagenome | biome: soda lake; feature: Kulunda steppe; material: water; isolation source: sample B1-Br-g2 brine of Lake Bitter-1 | place: Russia: Kulunda steppe | collected 2010-07 | reverse complement strand
TGGTCTGATCGGGATTGGCAAAGCGGGTCGGTCGGCGAGGATCGAACCCAAGCCCCGAGCGCGTCTGGTCTGGTCTGGTCTGGCGCTCAAGGATGCTTCGGCACCCCATCCGATACCAAATGTAAAAGGACAGAGCTCCGTCTTGGATACCGCGCTTGCCAATCGATAGGGATATGTATCGTTACACATCCTTGCCCAGTTACACAAAAATGTGGTTGTGTATCAATCAGGCTGGCCCCAAGACCACCAGGAATACCTGCGCCAATCCTCATGGGCACAGTCCAGCCTGACAAGGCACCAGTGTATTATGCGCTTTCTGTTTTACAGCACTTACTGTCTTTCTACGTCTTGATTTTGTACAAAGGGCTATGTTAAAATTCTGAAAGGCTGTTGTGTAATTGATAACTTGGATAGTCACAAATGGCTTTCTGTTAGCACTGTAAATGTATTGGGTGACCGCCAGGCTGGTTTGACATGCATTTTGGCTGCTCTGTATGTTGAGATGGTGGTCAGCCACCATGGCAAGCCAGCCAATGTGCCGAGTCCTGTAGCTACTTCTCAGCTATGTGGCAGCCACCCAGGTTGATGTACCTTTTTCTGCTCTGTGCTGCTGCTCAGCATCCACCTGGCTGGAGCTCTTCAAGGCCTACACCTGTGTCTCAGCCTGGAGGGTCGAACAACTTGGGCGCAGCACAGCCAAAGCATTGCAACTTTGGTCTGAATTGCACACGCCAAGACTGCTATTTTGCGGTGAGGAATGTGAGCAGGTTTCGTTTGCAAGCACATACTCTCACGGTGGAATCCTCCATCTGGCGCAGCGGAATTGGCTACTGTAACAAGTCTTCCTGTGCTGCTGTTCGTAATGAGGTGCATGTTCTCTTCCACTTTTAAAACTTGTTTGTGTGCTCTCTCAGAAGAAAGTGCTTGTTTCTTTTGAGAGGAATGCAGCTGGAGTCTAGCTCTATTGCAACAGAGTTCCACAGTTTCACACTTATACCATGATTCGAAGTTGGCGGCGATGGCTTGAATGTTTCGTTGTTTTGTTTTATGTTTGTGCATGATCTTGGGTATCAAAGATCATTGATCAGGAGATTTTGATTAAGTATGATCACCTTTTTCTGTTTCTTACCCATCCTTTTCTTTCAGCATCCAGAAGGCTGGGACCCAAAAGCTGCTAAGCAGAAATCCCCTGCTTCACCTTCTCAACCTGCTCAGGTGAGATACAGAGACAGACAGAGCGCAGTGTCATACTGTCAGTACTGTTGTTGTTTTAACATGTAGGTACAACTAAGCAAAATGATGCCTTGCTTGTGTGGTTTCCGAGTAAAGTGACTGCGCCTTCCTTTCAATGTTGGTTTGGCGGCGGCGATTTGTTACAGACTAAAGACCAGGCCATAATTCACTGGCCATACAATGAACTGGAAACTCCAACTACCAAAGGCTCATCACCGAGCCCACAATAATATACGGATAACTCCAATACTACTGCCAAGACAGTCAGTGTGTTCTACACTTAGTATAGCCTCACAGCACAAGGTCTGGTCTTGCAGACAGGACATCGTGCCACACAACATCACATTCCAACAATCTTTGTTCTGCTTAAACCAATCTCAATCTCAGCTTGGCAGAATACCAGAGTTAGTGGAAAGGTCCTGGTGCTTAATAGCATGCTGCAGCCAAGTCCAGACTCAGATAATCTAGCTGCACATGCTCTTCATCTTTCACACTGCAAATCACTTTGTGAGGTGGAAAAGAACCTTAACATCGAGATTGCAGCTGGAGGGCCCAAGTCACAAGGATGCATTTTCTTGGAAGCTATAGCAGCTGCAAATAGGGCGCGTGCTGGACCTTGCATGCATTGATTTTACTTGTGCATGAGTTATGCCGTGCATTCCTTTCCATAAGCGGTCAAGCAGTTTTACTCATCCAGCTGAAGGTTTTTATAAAGCAAGAATACCAAGATCTAAGACAATGCAAAAGAACCCTATTTGGCATGCAATGTGACAAGCTATCTAGCGACTCCCTTAGCAGGGATTACGTCTTAATGACTGGCAGCAATGTCTGCAATGTATTTCTTGCTTTTTGCAGCTCGATCCTGTGACTGGGCAGAAGCGGTGCCACCATGGCCTAGATTGCAAGAGGATAGGCTGCAAATTTTGGCATCCCTCTGGTTACGTGCCACCTGCGGAAACCCCTCAAGTACTCTGTGTTGTAAAAAGCCATCCTTTGGGCAAGAGCCTCTACAACAAAATGGCGTAAGTTGGGCACTTGTTTCTAAGAAAATTTCCTCTGCAGCATCTTTTTGCTTGAGGGCAAGAAGCATTTTTGCACATTGAACCTTCTATTCATCAATTTTACATGCCAATGCAGGGCAAGCTATGATAAAGATCTGAGAAGGTTGGGCAGCCAGGTAAAGTTTTTGCAGGCAAACAGCATAAGCATACTACAAGACACAAGCAGTTGATGTATTTAAAGAGCTGTTTTCAATGCTGTTCGTGGTATAGTGCAGGATCCTTTTTTCAATATCCTTGCATTTAAGGAGACAGCTCTCTCTCTTAACCCCAGGTGGGCGCCAAGGTGACATACCTAGAGTGCGAGTGCCGGCTCCGGGTCCAGGTGCCCTTCAACGAAGGCTCCCATGCTCAACAATGCATGAACAGAGCCATTGACGAGTCGCGACCACGCCTGGTTGGAGTGAGTATTATTTGCACATCCTTTTAAGAAGCAGCTGCTAGCTCAATGTTAGTGAGCCGTTATACCTTTGCTGGCGTGCTTTGGTGAGGGTCGTCTGTTCAGTTGTTGGCACACCTATCCACATGTGATACTATGTAGAGGGAATGGGCATAAAGAAAGGAGGCTAGATTGTGATAAACCCAAAAGTAAGTCAAACCTTTAATCTCTCCTCTCAGCATCGCCGCTCTGATATGGTATGGGGATGCATTCACTTGAAATGATTTTGTAATAATTGGTTTTACTTGAGGTCAAGAAATGAATCATAGGAAGCCAAAATAATAGGAAATGAATATTGATGATGTTTGTGAAATGTGGCACTCAATTCCTGCTTGTGTAAGCTTTGTTGTGTGCCATGTGTTTGAAGGGACTGAAAGAGACTCAGGTACCCAACATTTATCATGCCTTTTCAAGCAAGCGGCTCACTACCACCATACAAGTAGTATGATACAGATTTATTCTCAAACAATAATTTGTTGACAATGCAATTACAGGAGACCAATGACCTAAATATTGTAGGCACGACGCGGGTGGTTGTGGGCAGAGGAGGTCAAGTGCAGTGCGTCCTTACAGGGAAAGAAGTGCGAGCCATAGAAGCGTTGGAGGTGGGTCGTAGAAAGAGTTATGGCCAAGCTATCATGATTTTAAAGTTGAGGCCAGGGGCTAAAATCAATGGATAGATTTAAATGACATTCGACTTGGCGCAAGAGATAGGCTCATGACGCCTGGTTGAAATATTGATGAGGCTTTGTTTACTTTGCACAACTCTGGTGGTTGGAGCAGAAGCTCACAGTTTGTGGGTTTCTGACCATTTCAAGGGACCAGAAAAGATGGCCCTCATCTAAACATGCAAAGGCTCTTTGAAGCTGGAAGGCCTTGACCATGTGCAGGTATTTAGTACTCCTCAAAGGCTCACGCTCATGCTTTTAAATGTGGACACGTTATGGAAATGGATTGCAGCCCACGTTCAATATTTAAGGCTCTTGTTAGGCTGGATGGTACGCAGACATTTGCCTTGCCTGCTCTGACATGGCGTTTTGACACTGCACCACTTAATTTCTTGCTCTTTGGTTGTGAGCAGGTCCCTGAAGGCCTGGAGCACGTCCGAAGAGCACAGGACATCATGAACGGGTGTGTTTAATTGACTTGCATCCTTACTGTTTAGAACAAATCATCGTACTCAAACAGGACTCAATGCAAATTATTTGAATGACTTTCTGTCTATTCAGTTGCTGCACATCTAACCTGACATCACCTTGCATTCCAAATCCACTGAGTGACTAAGTGATTCATGGATGCAAAGGTTGTTTAGGTTACAAAGCTGTACCTGCCAAACGAAGGCAGCTTAGCTAAAGCCAAAGGCCTGCAACCAAAACCAACTCAAAAGGCAAGCAAGGTGGTGTGCTGAAATCTAGGCACCTCATTCCAGGCACTCATGCACGAACAAGGCCAGGCCTTTGGTGCCTGCTTAGGTTCAAAGCTCATGCTCTAAGAAACAGGGAAATGTGAAATTATAGGCCACACTAAACTAGAGCTATGTGCACATGAGCTGATGGACTGTCAGGCTGCGCAGGGTCTTCAGTTGGTGCACGGAATACATTGCAGCAAGGCGAGCGTGCACATTCTGCTCAGCGCGCACTCGTGTTTGTGCTGCTGCTCTACTGTGCGCAGGTTTGTCACAGCTGGTGCAGATGGATCTCCGGGCCAGCGCCCTAGTGTGCAACCTTCAGGGAGCGGCAAGCTGAGGATCACATTCAAGAACCCAGAAGATGCGCAGCGGGCACTGGATGCCTATCCCTCAGGCCCCTGGGCAAGGCTCAAGCCCTTCATCCAGTCACAGCGTGAGGGCAAGCCAGTGCAGGTGATTCCATTTCTAGTCATCATGGGAGGGCAAGCCTGTGCAGGTGAGCCCATTTTCCAGTCACCATGGGAGGGCAAGCCTGTGTGGGTGAGTTGAGCAAACACATCCGCCCATGGTGAGAAGGGAAAGCAAAGGGAAAAGAGGGGAAAGGGACAAGCAGCAGGTCATAACACGCGCGCAAGCCTTTCCAGCATTGCCAGCTTAAGCAGATGATGAAGAAAAGTACCACAGAAAATAATCCTCATGTGGGAGATCCCCTCACCCACAGTCCCAATACTCCTCCCATTTCTTTTGCATCACTGATGCATGCATGGGCAGGTGCTGGAGCTTAAGATTGTGTATCCCCTGAAGCCAAGGCCCCAGCGTGCTCGCCAAGTCATCATCCGAGAGCAGCTGGCCCCCTTTGGAGTCAGGTGACGTGAATTTGTTGTCGATGGTGTCCCAAGGCACGAGCATGGTCTTGAAAATGAGCAGCTGGCCCCGTGAGGAATCAGGTGGCATAAGTTTGTTTTCAGTGTCAGCGGCCCAAGGCATGCACATGCCAGTCGACTCCTGATTATTGTCTCGTGTCTGGTTCCACACTCCATAACGTATGACATGTGTTCATAGAGCTTTGACTCTGCAGGGGGCCACCTGAGCACCCCGTCTTTGGCTTTGTTTCTCTGTTAAAATGCCACATGTGGTACTGTGACTAACACTTGGAAATAAATGCCATCTTTGCCACTGAAGCAGCGCATTAGCACTCAAGGGATTGCCTGCAAGAAAATTTGCAACTTAGCGTCTAAATACACATGTGCTGTATCATGCATTTCTTGCAGGATGCACGATATTGAGATGTACAGAGGTAACCAAGTTGAGAAGAAGGGGACTGCGGCAGTCTAGTGAGTAAGGCGCAAACCGTGCTGTTCCTTTTTGGCCTTCCTTTATCTTCTTATTCTAGACCAGCCATCCTTCGAGGCTCTGTGTGTGAATCTCCTCACCGTTTTGCACCCTTGTTCCTCCCTACCTTTCTTGCCAAAGAAGAAGGCCTCAATTTGCCTCAATTCACCTGCCCTCTGCCCACATCTGCAGCATGAGAGACCGCTCAAGCGCAGATGCTGCACTCCAGCACCTACTGACCTGGGCCAGCCAGCGAAATGAGCTTGCGTCCAGGCCCGGCGAGCTTGTTGTGTTGCAGAACTGCTGCCTGAGGGTCACTGTGTCCGGAGAGAATTTTGCTGTCCTGGAGAAGCCGCTCAGCTCGCTCCGCTACCCTGGTGTGAACATCAACATCAGCCGTCCGCACCCTGAGCGGGACTATGCAGTCATTGAGCTCTCTGAGCAAGGACAGCCAACAGCTGCCGGAAAGGTATGGAGCGTTAAGATATGGTGCACCTGCTTTTGCGGGACTGGCTATTGGCAGCTGAAAAAACCATCTCAAAGGGGGTGCCCGGTCTTGCGCAAGAGCCATGTCCTCAATCGCAGCAGCATTTTGTGGCCTTGGCTGACCACAGGAGAGCTTGATCAAGGCGCGGAAAGAAGTTGAAGCCATCTTGAAGGGTGAAGTCATGCAGCTCAACCGTGTCACTATGCAAGTAATTGACAAGCCCATGAAGGACCAGCTGGTGAACGTGAGTTGGGTTTGAGCAGTGCTTCAAAAAGTGACAATGCATACCTCTTAATCTATTTTGAGCACTAAAAATGCTCAAGGTCTGCTCCGCTGACGACTGTCACTGATGTCGTTCTGTGACATTTTGCAGTTTGCAAAAGAAGTGGGGGCATTCATCAGTTTTGAGGGTGAAGGCAGCCGCATTCGCATATTTGGCAGATTGCCCCGGGGTATTTCCCTGAACAAGAGTGAAGAGCTGACAGAGCGGGACCTTGCATTGCTGCAAGCCTATGGACCAAACCCTCTTCAGGAAATGTGGTGCTTCACCAATCAACTGATCAAGAGCCAAAAGGACACCATCCAGGTAACATCTTGTCAGGAGGAATGAGTTGACATGATGAGTGTGTAGAAAAGGGGAATGCATCTGCCCATTTCAAGGCTCAAGCTAGTGCTCCTTCACATCTCAGGATGAAAGTGCCATGTGCATTGCTTGCTCATACAGTTACCCTTCTCCTGTTCATCAGACTTCTGTAGCATTGCTTGCAGTTCTGTCAGAATGTGAGTATTAATTTCTCTTTAAAGCGTCATGGACTGTTAACTTGCATGTATCATTTCATAAATTGGGTCAGCGTACAACAACAAACAGGGCCTCAGCACTTTTTATTCCAATGAATGAACAACCATGCAATCATCCTCGTGCCTTGACAAAGCCCAAAACCTCCTTTGTCTCTATTTGTAACTTTTTTGACTGCTTGCCATCTGATTCATTATGTAGGAGATTAGGGACAAAGGCGAACTGCTGGTCGCAATTCTGCTCATTCAGACCTTCCAGGAATCCTTTGCGTGAAACCTACCAACTGCTTGCTTTTTTTTGCACAGCCATCCTTCTTTATCATATCTGCTTCTATGCGACGGTGGTTGCTGAGGGGCCTCCCAGACAGCCTGCCCTCCCTCAGAGATGCCTTGGAGAGGCAACTTTGTAGCACTGGGGTTGAGGTAAAGTATTGAAGTAAAGACAGTGACTCGAGGATCATGCATGAGTCGAGACTATTGCACCATGCCATGGCTTGTTTGCTAATGTGCAGCGGTGCATGTCTGTTGCTTGTTCAGCCTTTGGTGCTGGGTAAATCAATCTAAGGCTGTTTGCCGTCTAAGCAGGCGGCGGTTGCAGTGCTTAAGCGTTCTGATCTTGAAGCAGCCAGCGCACCTCACACTTGAGGGTTAAGTTGATGCATCTGAATGGGAAAGCGATTGCTGCTGTACAAACACAGGTGAAGTCTGCCACAGCGGGTGAAGGGGGTGCAACAGAGGTCAAGCTTGCTGGCACCCCTGCAGCAAACTTTGAGGCCAAGAGGCTGCTTGACGATTTGGCTACTGCTGCAGAGAGTAGCTCCATCTCAGAATTGATAGACAACTCAAGGCCTGCCCCTGACACCCTGTGCTCTATTTGCTTTGGCGATATTGAGCCCTCAGACCGATACCTGATGGAGCCATGCCTGCATGCATACCACAAGGTATGTAGCAAAGAGGGTGCCATGCTTGCATGCGTATCACAAGGTGTTCAACAAGTATGGGACCATCCTTGCACACAAGCCACAAGATGTGTATAAATGACGGAACCATGCCCGCATGGATGCCACAAGGAAGCTGATAGAACTCCCTGCGAGGATTGACACCCTGCTTCAACATTTTTGTTTGGGTTTGAAAAATCCATAGAGACCCTGTATGTATTTGGGTTGTACGAGGTGCACAGTAAATCTGCATTTTGTACACTTAGCCCGACTTGGGCATGCAAGCTTGAATCAATCGGGGCTGAGCAGATTGAATGAACAGTATTTGATGCACTGCGTTCCCTGCTTACAGGCATGCGCTGCAAGAGATGTAGCAAATGACCTGGAGTGCCGCAGGCTGCCTGTGATGTGCAAAAACCAGGGCTGCAACCCGCAGCCTGTGAGCCTGGAAGACATTAAGCTGCTTCTGGACGACGGCTCAAAGTTTGAGACTTTCTGCGAGCGTGCTCTGCTGCTGCATGTGGACCAGAGCCCCACACTGCGGCGGTGCCCAACCGTCAACTGCAAGCAGGTGTGGCACTTGTGTCTTCATTGTTGTAGTTGTGCTTTGGACGGTCTTGCCACAGAGGGGTCTGTTAAAGGAATCTTTGCTGGGCCCTACAGGCATACCCAGGTGCGGCAACAATGCATACCTGTTCTGGAATTTCTTATGCACAATTTGGTAGATTGAGCTGGGGGACTGGTGTCTGGATTTATGTGTGCAAGGGCCAGAAAGTCTAGAAGCCAGAGGAAGCTGGGAAATCCAAGTGCATGGGAGGTCCAAAGCGCTGCAATGGGTGGCTTATCGAACCCAAAATAGACCCATGTGTCTTCCTCAAACCTTGATCTATCTTGGTAACAAAATGCCAGGTCAATCAAGAAGTCCACTGGTACTCATGGGCTAGTTTCAGGTATAAAAGTGAGGAATGTGGCTCAGCATTTGATCTTGCCAACCACTGGGTCTTTTCACCTCAATCCTTCTGTTTGGGTTAATCTGTAATCATAACTCCATGGCACAGAAAGGCACCCAAATTTGGTTCCCTGAGTGTAGAAGTATGGCATAAATCCCTCAATTCCCTGCCAATTTACCAGCCACAGCGCTGTTCATGTGATCCAGATGGAATGACAGCTGATCGTGGCTGTACAATGCAACACGCTTTATCATGTGTCATGTGACCCACACTCATATATGGCCGTCCCTGTGCAGCCTCCAAGTGCCTCTCTTTTGGAATTGTCTTAGGCACATTAAATGACCTTGGACAAGCCCAGTTTGACAATTTTGCAGCGATAGGCAGAGGCCAGATCAGGAGCTTGGCATTCTTCATAGATGCTTGATTAATGCATGTGTGTGAGAGGGAAGGTTAGAGAAGGTAACCTGAATTAGAATTGGAGTGGGTACACAAACCAGGCTGAATGTGCTGAGAATACTCAGAATGTCAGCTTCTGCAAAGATAGACGGGGCGAAAAGTTGATGACGCAGTATTGGTGCTAAGAAAGTACATCAGAACTTGGCTTCAGTAGCAAATTGTGATTCATTGGCTTAAGATATGAAGCTACTTGTGGTCCAGAGACGCAGCACCGGTCAGTGTAAATTCATGCATTAGAATGGTTCTTTGTGCCAGCTGGGGGGAAAATGTGTGTCTTTCATGTTCCTTTCTCATGACACAGGTGTGCCCCTGCTGCTATGGGATCCAACATGAAGCCATTGCAATGAGTTGGCAAGCAGAGAGCCTAGCACCTAAGGCTGAACCACTTTTGACTTCCATTATGGCATCAGCTCGACCCTTCTTAGATGCAGTGACAAAGCTGCTATTTGCGCCTTCTTCTGCAGGTCTTCAGGCCCCTCACTGCCAAATTTGAGTGCAACTTTTGCTTGGAGGCGTACTGCACAAGGTGTAACTTCATGCCTGCTTGGCATGAAGGCAAGACATGCGAACGGTGAGCTCTGAAAGGTTTTCTCAAGCCATGTTGAAGCATCTCTCATTGAAGTGCCTGCACAGTAGAATGATGAATAAGCAGAAAAGCTTTTTGACCTTCGATGTGAGGCGCAACGAAATGCCCCAAGGCCTTTGCCTGATCCTATACCTTGGCAGTTGCAGCCATGTCCTTCAATACTGTGTGCGTTAAAACTATGCTCTGTTAGTGAACAGGAACTCTCGGCAGAAGTGTGAATGATGCTTTCCATGATAATTGCGGTAGTCTCAATTCCAGACAAGGTTGGCCTCTTGCGTCTGACCGCAAACACCGTGAAACAACTCCTTACAATTGTCAGTTCATGATCGACTAGGGAGGACAGCTAACTGGACCGTTGAGCGGAATAGCCGTTCAAACAAATTTTGGTCAGAGCAAGCAGAAACACATGCAGCATACTTGCCTTCACTGCTGCAGGTACCAGGAGATGATCAGCACCAACAACAGGAGCGAGGCTTGGATTGCGCAGAACACCAAGCCCTGTGGCAACTGCGGAGCTCCCTTCTACAAGGGGGACCGAAACTGCAACCACCTGGTGTGCGGGGCATGCCGGAAGCACCTGTGCAACTTGTGCGGGATGACCTTTGACGACACCTCTGCGTGCTACCGCCACCTGAGGGCTGTGCATGGTGGACTATACACAGAAGCTTAGTCCTTGTACGATGGGCTAGGACTGAGCAATCCTTGGTGAATTGCCAATCCAAAATTTACCACCGAGAAGTCCAGAAGTTTGTGCAGGAATGTTGTACGGGGGGGATCAGAATCTGCATTCCTTGGAGGAACAAATGTCATGGAGTCTTGCCACCTTATAGAAAGCAAGCAATACTTTGCTCATATGCAAGTGCAAGTGCAAGCAACACTTTGACTCAAAGTATTGCAAGAGTTCTTGCAATACTTTGCTCATATGTAAACCCAACTTTTTAAGGTGACTCACCTCAAAAGGATAAGGCGTCACATAGCTGTGACTTTCTGGGTTATCAGCCTCAAAACTTTTGACAAAAGGGTAAGGGTGCACATACCTGTACCTGCCAGACGAAGGCAGCTTAGATTAGAAGCCTATCAAGCCAGCAACTCAATCCAATTTGCACAGAGGCTTCTTAAGGTGCGAGACAGTGCTTCGATTATGGATTAAGGTTTCAAGGCTGTATCCGCCGAGGGCAGCCGCTAAGCGGCTTAGCCGGTTGTGAGCCTCCAGCGAGGCTCGAACCCTGAACCCACATTCTTAGGAGTGATTAGTGAGAGGCCGGAGCTATTTAGACATTAGCACTGAGGATGTGACCTTGTTTCTCTTGATGCACTGCTTCTGGCAGACGTACAAACAACTTCTTTTTTATTTCTGAGACTATGGATATTTTTCTGTTGGGCCCAGCAGCCAACCCATCTGGCTGACTCCAAGTCTGAGTCAGCCAGACCTTTGGAACTTCTAAACCCATTGTAACCTAACCTGTACCGATGTTAAATGCATGTTACAAATCTATAATCTGGCAAACTTAAACATGTAAACTTGTATAATCTGGCAAAGTGATTGGAAACAAGGAATCGAGAAGGTTATAGCATGTAAATGTTTGCACAAGCCTCAAGCCAGGCGTTGCTGAGCTGAGGACATGCCAAAAACATACAAGACTTGGAAATGTCTACAGCTCTGGTAGCTGGTAGCTGCTGCAAGCCTGCTGAAAAGCATGTGCCTTGCATGATAAGCTGGGCACAGCCATTTCCGTGTGCGGCTCGCGTCGGAAGTTCTGCACAGTTAGTGCAGAACACGATCAGTACAGAACAAGAGGCACAGTAAGCCCAGTACAGTCAAGCCTTCTCCTTCCAGCCTTCTTTTAACGAGCACAAGCCTGGGAAAAGGGCATAAGAAGGTCCACATGAACCAGGCCAAAATTACTGCCAAAAAACAGCCAAAATTATGCAAAAAACTAGCATGAATACAAAACCGCTTGAGGCAGGTTGGACGCAGCTGCCCTGCAACACGTGCGCATGGCGACCACCACTCATTGCAACCAAGGCCCTCTCCACTCTCTCCACGCATGCCATGCTGGCCAAGATCACAGCACATGCATCTGCTGCAGCAAGCCCAACGCTCCCAGATGCGCAGCCTGGGTGCAGGCAGCAAGCACAGCACCTCAAGTGCTCTGCAGTGCGGCCAGGCGCAGCGCGTGCACTGCCATCATAGCGCCGCTGCACCTCCAGCGAGAGGAGGCACACATACACACAAGCCCCATCAGGCGGGCAAACACGCTCGGGTCAGTGAGCGCGCAGCCTATCACAGCGCGCCAGCCTGGCGCAGCTTGGCAGCGATGCGCTGGCCCAGGCCGGCGTCGCACTGGGACCAGTAGCCCACCCAGATGCGGCGGATCTCGTTGGTGCACCTGCGCCACAGCCGGCGCGCGCACGTGCACATAACAGCAGCAGCCGTCAGGTTCAAGAGCTGGCAACTCGTGGGTGGAGTGCGCGCATGTTGCACGCGGTGCTGGGCATGCGGGCGTCACCCTTCCCCCCCCCCTCCACACACTTGATTCATTCCACCTGAAAGGCGGGGTTGGGCTGGCACGTGGGCAAGTGTGCGCACGTGCGCGTGCCCGGTGCGGGCAGGCTTGGTGGAGGGCAGTTCACAACCTCCACAGACCTTTTGCACTGCTCTTGCTGGACGCTCACAGCGGAGGAACAAAGGGTGGTAGCTGCAGTCATCGCAGGCCACTTAACTACAAGGGCCAGTAAGGAGCTCTTTTTGTGGGACAGGAGGAGACGGGCTTGCTGGGGGCAGCAGAGCCTCCCTGCCAGCCGGCCAGCCTGCTCCGAACGCCCCGTGCTTGCACACGCCTCCGCACTCTGCCTCACCAAGACCCGCTGCTTGCCCTGCGCCACAAAAGCCTCCGTCTGCCCACTGCTTGCTACAGCCTGTGCTTGCCTCTGCAACACTTCTGAACCACGGCGCACGTGTGCGCGAGCACACCCACCAATCCACCTGGGGTCCAGCAGGAGACGGCAGCACAGACTCACACGCGCACACATGCGTGCTCACAGCATTATAGCACAGACACACACACACTCCATGCCCGCCTCCCCCCTCTCCCTCCCCACCCACTTGGGGTCCAGCGGAAGACGGCAGCACACACTCGCATGCACACGCACGCGTGCCCGTATCACACAATCCACGCACACATGCAACCCCACTCAACTAGGGTCCAGCTAGGCGGCAGCACACACTCGCATGCACGCGCACGCGTGCCCATATCACACCCACACCCTACTTCCCACCCACCTGGGGTCCAGCAGGAAGCCGGAAACACGGCCCACAAAGCGCTCCTGGCGCGCGGGGTCAAAGGAGCGGAAGCGCTCACCCGCCTGCAAAGGGGCACCAGGCGCTCGAGATCGTGAGGCAAGCAACGTGTTGCACAGTGTTGCTGCTGAAGCTTTTGGTACAGATGCAGCTCG
>LFCJ01002560.1_pt1 | contig 13141 bp, 2 predicted proteins | sample 643141 | NCBI WGS metagenome assembly LFCJ01 (sample SAMN03766243, study PRJNA286221) | soda lake metagenome | biome: soda lake; feature: Kulunda steppe; material: water; isolation source: sample B1-Br-g2 brine of Lake Bitter-1 | place: Russia: Kulunda steppe | collected 2010-07 | reverse complement strand
GAGATGATATCAAGGAGGCATTCAACGACCCTGATTCTCCGCTCCGTATTCTCGTTGGGACTGACAGCGCGAGTGAGGGATTGAACTTGCAGCGGATGTGCCGGTACGTCAGTCACTACGAAATTCCATGGAACCCGATGCGCCTCGAACAGCGTAATGGGCGTGTTGACCGTCACGGCCAAGAGCGTGATGTCGGAATCTTCCATTATACGAGCGACGAACAGGCTGACCAGCGCTTCCTCGCATATGTGCTGAACAAAGTAAACGAAGCACGCGACGATCTTGGCAGCGTCGGGACGGTTATCGATAGCGGTGTTCAGCGCCGGTTCTGGGGCGGCGGCATCGAGCAGAGTACGCTGGAAGATCGAGTAGAGCGGGTTCGTAGCGACGATCCTGCCAAAGAGGATCTTGAGGAACTCGATTCGCCCACACAAGAGGAATTCTTTGAAGCCAAGCAGCGTTTCCAACAGGCGAGCCGTGAGTACGATTTGACCCCAGAGTCGATACGAAACGTCGTCGACTCGTATCTGGAACTCCATAATGCAGACCTCCAACAGAACCGCAACGGCTATCGAGTTACTGGTGCCCGTGGGAGACTCAAGGAGTTTTTGACTCGGAATCTGGCCGATGCGCAAGAGTCGATGCCAGAACTCGTCTTCGACCCACAGGCCTTCATCAACGAGGTAAACGGCCGCGAAATCTATCGTCCCCAGAGGGGCTCGCGGTTGATCCGCATCGGCCATCCGCTTGTCGAGACGAGTATGTCGTATTTCCGTCGGGCAATCTGGGGACAGGAAGAGGACATCAACCGCTGGACACTCGTTGGGTATAACCCCGATATGGGCCGAGAGGCATACGTCGAGTTCCATTACCTACTGACTGCACGTAACCAGCTTCAGGAGGTCGTACATGCCGATGTTGGTTCGTGGTGGTTCCACGTTACGTCTAATGGTCTCTCAAGAGCAGAGAACCCGCCGACCGTAGATAATGAGCGAACACTCGGCGAGTCGACGATGGTGGACTGGTGGAATGACCTCCGGCCAGCCTTTGTTAACGTCGAACCCCACGTCGAACCACTCAAGGAAGATCTTCAACAAGAGACCCGAACGGAACTCGAATCGGAACTAGATGCTGCAGGGGAGAAGGCACGGGAGCAGCTTGAAGAAGAATTTGAACAGCGAATGAAGGATCTTGAAGAAGACCTCACCGACCAGCGCAAAGAGCGTCTACGAGAGGAACTTGCGCAGGCAGAGGAGAAGGCGCAGCAGCTTACTTTCGACCCTGAAGAGAACGTCGAACGACAACGTCGTGTCGAGGAGCTACGCCGCCAGTTGTCCGAAGAGGATCTGAAAGTCTGGGAGGAAAACCAGCGGCTCATGAGAGAACGACTTGAACAGGAGAACGAGCGGTTCTTAGAAGAAGTGCTACCCAAACGCTACACTCTGGCTGATGAGATAGAAGTCACCGAACTAGGTGCAAAGCTGTACGTCCCCGCTCGTGGGGGTGACGCACAATGAGTGCTGTCCAAGCTGTCCAAGAGGATGAACCAAACGCCTGGTGGACGACACTCAAACATCAGGGTGTCCTCCTGAGTCCAATCGTTCTCGAGGAGATATTCCCGGATGGACCGCCAAGCCTCGGCGAGCGTGAGTACGAGAAAATTCGACGTTCGTACAAGAGTTTTCGGAACGACTCTGACGAACTCTACGACTGGCTCGATGTCGTATTGGAGGACCTGCTCGGCCACCCCAATTCATCGTGGGTGAAAGAGACGAGCGTTCCAGCAGAGTTCCGGAGAGGAGACCTCCGTCCGAACCGCGTTCTCCTCGATGAGGAAGGTGAGGCACGTGTGATGGTTGGGATCGACACCGACCGCGTCACCGATGACGATGGCGAACCGGGTCGTATCGGCATCTACAGCGGGAAGCGAACATACGCGAAGTTCGTGCGTCTGCTGCGAGAGACGGGAACCGATATTGGTATTCTCACGAACGGCCATCAGTTCCGGATCGTTCACGCAACGTTCGATCACGAGAGCTGGACCGAATGGGATACGCAAGCGTGGTTCCAGGGTGGCGAGGGTCGTCGAGCACTCCAGGGCTTCTACGGTCTATTGAGCGACGACGTCCTTCCGACGCCGTCCGAAGACGAAGAGGAGTCACTTATTGGTCGGATTAAGGCCAGCCGAGATCGGCAGGCCGACCTTTCGGACGTCATGGGAACCCAGGTTCGTGAGGCGGTCGAACTCCTCCTGAAAGACCTAGACGCAATTCTGATGGAGATGAGCGAGGAGGAACGTGAGGAAATACTCAAACCGCTGACGGAGCGTAATCTCAGTCGACGTGACGAACTTCGTGCTCGCTATCAGGCATCGATTCGGATCGTGATGCGACTCGTTGTTTCGCTGTACGCTGAGAGTCGTGAGTTGTTCCCGAAGGACAACCCGGTCTATTACAACTCCTACAGCGTTGAGGGACTGTTCCGCGATCTCCGGGAGGCACGAATCGAAGAGGGAGAGGACACGCTCGAAAAGCAGTACAGTGCCTGGCCGCGTCTGCAGGCGCTGTCCCGTCTCGTCTACTACGGGAGCCCCCACAGTGACGTCCCGCTTCGTGCGTACGGTGGTCGGCTGTTCCGTCCACCTGGTGAAGATGGAGATGATGACGTCCTCGCAGGCCTTGCTGTGTTCGAGGACGACGAGATCCGACTCAGCGACGCGACTATCCTCGAGGTCTTAGAGAAGCTGAAGATCGCCGAGTTCAAGAGCGGCGGACAGCGTCGCACCGGACCAGTCGACTTCAGCGATCTACGAACCGAGTACATCGGCATGATGTACGAGGGGCTCTTGGACTACGAACTTCGGGAGGCGAGCGAGGACGACGGTGCGATACTCTTCTTGAATATCGGTGACCAGCCGGCGCTTCCGTTCAACGTCCTCGAGAATCTCGACGACAAAGGTCTCGAGAAGCTCGTTGATAACCTCAAAGACAACGCTTCGGACTCGTTCCTTGCTGACGAAGAAGTGTCAGAGGACGATTTCGACGAGGACGAACTCAGTGAGGATGAGGAAGAAACTGCTGACGAGGACGAAGAAGAGGATGACGAGCTTGACGGGTTCGACGATGATCTCGAAGCGCGTGTTCACCAGTGGGCGAAGCGAGTGGTTGAGGGGACTGGGGTCTACATGCCGCACTTCAATACCGTGCGGGCGATGGATCCCACGACGCAAGAGAAGTACGAGAACAAAGCAGCTCGGCGCGTGGTAGATCGGATTATTCGGCCGGGTGGCACCTACCTTGTGAGTCACAGTGGTACGAGGAAATCTACTGGGACGTTCTATACGCCTCCAGGACTCGCGGTGCCGACGGTTCACCGAACACTGGAACCGCTCGCGTACGAAGAAAATGGAGATATGAAGGTTCCCAAGAAGCCGGAGGAAATTCTTGAGTTACAGGTCTGTGACCCTGCCATGGGCTCGGGAACGTTCCCTGTTGCGGCGCTTCGGTATCTCACAGATGCACTCAAGGAATCGTTCGAAGAGCACGTTTTCCCCCAAGTCGACGAGGGTGACCCAATCGCTGCACCATTAGGAGACACAGCGCAAGGATATCTCAACGAGCGGCTACTTGAAATTCGAAAAGGAGAGAACGAGGACTGGCAAGACCGGCTCGAGATGCAGCTCAAGCGGTCGGTAGTAGAGCGATGCATCTACGGCGTCGACATCAATCCGCTCGCAGTGGAACTAGGGAAGCTCAGTCTCTGGATCGAAACACTTGACCCAAAACTCCCGTTCACGTTCCTCGACCACAAGCTCCGGGTTGGAAATAGCCTCATTGGAGCGTGGCTTCACGAATTCGAGCACTATCCGGTCGCTGCTTGGAACCGGGAGGGAGGCGATGGACGGAAGGGCGAACGAACAAAGCGAATCAAGAACTTCCGTAATGGCGAGTTGAAAGAACAGATGCGGACGTATATCCGGGAGAATCTGAACGAGACACATTGGTTCGAACCGGACTCAGTCGATAAGACAGAAGATCTCTTACAACAGGCGCGTGAATCTTTCGAAGAACTTCACGAATCCGTCGACGAGGCTGAGAGAGAGCGGCTCTATCACGAGGAGTTCCAGGAGAACGAAGACATCCAGACACTTAGGCATTTGATGAATCGGTGGTGTGCTGTCTGGTTCTGGCCGATGGATTCGGGCGATACTCCTGTTCTAGATCCAGAGACGTTCTATAACACGACCCGAGACGAAGATACCGAGCCAATCATTCGAGACTTGGTGAACCGCCGAAAGCTCAAGTTCTTCCACTGGGAATTAGAATTCCCCGATGTCTTCAGTGGTGACCGTCGTGGATTCGATGCAGTGATAGGTAACCCACCCTGGGATAAGGAGAAACCAAATTCGCTTGAGTTTTTTACACGATACCGACCAGAGTTCCGCACATACGGTAAACAGGAGGCAAAAAGGGTTAGAGAGCGACTGTTTGAGTCCCAACCTCAAATCGAAAAAGAATGGCTGGATAATGTTGAATATTATAAGGGTCTGAGCAATTACATCTCATATTCATCAAATCCTTGGAATGTGCCTCTTGCAAGAGGGAAAAAGTCAAAAGAACTTGAAAGGGAATGGTCACGTATTCGTGATAGCGAATCTGGGAACCGGAAGGTTCCGTATCGACACCAGGGTTCTGCAGACCTGAATAGCTATAAGATGTTCTCGGAGAAATTCCATCATCTTACTCGTGATGGTGGACGAATCGGGGCGATTCTCCCGTCGGGGATATACAGCGATTACGGTAACCAAGAGTTACGGTCGCTGCTTCTAGAAGGTAGTAACTGGGAGTGGATCTATAGCTTCGAAAACAAAAACGGCATATTTGACATCCATCGGTCGTTCAAATTTTGCGCTAATGTTCTTACTAAGGGTGAACGCACGAACGGAATCCGATGTCGATTCAATGTTCATGAACTCTCAGAGTGGAATCGGGATCGTAGTCCTGAGCATCTCGTTGTTTATCGTGAGCAGATACAGCGTTTTAGCCCTGAAGTTCAAGGGTTAGTCGAAGTTAATAATTCAGAAGACATCCGTATTCTGGATACGATTTACAGCAATAGCAGTCCGATCTCTGCGATTGACTTGGAATATACTCGAGAGATCGACATGACCAACGATTCTGATCTGTTCAAAGGGCCAGACGACTTTGAACAAGAAGCAGAGCTGAATCACGATGGAATATGGCGTACAAACGATGAAGTTGTTGGCCTACCATTGATTGAGGGACGACATATTGATTGTTTCGATTATCAGGCATCTACTCACGTGAGTGGGCATGGGCGTTCAGCGAAGTGGGATGAACCCGGGTGGGAAGAGAAATATCTGCGTCCACAATACTGGATTACAGTTGAGGATATCTCTGGTGAGAGTGGAATCTTCGAATCAAAAATCGCGTTCATGGACGTAACGGCGGCATCCAATAGAAGGACGATCAGAGCGAGTGTGGTACCACCATATCCTTGCGGAAACTCAGCTCCAGTACTGCAGCACTCATCGAAATCGACTGATTCACATTATGCTGTAGCTGCGATTTTAAATAGCTACGCATTAGACTTTGTTGCCCGACTGAAAATACAGGGATTGCACGCAAACTGGTATATTGTCAAGAGCTTCCCCTTCCCTGATGTTTCAGAGGCGGATTGGGAGAGGCTTACTGAACTATCCAAGAAACTTCACTCCCCCATACCCGATGCAGAACAAACTGGCAACAAGTTTGTTCTAAACCCCGACTCATCTGATACGGCTCGTGACCCCACTGATCGAGCTCAGATTCGGGAGAAAATTGATCAAATCGTAGCAGATGCTTATGGCCTTTCATCGGAAGATATGAAGTGGATTCTTCGTCCAGACAATGACGATTCTCGAAATCTTTGGAAAGATTACCAAGAGAGGCTCGCGGACCTAGATGGAGAAGGCAGGTGGGGTACGCTCCCGGACAGCGAAGAGGGAGGTGATGGTTCAATATGACACTCAATCCACTCCGGTTTTCGGAGGAGGTCAACAAACAGTACCTCCGCTACCAGCTTACCTCTGCCCGTCTCACAGACGAGATCCTCAGTAATCAGTTCGAAGAGAAGCTCTGGCGAAACGACTCACCGCTATTCAAAGGCCCATTCGTCTCGCTAAGCCGAGCGTATAAGGAGGGTTCACGAGTTGGCGACTTCGTCGACGACGATACACTCCACAACCGTATGCGTGGTATCGTTCCGTACGAACACCTCTACGAACACCAGGAGCAGGCACTCCATTCAGTCAAAGATGGGAAAGACACCCTTGTGACGACCGGAACGGGATCTGGCAAAACTGAGGCGTTCCTCTATCCAATTATCGACCGCTGCCTCAGACTCAATGAGGATTCCGACGCCCCCGCTGGCGTAACGGCAGTAATCGTCTATCCAATGAACGCGCTGGCGGCCGACCAACTGGACCGCCTACGGGAACTCCTCGTGGGAAGTGGAGTCACCTTCGGTCGGTACGTCGGCCCAACCCCCGAAGACGAAACTGGGCTCTCGTTTGAGGGGCGGAAAGTCCCTGAGGGAACGACCCGCGAGCAGTATCAAGAACTTCGTGAGGAGGTCGACGAAGACGAGAACGTCGTCCACCTGCCGCCGGAAGAGCGTTACACCCGTGAACAGATTCGCGCGGATCCTCCCCAAATTCTCTTGGTGAACAAAGCCATCCTTGAGTTCCAGCTAACCCGTGGGAAAGACCTCGATCTGTTCCTCAACGCTCCATTGGAGTACGTCGTGATGGACGAGGCCCACACTAATACTGGTGCACAGGGTGCGGAAATCTCACTCCTCCTGCGACGTCTGAAGTCGCTCGCGAATCCCCCGAAGGGCTATACCTCGAACATCGCGACGAGCGCGACCATCGTCGACGAGAAACATGAGGACGAGGGACAGCGGTTCATGGCTCGGCTTTTCGGCGTCGACAGGGACAACGTCTCCATCGTTCGTGAGTCATACCAGGGCATCGACTGGCCTGACGACCGGTACAACACCACGCTTCCACCGAAACCTGCTGACCTGTTCCAGCGGGCGCTCCGCGCTATCTCGATGGATGAAGGGTCCGAGAAGAACGCCGAGATAGAGATCATCTATGAGGAACTCACTGGTCGTGCGCTACCACCTGGCGACGACATTCAGGAACGTCTATTCGATGGGCTACAACAGAACGAATTTGCTCACCTGATCCACTACTACGGAAACACGGTTCGATCCCTCGAAGATCTCGTCGATAGCGTGTGGGAAGGAGCAGACCGAGGAGTGACCTCCAAACGAGATGGTGACCGAGAGGAAATTCTAACGTACTTGGTACTTGGGGCGGCCGCGGAGAAAGAGGAAACGCCGCTGTTCAGACCGAAGCTTCACTACTTCGTGAAGGGATTGGAGGGGGCTGTTGCAGTCCTCGAGAAGGGTGACGACGCCCGGCCAGCCCGCCCGGATCTCTTCCTCAACGCCGACGACGCGAAGAAACGCTACGACGGACGGCGTGATGATACCGCCTTCTTCCCGGTCCTCGTCTGTCCACAGTGTGGCCAGCACCACTACGAGCAGTATGTACAGGATGCCACGAGTTCGCCTGGTGACGAACTGAAAGGTGGTCACCAGACGAAGAGTGGAACGGTATTTTTCCCCGACGAAACCGACACCGAGTCACGCGTTCTTTTCACAGACACCATCGTCCATAACGACGATGAATGGGGCCCCGGTGAGTCGAACAAGCACTCCGAGGGATACGTCTGCTATGCATGTGGCGCGCTTCACAAGGGTGAGCAGAATTCCTGTGGGTGCTGTGAGCGAAAAGGGACGCTTCTACAAGTCCTGATTCTCGAAAGCGTCGACGAAGTTTCGAGCTGCCCTGTCTGTCGGTATAATCAAGGTTACGGGAACAACTACTACGACGATCCGTTCCGAGCCCTCCGCGAGGTCACCGTCGCGAACGTCTACGTCCTCGCTCAGGACATGCTCAACCAAGCAGACGACGAAGGCGAGCGCCTAATCGTTTTCACTGACAACCGCCAAGAAGCAGCGTTCCAAGCTGGCTGGATGCAGGATCGTGCACGCCGGTACCGCTTCCGACGCCTGCTGTACAATTACCTCCCCGAACTACCAGATGATCCGGACGAGGAACCCCCCGAGATCAGTATCACGACGGTTGTCGAGCGACTCGCTGATACACTGATGGAAGACAAGGGGCGAGCGAAACTCATCGCGCCAGAAGTCTTTGAGGAGAATCTCGAGAGCGCGTACGACTCGAAGCTTCGGCGGTCACTCGAACGCTACCTGACCGTGCAGGTACTTCGTGAGGTTTCGACGTCGTACAGCACGCGGGCCAGTCTCGAGACGTGGGGCAAGCTCCGCGTCCACTACGCTGGTGTCGACGCCTCAAATGAGGCCATCCGTGATCTTGCAGCCGAGTATCACCAAGACCCTGAAACACTAGTCGCGTGGCTTCGAAGCTTACTCGATGGTGCCCGGAAACGGCAGATGCTGCACCACCAGCGTGAGCCGATTTTCTCACAGACGTGGGACAACCGACTTGACCTGGTGAGAAACCAGTACCTCCCTCCGATTGATTTCTATCCGTCCGGGATGCGACTGGAAGGTGCCTCTACGGATGCTGGTTCACAGTACATCAAGAAATGGGTGGGCAAGAGTACCACCGGTATCGAAGATTGGGCCCAGCGTATCGACTTGGAGGATACCGAACGCGAGTTCTTCCTCCGGGATGTCTGGAACTTGCTTACGGAAGAGCTTGGATTGTTGACCCGGCTTGATTCCCTCAAATGGGCGTCAGGCGACCCCATCAAAGGGACGCAGAATGTCTATCAAGTTGACGCTCACCGAATTGGCATCTCGAAGCAGGACGAGCGATATCGTTGCTCGTTCTGTGGTCGCATCCACCCACGACCCACGCCAAACCACGCCTGCACTCGCTGGCGGTGTTCGGATGGGGAAGTGGAATTCATGGAAGACACCGAACCGAGGGATTACGACCTCGTCGAACTCGAAGACGCAGATACCTTCGTGATGGCTGAAGAGCACACAGCACAGGTTCCGAATAAACAGCGAGACCGTATCGAGCGCGAGTTCAAAGAAGGCCGTGACGTCAACTGCCTCGTCGCGACGCCAACACTCGAACTCGGTGTCGACATCGGTGCTCTCGATATGGTTCTCCTTCGGAACGTTCCTCCACGAGCTGCCAACTACTGGCAGCGTGCTGGTCGGGCGGGGCGGCGTAACCGGATGGCGATTATCTATACCTACGCTCGCTCAAATCCCCACGACCTCCATTTCTTCAAACAGCCAGAGGCGCTTCTCGGCGGAGCTGTCCGACCACCGAATTTCAACTTGCAGAATCCGGTGATGATCCGGAAGCACGTCCATGCGGCGGTTCTCACTGAAATTCACGCGGAGCTCCTCGACGAGGACGTGAAGTGGATTGACGCTGTCATTCCCGGTCGAATTGGTGACGTCGTCTTTGACGACCGACAACCACGAGAAAATCTGGAACCGGTCGTCAAACCCCTCCGCGAAGCACTCGCTGATGAGAACCGTAAAGAGCGCATTCTCACTCGACTTGAAAAATCGTTCACTCAGGAGTGGCCGGATGATCCAGAGCACGTCTCTCGTGAGCAACTTGAGACGTACGTCGATGAGATGGCAGACGAGCTTGAAGAGACGTACCAGCGCGTCCTTGACCGGCTTACATGGGCGTGGGAGCAACGACGCCGCCTCGCTCAGAAAGAAGTCGATGGGGAAACGCTGACAGACGAAGAACGACGGTTCAAGTCTCGGTGTGAGAGCACCATTGATACACTTCGACCCTACTCGACTAGTGATTCGGATGACGCCAATCAGGGCTATCGCACGTACACACTCTCTGTTCTCTCGCAGGAGGGCTTCTTGCCGGGCTATGCGACGTCCCGTGAAGGCGTGGTCGCGTCGGCAGAACGTGCGTACTCACGCGGCTGGGACAAGTTCGAGTTCGATATCAATCGGCCGAACACGATCGCGATTCACGAACACGTTCCTGGAAACCGAATCTATGCGAACGGGGGCAAGTACCAGGTGAGTTACTACAAATTCCCGGCCAGTGACGAGATCAAGAACCCACGGGAGTGGGACGTCGATCCCACCCGCTACGCAGTCAAGAACAAAATGGAAGCGGAGGCAGGCTACAATAATCCGCAGGCTACTGAGGTCTCGTCGCTTCCGCTCGTCGACTCACAGCTCCGATTCATCAGTCACGTCGAGGAACTCGAGAATACGCGGTTTCGAATGCCGAGCGTCACCGCTGGAGTACTTCGAAAACGGCACGACGGGGGGCGTCGATACGAGTTTACTGACCAGACCGTCGACCACCGTGAAAGCCAGTTCGTGACGATTCTGAACTTCGGCCCCGAGCAGCCTGATCAGGATCGACCGCTCGGCTATCCGATCTGTACTGTCTGTGGCGGCGTTCGGAGTCCTTACGATAGCGACGACCGGATCGAAGACTTCGTCGAGTATCACGAGGAGCACTGTGGCGAAGAACCAGGTTATTTCGCACTACATGTTCACAGCGACGTTGATGGCCTCCTGTTTACAGAATTGGCCTCACAGGGCGATGCTGTGAGCCTTGGTGAGGCGATGACGCTTATCGGAAGCCACCTTTTCGATATGGAGCGTGACGACCTACAATGGCTTCCGATCCCAGTTGACGAGGAAATGTGGCAGTTGTTCCTCTATGATCCCATGCCTGGTGGAAGCGGTTTACTTGAGCAATTTATCGACGAATGGGATGCAGTCTACGACGCCGCCGTAGAGCTTCTTGGTAGCTGTCCGAATGCCTGTTCAACAAGTTGCTATGACTGCCTTCGGACCTACTATAATCAGTTCTACCACGATCAGCTTGATCGACATCGTGCTTTGGAACTCATTCAGGGGATGGGCCAGGAGCCCCTTACGTCGAATCCGATTGAGTCAATCAACGAAATCGATGAGGAAAGCGACGAGGATACCAATATTTGGGAAAAGCGGCTTGAAGATATTGTCTGCAACGAATGGGGCTACAACAACTTTGATCCACAAGGCAAAATTGATTTGCCAAGTATCAACGCGTACACCCTTCCTGACTTATTCCACGAAGATTCAGAGATAGCGATATATCTAGACGGGCCGGTTCACAGTCAGGAAAAACAGAAGAACAAGGACAAGTATCTCCGAAATGCTCTAAAAGCAGAAGGCTGGACCGTGATAGAGATCCATATCGAAGACTTTGAAAACGACCCGATGATGGATGTGTATCGGATGCAGATCGGGAACGAGCTGGAAGAATAATTCGTTAATCAGCTGGTGTAGGCGTTCCTTTTCTCCGAAAATGGGGTGTGGATTCTCTCTAATGGTGGTTCAGTCATCGTCATTTTACCCTCTCCAAGTCCGCAAGCACATCCTCAATACCCTGACAAATCAAACAAACGCCCCTTTTATTTACTCTGCTTGATTGAACTATCGTATGAGTGATGACGATCTTCCGTATACTGACTCTGGTATCTTCAATGACCGGTATCTAACAAAAAAACTGCCCCAACGTCCGGAATGGGACTGTAATGACGATGCCAGAGAGGCTTTGCAGCGGCTTAAACGACTGTATGAAGACGAGTATGAGTCAGTCAGTGAAGATACGGACTCAGAGTCAACGACGATTAGCGACTGGATTGAGCCGATAATTGAAACCCTTGGCTACGAGGAGCGCGGAAAAGTCACTTTCCCTGAAGAGTCTGGAGAAATTGACAAAGTTCTCTTTGACTCAGCGACCGACCGTAGGAAAGCTGGCACGTACGAGAACAGCCAAGATTACCAAGGCTTGTACGACCGCGCGTTGACGATTCTTGAAGCGAAGAGCTGGGATACGGACTTCAGTAAGAAATTCTCTGACGACCGAAATTATTTCAATGCATCTGAGCAGATCAATTTCTATCTTAGCTATATGCCGAAGAATACGGTTCGCTGGGGTATCCTAACTGACGGGAAGACTTGGCGGCTGTATGGCACCTACCACCACCAGTCATTCATTTTTTACCAAATCGATGACCTCCCAGAACTAATCGCGAACGACAATCTTGAGCACTTCAAGTACTTTTATGTCCTGTTCCGGAAGGAAGCGTTCCGTCGGAAGGTAGGAGACTGTTTCCTCGATACGATCTACAGAGAAAGTGAGGAGTTGGCTGTCGACATTGGTGATGACCTCCAAAATAATGTATTCAAAGCACTCGCAACGATTGCCGAGGGCTTCATTGAAACAAATAACCTGACTGTCGGAGACGACGGCATCATTGACCCTGTTAGCTTGAATATGGTCGTCCCTAAAGACGACGAGGTCACACTGGATGACCTCCGCGAGCAGTCGCTAGTCTACCTGTACCGGTTGATGTTCCTGTTCTATGCTGAAGCTAAGGGGCTCCTTGAGCCGCCAACTGATCAGGGAACCCGCACGTACCAAGCAGAGCTAAGCTTGGACGAACTTCGTGACCAGATTACTAAGTATGCTGACTCTCCCGAAGAAGTCAGAGCAACGTACCTCCGAGATTCAATGACTCAATGGAATCGACTGCACACCTTCTTTGAGTACATCGACCAGGGTCAATCCGAAATCGGAATTCAGGCGTACAATGGAGGCCTCTTCGATACTGATGAACATCGGTTCCTCGCAAACCATCCGGTTTCTAATCAGCATCTCTCTGAAGTCATCTTCCTGCTGTCCACTACTGCCACAGACCTCGGCCCTCGCACAGAGTACGATGTGGTGAGTTACAAAGGACTGAAGACCAGGCACCTCGGATCAATCTACGAGGGCCTCCTGCAACATCAATTCAGAATCGCCGATACAGACAAACTCGCAGTCATTGAGGATGCAGGAGATGATCAAGAGTGGATTGACGCAGACAAGAAAAAATCAAAACATACTGTAGTTGACTCGGTCGAATCGGGGAACCTCTACCTAACTACGGACAACGACGAGCGAAAAATCAGCGGCAGTTTCTACACGCCGAAGTACATCGTCGATTACATCCTCGACTGGAATATTGGACCAAAG
>LFCJ01002559.1_pt1 | contig 13141 bp, 11 predicted proteins | sample 643141 | NCBI WGS metagenome assembly LFCJ01 (sample SAMN03766243, study PRJNA286221) | soda lake metagenome | biome: soda lake; feature: Kulunda steppe; material: water; isolation source: sample B1-Br-g2 brine of Lake Bitter-1 | place: Russia: Kulunda steppe | collected 2010-07 | reverse complement strand
CAGGCAAACCTCCACCATCAAACGAGGAAGAAGGTCATTAGTGGGGGTCGGGAGGGTTCTGAAAAGAGCCATATGTTCTTTCCTTGGTGTTTTTCAACCTCCTACTTGTATTTATGATCTTTGTTGCATATTGAATAGAATGAGTACTTAGATCGAGAGTAAGTTTTCCTCTCTACATCGGTCTAGGCCAAGCTTACTGAGCGGCAGTCCAGTATGACATTTATAGATGGTCCCCATCACTCCAATCAGGATGGTATGTAGACTTTATTTGTGGCATTGCTGCGCAAGGGCGTGTTTTGATCCAATATGCTGTTCAGTTGCTTTTGCTAGTTGTTGTTCTGGTCGAGTATCATCACAGTATTTTACTTCAATGAGGTGTACATCCCAGCGCGAAGGGTGTGTAGCCTGTATGTCTCTTTGATGGCCATTTTTCGTTCCAACTGGCAGTATGCAAATAGCATCTGGTATTGAGCAGGATCGAAGTTGGTCTGCTGACAGATTTGGTAGAAGCCATTGGGGTGAAGTCCTGTTCGCTGCATGTGCCGGCAAGACCAGACTTTGTTGAGCCATCCGTGTTGCACTTCCAATATCTATAAAAAAAGATGTTTCCTCCAAAATCGCCTTTGCTCAAGGTTTTGATGATGAGCCTGGAAGCAATCATTGATTGATATTATGTCTTTCAGTCACCATGTTTTGAATTTAAGCATGCTGACAGCCAGAAAGCATATGGATTTGGCTGTCTGGCTGATGACACAACAGACAAGATGAATTAGTGGCTCTGCCGTAAAGATTGGCCATTTTCTGAGTGTAAAGAGTACCCGTTCTAAATTTCATGACATTCCTTTTCTGTGATTTACTAATCCTTGTATTGTTCCAAAAAGAATTGCTAGTTGTAAAAATTAAAAGGTGAGCAGTCTCTTTTAATATTTTTAGTAACCGGAGTTGGTATTAGCATCTCCAGGTCTGTGATGCTTGCTCATGTGAGCTTTTAGTTTGTCCTTAATGTTTTGCAGTGGTGAAAGGCTGATTTTAGTGGTAATATAGAAGAAAAGAAGAAAGAAGAAAGAAGAAAGAAGAAAGAAAAGAAAAACCACGCAAGCAGCAAAAAGCTCCTCACATCAATTATGGAAAAGGGGCCACTTGGGAAGAAAAGCCCCTTCACCAGAAAAGAAAAGTGGGGGTCAGTGAGGATCAGGAGGTTTGCGAGCAGAAAAGCTAGCAGACCTCTCCTGATTGGTTTGAAGGTGGGGAGAACGCTCAAGAGAACGTCTGGTCTGAACAAGCTTGTGAGCATAGTGCACAGAATGGGCATGGAGTTTGAGAGCAAGTTTCTTGACTCTTTGTGAATCAAGGCCGAGACTCCTCAGAGGAACCAAAGTGTGAGGAATGTAAATAATATTCCCTACACCTAAGAGAATAACATGAAATGGAACATGAGTAGTCTCATTGTTCTCTTCTGCAAGCCAGTTTATATGGGCGATAGGATTACCGTCAGGTCTTGGTGGTGGGAATGCTTTGTCATGCCCATAGTTATGGAGAGCAGCATGCTTAGCTATAGCATCGACAAATTCATTTCCCATCACACCAATGTGGGCTTAAACTTTGTAAAAGTTGATGGGAGTATCTGATACGTTAATCACGGAGACGATTTGTTCCAAGAGTTTGCTATGTGTGTGCTTCCTGTGTAATTCAGGAAATAAGAGTATTTTTTCGTGTCTGAGATAGAGAACAAGCGCTATCTGTGGCTGTGTGGGTACACTTTGCCCTTAGTGCAGAAGCTATGCCAATCAGTTCTGCTCTGTTTATGGTATTGCTTGTCCCAACTCCGCCAGAGCTAACATAGATGGCTGTTTCTGTCGCAGGTATAAAGACTCCTGCTGGATTTATATGGATTAGAACGATTAAAAAATTATGTGGATTAAAAAGATTTATATGGGCTGGGTTTATATGCATTAAAAATTTATCATGCCAGAAGGCCTTTGCTCTATTAGAGCATTAGTATTGCTTCCTTTGAAACGATGTAAGGAGTTTCTTCACTGCTATCTAAGTTTTTCTTCTTTTTCAGGCTCAGCCTGCCTTTTCCAGGCTCAGCCAGGCTGCCAGTTGTTTCAATGGAACTAACTACAGACAGGAAAAAAGGTGAATCTTTACTTAGCCTTGCGAATTTAATACTTAATAACTCAATTCAAATTAGGTATTTGCCTGCTGCACATCAGCTGAACATTTTCTCCTTGAAGCATGGGCTCAGAGTTGTCCCCAAGCTTGATGATGTCATGGATCAGACGCAAAACTCGGAATCCAATGTTGATACTGACATTGAGGTAAACTCATCCTGTACAGCCCAAACTGTAACAATTGGCTTTCTGCGTGCAGTACCTAGGTGGAGCAACATCATGTTCTATGATAGAAGAAAAGTAAAAAGAAGAAAATGATAGAAAAATAAGTACGTAAGAAAGCACACCGTGTGACCCCCTATATCATATAGGTGATGATCAGTCAAGGAGACGGGGCCACCGTGGCTTAGGGTCAAGGCACTGTGTGCCCCTTCCACCTGTCTTCGTTTTCATTTCTTTCTTTCATTCCTTCTGGCCCAGGCATCACAAACTACACTATCTGATACACGTTTTTTTAATTTAGATGCTCATGTTCCTGGACCAAGACAAAACTGATCCATGAACAGTCTAATCATGAAGAGAAAGCCTGTACAGGGTTTGAGGTCTTCTGGCACGGAGCAGGCGGCACGAGAAAACAGAGAACTCTACAAGGCAAAATAGACGGGTCAAAGGCACATCGGTGACGGTTGGACCAGTTCGAGCCCTCACCCTAGTCATGTATGGAAATGATGAGGGTATCATACACAAGCATGCCTCTAAAGGGTAAGTTTTTTATGGATGTACCCCCAATGAGGGCAGCTAAGCTGAAGCCTATCAGGCTTGCGATCAAAGCCAACACAAAAAAAGCAAGGGCAAAAGAAGAAAGGTGGTGCCACCAAAGGCATCCCTGAGGCTTTAAATGTTATGCAAGGACTCTATTGGTCATGGGAAGAAGATGCAGAGGAGCAGTGCCTTTTGGTACATGAAATGCCCAACTGGTCCTGATCTGCGTAGGGTGAGAAGTTTTACTAAAAACAAAGGAAGCCTGTGCTGGTCTACTTGCCTACTGCCTACATTAACTAAACTGTAGCATCTTGCCCGCAAAAGGAAGCGTTTCCTGCGCTAATCACAAGAGCCATCGGGTGGGCCATCCCTCCATCGCTGTAGTACCTTTGAACAGTCAAACAAGGGCTTGCCCAATTGCTCGTTCACCTGTTGGTCAAGCAACATGAAACAACCCGCATGTTTACTTGGGGCACATCTTGCGTCACCCTGCAGCGCACCACAGCCTCCTGTGAAAAGTGCAGGTAGTGTAGGCCAGGTAATCACTAGGCACGGCCATTTTAGAGGGTTAGACCTGCTGTCACAGGGTTACAGCTGAACTCATGGCTAAAAGGCCCTTAAGCCATGTGCAGACCAAAGAAGGCGTGCGCATGTCAAGGAGACAAAATGACGCTGGCCATGGTGAACAGCATAACTATAAGAAACCATAGAATCGCAGGTGTAGTGCCTGCTATCAAAAACCAGATTTGTTTTGAAACGCCACTCATGCTCTGTCATTAGCTCGAAGCTTAGCTGGTCTCAATGTTCCATCACATACCCAGATCATGTGTGCCAGCAAGCAGGGTCGGGGGCAGGTGGTTATCTTGCCAATGCATGCCAGATGGGTGAAAATGTTGCCAGTTAAAAAAAACTGTTTTTTTCATAGACTGGCCTTGAGTCAGGTTGACAAGCCTAATTGAGGGGCAAGCATAGGCCCGGCATCCTAGACTTTATCTCTCCTTTCGCCATTTGGCCCATAATCTGAGCCTTGCCCTTCCTATGTCAATCTACCCGTCCATTGAGGTCTGTGCTTAAATTTGAGGCGGATGACACAAAAAAATTTCAATCTGCAAGTCTGCCAATTACTGGGAATGCCAGTGAAGCAGCCTTATGTGCTTCATGAATCCAAGCGTGCAAGCTAGATAACAGCTAGCTTGTGTCCTCTTACCTGATTGTGCATTTTGCATAGCCACAGACTGAGAGACATGTTTGAAGACGTATCTGGAGGGCAGAAGTCGACCTGCATCATCAGAAAGCAGGCAATATCTCACGCATTGCATGTCCCATAGGGTACAGGGCACGCAGGGCACCATCAGCACCTGGGCAGCTGCAGTACGGACACCATGCACAGGGGTTTGTTTGAAAGGGCTGATTCCAGGCCTGCGCGCGCACGCGGTTTCCTATTGGGCCTCAGCAGCAAGTCTGTTGGTGCATTGAAGATGTAGGGGATTAGGATTGATGCCTGGCATGGGCACACATAGGTTGTGTGGGCGGACAGGCATACCAGGCGTACGGGCTTGGCATACGAAGGATACATGGCCAGGCCCAGACAGGCACTGTGGCGTGCGTGCACAAGAAATGCGACGTTTCGGTGTCAGAATTCATTTGCGGAATGGGCAACCACAGGGAACAGTGACGCAATGTATCTGCAAGTTCGCAGCACTTGCTTGAAGGTGCTTTTGAAGCACTTGCAAGCAAAGCTTGCTGTCAGTTTCTTGTACCCTCCGCTATCCCACGGTAAACCATAGTGTGCCATGGGAAACCACAACCACAACCACTGACAGGCAAGATAGCAGTGCAATTGAATGCACTGGGTACCCTACTTTCTTTTTGAGGAATGTTGGGCCAGAGGAAAAGCAGTTTGGGGGTGGAAGGCAAGACCAGTGGCGCAGTGCCAGGTGGGTGCAACGGCCGCGGGCTAGTGCAGGTGCCGCGCATGCCCAGAGGGCTGACATTGAAACTTCGCTTGAGATGGACTTGAGGATAAAAGCAACCTCCGGCCTCAGCCTGCGCTGTCTCCTGGCTACCGGTCCAGAGGTGCTGCTGAGTTCTGTGTGTGCCCCATTCATGGCATGACACTATTCCATGCCTCATCAAGATCTACACATCCTATCTGCCCAGGGCGGGTACAGCTATGTAACCTAACCTGACCTATCTGTCCAGGGGACCTGACAGCATGCGCATATCTGCAACCCAACCTGCGCATATCTGCAGGCACACAGCATGAAGGCCAAGGCACTCACAGGCGCACGCGCACACACACACACACACACACGCACACACGATTGAAGGTGCTCATGCTCGCAAGCCCAAAGCAGCCCTCCTGCATGGCCCATCATCTCCAGCATGACCCCTGACCTCCTGCATGACCTCACTGCTTGGTTGACCCCTGACTTGCCGCATAAATATCATGTAGAACTCTCACCTCCTGTTGAAAATGTGCTCTGCAAAAGCTGCAAGGGTAGAACTCAGCCACCGCGTCCATCATGTTGCGCATGAGAGTCTGCTGTGCTCGCGAGGGCTCCTCTGTGCAGCAAGAGGGTTGGCAAGAGGATGATCACATACCCTAGGCACATCTCTCTTGCCATTCTTTCTGCTTCTGAGGGGAATAGAATCAGCCAAGTGGCAGAAGGGCAAGACAGAGGAAGGCAAGCACACCAGCAGCACCGATCCAGCTTTCCATTTTGATGGGATGTCGGTTAGGGTGTGGACTCCACCCTCAGCACACACCAGCATTGTCCGTCCCAGAAGAAAGTGCATTTGTGCGCAGGCAGACGGCCCAGGCAAACAGTCCTTGCACCATTAGCTGGGCCAGTGCTCACGCCGATAATGGCAGGATCAGTAGCAGCAACTGCGTCAATAAGTAGCAGCCGCAGCTACAGCCGCCGCCGCAGCAACTGATCACACTTGCCCCCCTCCCAGCAGGCAGCACAAAAAGGTGTGCAGCCCTTACCAGGGTAATGGGCAGCGACTGAATGCAAAAAGGTCCATGAAGCTCTGCCCAGTTCTGCTGTGTCTGGGGGACACTGGCGTCCATACGGCCCAAAAGGAGCATCTGTCTCTGCGTGCCCCTGCGCTGGGCTCTCTCGGGGCTGCAGCAGGGCTTGTGTAGGGTTGCTGCCCGCAGAGGCACCCTCCCCGCGATTTTGCTTGTCTTGCAGACTTAGGTGCCTGAAGGTGTCCAACATGTGTTGCGCACCCTTACATGCCTTGCAGTCCTTGGGCAATGGCAGAGGCTCATGACCAGCTGGTCTTAAAGGCTCGGTGCTGGCCTGCTGCTGCTGCTGCTGCTGCTGCTGCTGGCTCCCAAAAACAGTGCTTTGTGTCGTTGTTTGCACCATCACTTTTGTCTTTAATGCTTTATTTTTGACTGGTCAAAAGCAGCCAAGGCTTATTTACATGTCCATACGCAATCGAGTTCTTTTGGAATGATCCAAACAGGAGGATTCAAATAATCTTTAGAACTAGTATGGATTATCAAACAACAACAAAGACCATGTTGCGCACATTCACGCTCGCCCTGCTCGTCGCAAGTGTGCTTGCCAGGGACTTGCCCGGGGAGCCCTCGCAGCTGTCCATTCCTTTGCCGGAGGGAGCAGCACCCCCTCCATCTTACCATATCGCGTCCCCACAAATGGAGGTGGGTGTGCTTTGCGCCGGGTTTTTCCGGTCTTCGGGGCCCTTAGGTTTCGTGACCCGGACCCCACCCGCCGGCCTCTTGGTGCTTGTAGGGGACAATAGCATCCAGTCTTAGCACACCCATTCTAAGTGCTGGCATGAGAACGTCTGCTGTCCATCGGACTTGCAAAAGTGGTAATCTGCAGGGTAATTTGTGCACGACGCTCAAAATCGTGAAAAGCACGCTAGTTTGATTGAAAATTACGTATACGTGCCGTGGTAGTATGCCGTCACTAATGACGAGCCCGCCCTGAACAGGGGGTGTGTCTCTTGGCCTACCCAACGGGACATGTGCACGAACCCGCAGTGCCCACTTTGACCACTGCATGCCTTGCTCCAGCTTGCTTATTTGTGCACGTGCACCTGCCCCGTACAATCGTAGGTGCTCCACGCTGATGCCCGCATCTACCTGTTCCGCAACTTCCTGAGTGATGGTGCGTCCCCAAGGAGCGCTGCCTCATGTGCCAGAGCATGAATTTCCTCTAAGGCTGCAGTGCACTGTCCCACCCTCTGCTTTGCTGCCCCTGCTGTTTAAACCGGGCTCGATCACCCACAGCTCTGTACAGCTGCCGTTGCCAGACCGTGGAATGCTGCCAGCAAGTAGACATCTCATAGAATCAAGCTGATGCTTTTTTTGCTGCAGCTGAGTGCGACTACATTCGCTCAAAGGCTGGAAAGAGGCTGGAGCGCTCAGGAGTTGTGAATGCAAAGAGCGGTGGTAGTGAGATCAACGACATCCGGACGAGGTGAGCAGCTTTGCTAGCTCCTGCATGATTTCAAAGATAGTGTCTTGTCTTGATGAGAGTGTGCTGGATCTGCTTAAAGCCAACTACTTTTCTTGCTGTGGCCCTTGGTCATGATGTTAATGCCTCAGTATGACGCCTCAGTATGACGACCGGCGCATGGTCATCACACCCGCCCACAATTCATAAGCGTTCACTATCTTTCTGCAATTCATCTGCATGCAGCTCTGGGATGTTTTTCAGGAGAGCGGAAGATCCAATTATTGAGGGTAAGCAGGCGTGTCAGCTTGTAATGTGCACCCAGGAAACGTCCCCAGGAAATGTCTGAAAAGGATGGGAAGTGAATTGACGTACACGTGCATCATTTCGAGTGCCCAGAGTTTTTGCTACACGCTTGAGTGAGGTTGCAATTGCAGCAACCACTACAGCCCCTCCTTTTTGGTGGAATCCCTCCTTCACCCTGGACTGCTGACCCTGGATTACTACTTGCAGCAATTGAACGGAGGATTGCCAACGTGTCCATGACTCCTGTTTACCATGCAGAGGGCCTGCAGGTAAAAGCATACCCTCATTTTAAGTCAAACGTCCAAGCTAAGCCATTTGCTTGCTGCTGAGGTAATGCTGCCAAGCCGAGCAACTGAGTGAACTTAGTGCGCCCCAACCTTTCCCTGTCACCCTCCCAATGCACCCTTGATCACTGCAAGAGTGACGCTCGTGCTGTTGCAAATATCTGCAAGTGTCATGTGCCATGCACGTCTATGTAGCCAATTGCGCTCAGCTTACACAAGCGGCTGCTCTTGCTGCTGAGTATGGCTTTGCATGGTGCTTTGCAGGTGCTCAGATACGAGTCTGGCCAGAAGTATGAAGCGCATTGGGACTATTTCTTTGATGAAAGGAACACGGCCAATGGAGCCAACCGCTATGCCACAATGCTCACTTTCCTGGAGACCGTGGAGGAGGGGGGGGAGACTGTTTTCACGCAGCTACCCACGCCAGATGGGAGGGACAATGAGGGCTTTTCGGAATGCGCCAAGCACCACCTTGCTGTTAAGCCTCACAAGGGAGATGCCGTGCTTTTCCACTCAATGACGTACACCGGCGAGCTGGAGAAGCGGTCCATGCATGGGGCGTGCCCTGTGATCAAGGGCACCAAGTGGTCAATGTAAGTCACACATGTGCGTGTGCGCAGCCTCATGCGCGTACGAACACATACACATGCACTCGCGCATGCACACACACACACACACACATGCGCGTAGTAGGCCTGGGCTAGTGCTGCAAGACAGGCCGTAAGCCCTGGGCGCATGAGAACTGCCACCACTTGGTTGCCCCATGTTCAACTGAGCAGCCATGACATCTCTTTGCCCATGTAGCTCTGCTGGAGATGTCGCATGTGTAGCCTCGCAAGGCTCTGGCATAGTGTGCGTCGGCAAGTGGCGGATTGGTCATTGAACACAGTGCCCAAATCTTGATTCGTATGCCTGCACACCCAGTTTCCATTGCTGACTTACCCTGCCCCTGTGCTTTTTGATTCTGGTGATCATGTTCCCTGCAAGCACCCCACAGTACAAATGATTTCATTGGTCGTCTGCTGTAGGCCCAAGTGGATACATGCCAAGCACTACCGCATGAATGACCTATACGACTTAGAGGCGGAGGCGGCAAACAAGAAGTTGCCCACCGAGCCGTCAGCAGAGGAGTTCTAAGGCAAATGGTGTGCGCCTGAAGAGGCCGTGAGGCGGTGCTCCTCTCGTAGGCCTGGTGGCTGTTCCCATGGCAGCAGTGGAATGCAGTGGACATGAGCACCGTAAACCCCATGCTTGAGGAAGCGCAAGACTTGCCTCTCTGTAGATACCACAAGCACGGGGCTTGTTGGGGCGGCAGACTGGGCAGGCCAATTGGACGCGCCTGCCAACATCTGCTAGGCAATGTCTTGCTGCCACACCTGGTCGGCAGACTGGCAGTCTATAAAGGATTGCCGGTGCGTTTTAGGTCAGTTGGGGGCCATGTGCATGAACAACAAATAATGGAGAAGCAATCGCCACAGTGCAAAATAAGCAAAGAGCGCTGAGGAAGCGGCCAACCGCCAATTGCAAAAATGCACATGAATAATTGATGCCAAGTTGGGCAATTTGAGCTGTACAGCACCCCATCTGAGACTTGTTTTGCCCACCAGGTTGTGTTGCGGTGCTACAAGGATAGACATCACAGACACAACAAGTCTAAAGTAATTTGGCTTGTGCAATGTGTACCTCCCAAAAACATAGGCATATTTTGGGACACAGGCATTGCTTGGCATGCTATGTACATTTTCGCTTGAACATTGGAGCTCTTTCCTTGTTCTGCTTTGGTATATACAGTGCTTATATGCTCTACACGTCTTCCTCTGTTTTTGAAGCAAATGTAAGGGTTGAATTGTAAAGAAAAGATGCACAATGGAGTGTCTTCCCTCTGGAGCCACAAGGTGCAGTGCTTGGAGTGCAAAATCAGCCAATTTTGGACGCGAACAAGGAGGCGCAGAGCTCCCCACAATTCATTAATCGAAACCAGCAATGTGAACAGTGCCGGTCTAGGAGGTCCACAGAGCAAATTTTGTCCACAGCGAAAAATGCGATGATATACGCTTTTTACAAGTTTACCGCCAGCCAGGTCATTAGGCCGATTGGTTTGCTGGTCCTCGCCGGCCAAGAACTAGTCCATATCGTACGAGATGAAATGGCAGAGTTTGTTGTGGCGTAGAGGAAGGAAATCAAAGACAGTCTGACTAGGCAAGGCATGCACAATATAAGGGGCCTCCACAGAAAGACTGACATAAAGGGAGAAAAGAAAGGAAGACTACGCCAACAAGGTAACCCCTGTTTGCGTGAATTAAGGAAGAAGTTTACATCTGGTGCAAGCACCAGGCAAACCTCCACCATCAAACGAGGAAGAAGGTCGGGAGGGTTATGAAAAGAGCCATATGTTCTTTCCTTGGTTTTTCAACCTCCTAATAGTATTCATGATCTTTGTTGCATATTGAATAGAACGAGTGTTCAGATAGAGTAAGTTTTCCTCTCTACATCGGTCTTGGCCAAGCGTACTGCCAGTGAGGGAAAGTTGAGTATGACAATTATAGATGGTCCCCATCACTCCAATCAGGATGGTATGTAGGCTTACTTTGTGGCATTGCTGTGCAAGGGCGTGTTTCGATCCAATATGCTGTTCAGTTGCTCTTGCTAGTTGTTGCTCTGATCGTGTATCATCACAATATTTTACTTCAATGAGGTGTACATCCCAGCGTGAAGGGTGTATAGCCTGTATGTCTCTTTGATGGCCATTTTTCGTTTCAACTGGCAGTATGCAAATAGCATCTGGTATTGAGCAGGATCAATGTTCGTCTGCTGACAGGTTTGGTAGAAGCCATTGGGGTAAAGTCCTGTTGGCTACATGTGCCGGCAAGACCAGACTTTGTTGAGCCATCCGTGTTGCACTTCCAATATCTATAAAAATGATGTTTCCTCCAAAATCGCCTTTGCTCAAGTTTTGATGATGAGCCTGGAAGCAATGTTATGTCTTTCAGTCACCATGTTTTGAATTGAAGCATTCTGACTGCCGGAAAGCATATGGATTTGGCTGTCTGGCTGATGACACAACAGGTAAGATGAATCAGAAAAGAGAACTAGTACTTCTTTCTGAGAGAGCACACAACTTGTTTGAAACCAGTCTTGACAGTTAAATAGAACATGCACCTCATTTTGAACAGCAGCACAGGAACAATTGTCACAGTAGTCATGTCCACCGTGCGCCAGATGGAGGATTCCACAGCGAGAGTATGTGCGTGCAAATGAAACCTGCTCACATTCCTCATGACATGCTTAGGGAGGTGAAGGTGTAGATAGCGAGGTGGCATCAGGGGGGCACCCTCATTCTGTAGACACATGATATACGCTGTTTACATCCCTGATTCAAATAGTGGTCCAGGATGTGAGACGATGAGATCCACAAAACGACTGTTGCCCATATTAGTGCTGTGGCAGTTTTATGCTGCATTGTGACCCGGAGGTTGGTGGAGTCAGTTGGCAAAGCATTTGATCATGTCGTCAGTTCAGCTATGGCCATTTTTCAGCAAAAGCGGTGTGTGGACTGGCAGCTGTTATGGCCATGCCGCGAGTCTGGTTTGGGTGCAGCAGTCACAGCGTGACACAAAAACTAGCGAAATTTTTTAGAATAGACAACAGGGATTCCCCCGTGTGCTTGAAATAAGGAAGAGGCTTGCACCTGATGCAAGCACCAGGCAGACCATCATCATCAAACATGGAAGAGGTTCATAAATTGGGGTCGGGAGGGTTATGAAATAAGCCATACGTTCCTTCTATGTTTCCCTCCAGCCTCCTTGTCTATCCAAGGTTTTAGTTGCATTGAATCACGTGTTGAATGGCGTTTAACCATGCAAGGTAATGCAAGTTTCTTTACACAGGTCCGAGCCAAGCTTACTGAGGGTTGCCCTCTAACGGTTAGCATATTGTGATCTTTTTAGATCTGGTTCCTCTAACGAGCCTTGGCCTTGATTTGCAAAGAGCCAAGAGACATGCTCTCAAACTTCATGCTCATTCCGAATGACAGAGTCTGTGCACTATGCTCATAAGCTTATGCAGACCAGACGTTCTCTCGTGCATTCTTCTCACCATTAAACTAGAGCGTCAGAAATTTCCTGGCTCAGTTGACATGCGGTTGAAGCGGTTGAAACGCGGCTGAAATTTTTTCAACCGCACTTCAACCGAGCGCGGTTGATATGGACTGAGCGGTTGATTCAGCCGCTTCAACCGCATTTTAACCGAGGGGAAAACCCGTGAAGGAAGGGTGAAAGGAAAATTGTAAAAAAATAATTGTTCAAGCAAAGATCCAGCAGTTCAACGAGGGCAAAGGGCAGGAGAAGACACAGTGTGCACATGTTTGGCCTGGTGTCTTAAAAGGAAACTTTTGCTAAGCAAGGTGTTTAAAGCATAAGCTTGATTTGATCAGTCAAAGATCTCATTATCAGCCTTTTGAGGCCTGCAGAATGGTCGAGTGGACTGTATTAACCTATCTTATTCAATCTTTTGTCCAAAATGATGAATGAAAGAGACCGTGAAATAGTAATGGTTGAATGTGGGACATGGGAAGGAGCATTATCTGATTTGCATCATAGTTTCACTGTACAGGAGTACAGGTGCGGGTGCGGGAACAGGTACTGGTACAACTCTTTGCGCGCAGTATGGTGTGCGTGAAACAGCCTAGAAACCTTGCCTCTGCACATGTACATGCCAACTCAATGGGTTGTGTCTTTATATGACGAGGCTGCTCTAGCTTTATTTTAGGCTTAAAGTAATGAAGGTGGTGGTAGGTTTGCAACCATTCTTTGAAGACGGATGCAACTGAGAGGCCTAGTAGTAAAGCCCATGCAAATTGCTGTTGATGCCACCATTGAACATATGCATGTAAAAAAAAGCTATTCGAGTACCAACTTACAGAGCAACTTTTTGGCTGCTCGTCAAGGGGCAGCCAGCTTTGGGAAAAACCAGACATCAGCAGAGACACAAAATTGGTATTTGATTGCGTGCGCATTGTGCGTAAGAGCGTATGTGCGTATGTTCGCGCATGTGTGCGTGTGAGCGTGTGTGCAGACACATGTACTAGTGTGCATGCGTGTACACGCATGTGCATGCGTGCGCATGCCTGCGTGCGTGTCCATGTGATTGTGTGTGTGTCCGCGCATATGCGTGCGCGCATGCGCGTGCACTTGTGTATGTGTGTGCACGTGTGTGTGTGTGTGTGTGTGTGTGTGTG
>LFCJ01002557.1_pt1 | contig 13153 bp, 13 predicted proteins | sample 643141 | NCBI WGS metagenome assembly LFCJ01 (sample SAMN03766243, study PRJNA286221) | soda lake metagenome | biome: soda lake; feature: Kulunda steppe; material: water; isolation source: sample B1-Br-g2 brine of Lake Bitter-1 | place: Russia: Kulunda steppe | collected 2010-07 | reverse complement strand
CGAGAAAAGATAGGTGTCAACGCGATCCTTTCTCGGTTTTTTGTGTTCTCCGTAGTTGTTGCTATGTCTCTCTCGCGGAGTACCTTAACTCTCATCGTCAAGCCTCTCACGTTTGATCCACGCGATCGCCTCTGTGCACCGCAGTGCCAGTTCGTCGTTCGTCGTCTGTCTCCGGCGCTGCAGGCGCTCGATCGCGCCCTCGGCGGTGTGTCTCGCCACGAGTTCGTCGGCCACGTCGATCAGGCTGTCGTCAAACTCGCGTTGATGTTTGCTCATCGGCGAAACACCTCCCGAAACGTGGCCTGTTCACCGGGTACCTCGCGTTCGCGCGGCTGCAATGGCGAATCGAAGTGCGAGCCACACGAATCACATTTATATGCCTCGTCTTTCTGCGTGGACATCTCCATCGACTGGCATTTCCGATATACTTTCACGGATTCGCAGTCGGGACAGCGCTGCAGATCTGCGTGCGGCGTTGAGCTGGCCGCGCGCTCGGCGATCGCCAGTGCCTCGGGGATCGTGGCTGCACCCCACACGCGACAAAAGTCATCGGGGACAATGCCGTGTGGGTCGTGGTCGGGTCGGTCTCGATCGTCGATCCACTCGGCGCCGATCGGTTTCGCGCTCATCGTGACCTCCGGATAATCCGCACAATCTGTCCTGACTCACAGACGGGACACTGCCCGTCAACAGCGTAGCCAGAGACCGCTTCGCACTGACAGCACTCGACACGCTGGCTGACGCGCTCCCATTCGGTTGCGGAGGCGCTCATGCGGTCACCTCGGGTTCGATCGCCCCAACGCGCTTCCACGTTCGCACGCGGCCACCGTCCACGAGTTCGAACTCATGTTCTTCTTGCAGCCACCGCAGTGCGGCTTGCAGTTGCGGCCGCTCGATACCAGTGCGATCGATGAGCATCCCGATCGTCACGCGCTCGCCCGGATCGACAGCCGCACACACTTGCTGCATGCGGTATTGCGTGACCACTCGCGGGCCGCTGTTCTCGCCGGCCATCATTGCTCACCCCAGTTGCTCGCCCGATCGAACTCCACGACGGGATCGATCGCCGCATCAATCTGTTGGGCGACGTTGCGGATGTGATAGCGCGCTTCGGCGTCGATCGGGCCGTCTGGCAGCGCCCCGGCAAGCTCTGTGTGCCCGGCGCGTTGCAGTTGCGATCGGGCTCCTTGGAGCCTCGCCCGCCCAACCGCACAGTACGGTCGTCCGCACGTCAAGTTGAGCACTTGTGTGAGCTTCCGACGGGATAGTTCGATGCGTGCTGCATCGAAGCCGCCGTCAGTCACGATCGTCGGTTCGCCGATCCGAACGCCATCATATGCGCCCGCGATCGTCTCTCTCGCGTCAAATGCAATATCGATACGCTGCGTCTGTGAGCCGTGTCGTTTATCGGCTCCGTTGTTGTTGTTCAACATAGTGGGTGTACGCGCACTCACCGTCGGTCGAGGTCGCAGCCTCGATCGGTAACTTATCCTGAATGTCACCGCATCCAATAAGTCGCGCATACTGACATGTGATACCCAATTAACTATAAAGCTTGCCCTACTTAGGGTAAATACGGCCTACCACATGTCAGATAACCCCCGATCGCGTAAAAATCTCGAAATCGAACTATCTAATCATAATGATGCAAAAAAAGGATGTATGTCTAAAACGGACCGCAAACAGCTTGTGCTCGCCTATTTAGCGCACAAGCGAATGGCGCTCCCGCCGGCGGTTCTCTATCGTAATCTGCGGCTGCAGATGAACGCCACGTTTTCCCAAGAAAGTCTCGATAATTATCTCTCGGAGTTGGCTGCCGAGGGGTTGCTCATGCGCGTTGATCCCGACGCAATGGCCGATCGCGAGCTCGTCGAAGTTGACTCCGGGCGCGGCTATTGGATGCCAACCGAGCAAGGCCGCGAGCAGGCCAACGGCTCCTTTTCCTTTCGGTAAGTAGCCATGTTTTACCCTTCGTAGGGAAAGATTTACGGTCCTATAGATACTCTATATTAGTAGACACACCCGCCGCTATCTGGTGATTTTACGATTTCCACCGTAGCGATCTTCGCAACACGTCGATTTAACAGCAGTGTCTGAGTAGTATTTGATAATATGATATCAACCATCGAATCGATCGTCGAAAAGATGCCGATCGGGGTTGTGACGTTTGCCATCGGGATTTTACTATCAAGATATATTTTATCGCTTGGATCGCAACAACCACTTTTTCCGGAGGTCTCTGAATGGAGGTACTCTACCTGGCTCTTTTTTGACTCAATGGATGTGCCAGTCGCTGAGACTGTCAGTTCGGATGGCTCAACCGAGCAATTTTCCGAGCAATCATTGATCGCCGCTGGTGAGCTGCATTTTGAAACACTCTATCTTTTCACAGCATCACTGTTGTCGGCATCTGGATTTGTGGCTGCCGCTCGCAAGAACGCTGCATCGTGGAAGACTGCAGTTTTATCGGGCGCATCAATATCTATCGGCTTTGCAATCACAGCGTTTGTCGCAATGGTTATGAGCCGAGAAGAAGCAACACTCGGCGGCGTGAACGCAAGCGCCGGTCCAGACGCGGTGTTAGCGATAGTCAACGCAGCCATCATCTATCCGATAGGATTCGGCGCGCTGGGTGGATTTTTGTACTTAATAACAACGCGCAAAATCCGTTTCTCATAAAAAAGTGCAGCGGCGTCAGAGAAAGTAGCGCCTGCCGATCTCGATAATTGCACTCGCCAACCCAACGATTATGATATAACTTGCAACCTGCGCGTAATCTCCCGGCAGGAACGTTGCGACCATACCTCCGAAGAGAATAACAATCACGGTTGGCAGCGCTAAATCGTCCGACAGTATCCACAGTGGGACGACCACCATGATGCCAAGCATCGTGCCGAACAACGCTTCGCTCATAATTCCGCCGACGAAGACGTCAATAATCGTCTCAAACAAATTTCCGTACAGAAGCTCCCCGATCTCGTGCTGTGCGACGATCATCTCAGCTTGTCACCTCGGACGATCTGGTAGATTCCCATACCAAACAAGATTGACAAGCCCCACCCGATCGGCTGCGCCGCGTAACTCGCCACGCCGAACCACTCAAGCGTGGCCGGAAACACAAGCACGAGATTCACGACACCGATCACGCCGCGTATCGTCGAGACAGTCGATCCGAGGAACGAGTCACCGCCCCCTTCTGACGGATCGAACTCGACGTTTTCCGCAACGTCGGCCTCTTCAGAAACATCGTCTGCTAAGGGCGTGGAACTTCCTGAACCGCCGAGCTCTGCAAGCGCGCCGGATCCGCCGACGATCGCAAACGCAATCCCAACTGCAACGACAATAAAGACAGCCGGCATCAGTCGGACCATTATAGTCTACCTCCTCCATCTGCAAATTTAAATAAAAGGGCAGCAACGCCTGCTAACGTCAGCCATATTGGCGATATGGACAGCACACCAATCGTGGTGAAGCCTATCGCTGCGACAACAACAACAACAGATCCGGTGCGTGACAGCGTACCGCCAAACAGGCCTGCAATCGCTACCAAGCCGATCAATCCAATTGATTGCAACCAATGGCTGGCAAGCGGCCAATTAAGCGCTGAGACGCCACCAAGGACCCGTCTGTCCTCAATCATTCCACCATCACGATCGATTTGATAGACGATCTCGTAATTCGCATCTGGGTTTGGGAGCTCGATCGAGTCTTGAATCTCGACAGGAGAATCAATTGTTTCAGGACCGTGAACGGTTGTTTCGTTGCCGAGATATCGAATCTCGTACGTCAAGGAATCCGTCAACTCGCTTCGATCAACATATCGCACGCGAGCGAACCGTGTTTCATCGCGTTCTTCTCCCGCTTGATCGGACTCTCCGTTGACCTCATCGCCAACAAACGTCCTGGCGTCGAGTGCCCATCCACGATCGTCCGGCGGCTCGAACTCAATTTGTCCAATTTCGATCCGTAGCTCTCCATCACTTTCGGCAACGTGAGAGCCCACCGATCGGCGTTGACCTTGCTCATTTTCGACGAGGAGTCGATAGCGATCTCCTTGCTGCAGCACGACCGGGAAAGTACCGCCAGCGCCGAAGAAGTCTCCAGCGATCGTCCTGAACTCCCCCGTCTCCTCGCCTTGTGATGCGATCGGCTTTTGGATGATCAACTTCGTCCCAGAGCCGTCAAACTCTCGCGTCCGGTCCTCAAGACTAATCTCTTTAAACACAATCGGCTCGGTTTCATCAAGTAGATAGATGGTCGACTGCTCGACAACCGAATCAATAATTATTCGGCGGCTTTCGAACTCATCGGCTTCTGCAGAGACGATTAACTCAGTGGCGATTGGTAGCCCTTCCATTGAGATGATGCCTTCTTCAGCACTTCGTGTCACCACTTGTTCAGATTCTTCTTGGAAAAATCGGACAGTAATGTTGATCGAATCATCGGTAATCAGTTCGTTTGTGAGTTCGTCTCGAATTTCGATATTTTCCGGCGTTTTCAAAGTCACAACATCCGACTCAACAACTTGTCCAAACTCGTTAGTCACACGGACAAACCACTGATTTTCGCCAGCCACCAAGCCATCCCATGTGACATTAATATCTTGTGAGTTAGTTATCACTTCACTGGCTATTACTTCGTCTGTCTGGAAATCAACAAACTCAACTGTGGTTTCGGTATTTGTATCGACAAACGCGCCGATCTCGACTGGGGTCTGCTCGACAATATCTCCATCTCCTGGCGAGAGATTGCTAATAACTTGCTCTTGAGGCGTCTCAAACGATAGCTCAAACTCTCCAGCCGGTATCTCAAAGGATAGTGTATCCCCGCTCCCATCATCACTTGCAACAACGTTCCCAGCCTCGTCGACCGCGAGAACAGGCTCGGACACCTCAGTTTCAATTTCGATCGTGGCTCCCTCGACAGATTCCACCGACAAATCCTCTTGCCCATCATCTAAGCCAAACCCTCGGAATGACACCGATGTTGCTTCGCCCTGAATGCCGATTGTCTCTCGAGCATCACTCACAACACGTAATTTGTTATCGGCTTCAATATCGCGCAAGTCAACTGAATTGGATGTCACTCCGAGATCGTCAACAACCACGAAAGACGGGCCATCACTCTGGAAAAAGACGTCCGGATTCACTGCGACAGTGCTTGCATTCGGAAATGGAGTTGAGACGTTTTCTATTTCGACCTCGTTGCTAAACACGACTTCTGGCCCGTCAGAAGCATCTAAATGCGTTCCGACACCAACAAAAAATGCATTTGTTGATGCATATCCGATCGCAACTGCGGCGACCAAAATAAACAGTGCCATAACAAGCCTTTTTAATAATATCAGTCTCATCCGATTCCTCCTTTTATCATAATTTTGTTATTGTTTATCATAATTTTGAACTGTTACTCTTCCACAGGGTTTTGCAATACCCAGACACCGGGTAGCTCACTCCCACGGGTTTTCGTAGCTCTCTATCTCGTCGTCTGTTAGGGCGTCTCCAAAGAAGCAAATGTCGTCGAGAACCCCCCCGAAGAACTGGTCATCGTCCGACCGCTGGAAGAACGTCATGTCAGGATCGACATGAACGCCAGTGGTCAGACCGTCGTTTTCAACAACGTTTGTTGATTCTTCTGATTGGTCGAACCAAATCTCGATGTCGCCGGCTGAATTTCCTGTTTTGTTCAAAACAACTCGTGTCTTTCCTGTCGGTATATCTTCAGATGTGTCCCTACGTATTCGATCGCCGTTGTCGTCTTCGATGGAAAATGAAAGCTTTCCTAAAGTGTTTCTCCCAATCGAGACGAGAAACCAACCAGCCCCATCATCCCGCAAAACTCCGATTGGATCTTGCCGATCTGACGGGACAGATTCGATGTCGATTGTGATTGCAACAGCCAAGTCCTCGTCTGCGGCGTCGATGAACGGACTGATGTCTTCGTTCGGGATGGAAATGTAATCATCCGTCCCGTCGCCCTCTCGGGCCGCACCCCCCGCGTAGTCGCCTGAAACTTGTGTTGTGCCGTTGTTCGTTCCGTCTGCATCACCAACACTGTCCCTAAACGGGGAATCATCGTCAAGCAACCATCGGTGAACTAACTTTTGATCGGCTTCGCTGTCGGGTATTGCACTCGCGCCAACCCCAAGGAGATCTTTTAGCTCTCCGTTGACACGAGCGCTACCACGCACAACCGACTTTCCATCGACCGTCAATCCAGACAACTCATCTCGAATTCTAGGCGACATTACTCAGCCTCCACTTCGAACCAAATGTCTCCATCATGCTGTGTGGGATCATCTTCGCCCTCTTCTGTGACGTATATATTGCCGGTGAGGTTGTCGATTGGTTCGCTGCGATCGACGAGATCTCCGGAGAGCGACGATGTCACGATATTATCCTCGTTTTGAAACAACTCGTCAACATATATCTTTGCAAGTGGATTTTGCTCTGTCCCAATGCTGCCGCTTCCCTCTCCACTTGCTGTTGCAGGAGATGCAAACAGGCTACTCAAAACGCCTGCTCCGAGACCAGTGCCAGCGATCGCCGCGAGCTCGCGTCGCGACAGGACAAATTTATCTCCAATCGAGGTCCGCGATTCGATTCTTTCTATTACTCTCTCCGATATCCGTTCGATATCCTCATCGCTCAGTTGTTGTGTCATTTGTCTGCCTCCTTGCTGAGCAGGACATGATCAGCCGCGATCGTGCTCGATCCTTGCTTGTTTGTCGATACTTTCAGTGCGATTTCTTTCAAATTTATTTCCATGTTTTCCTCAGTTTCGTGCGTTTTTCTTTTGGTGCTCATCGGAGCCGCCTCCGTTGTTCCTCGTCTTCTACTCTCGTGCGCGTGACTGGCCCAAATAGCAGCCAGAGTGCAACGCTAACGAACAAAATGCCGACAGCGAGATAGCCAACGTCAGTCACATACGCAATCGGCGCTCCAAACGGACCGTCCATTACGCCTTGACTCTCGGCTAACTCAACGATCGGATTGACCGCGGCATCAATAATGATTCCGAGCAACACGATCGCTAAAAACATCGTAAGCCCGCTCGAGAATCGCCGAAGCGATCGAAAGCTCACGCGCGGACACCTCCCCGACGCGCAACTGCAGCGCCAGTCGTCAACATAATGGCGCTCAAAATCAACAAGACAGGCAGCCAATCGCCAATAAGCCCAATCCATGTTGGGATTGGGCTCTCGGCGCTGGCAAACTCAATCGACATCTCTCTTAGATCTTCGAAAATGGGCCGCACAAGCCAGATCAAAAGCGCACCCCCGAACAACAACCCCGCAGTTCGGATCCAAACGCCAAACATTAGCGTCCGCCTCCGAAGAATACATCAGACGAGTCAAAAAACGCGTCATCATCCTCCTCATCCAGTTGGAAGAATCCGGTTTCGAACTCAGCTGAGAGTTGATCAAACTCAGTTGTTGAAGCTGAGAAATCTTCTGTGGTGTCGTCGAATGTTGGCAGTCGCGGTGGCGATCGTGATGGCGGTCTTCCGGGTGGCCGTGTCGGTGGTCGAGGACGTGATGGCGGTCGCGTTGAGGGCGATCTCGGCGGCCGTGTTGTGACTGGCCGTGAGAATGGCCGTGATGTTGACCGGCCTGTTGATGGCGTCATTCCGAGTGCCGTGTCGAACGCAGATTGCATGCCTGTCCGCTGCGCCATACTGGTTGCTGGAGTTGTATCTGTGCGCGTGCCAGTATCTCCGAAAACATCAAGATTTGTCTCAGTGGCACTTCGAGACGGCATATCCAATCCAAAGCCGATGTCAGACATCTCAGATGTCTCAACTGCAGTCGCAGACGCTTCTGGAGATATAATCTCATCAGCATCGAATGATGGTCCAAATAACCCAAGTCCAGCCGAATCAGATTGGATATCTCCGGATATGGATGTTTCACTCGCGTCTTCGAATAGAGTCCGTGCTGTGTCGATATCATCTGAAACATCAAATGCGGGCGATGCAAATCCACTTGAAACATCATCAACTGATGCAGTGGGTTGATCTATCGATGCCGGCAAAAGCTGTGTGGGCACATCTGATGTCGATGCTGCAGGCGCAGCAACTGTTCGACTCTCTTCTTCGCTGGAATCAAATCCGAGGCGTTGATCTCCGACAACGGCAGCTCCAAACGCAGCATCTGCTTGGCTTGTTTGCGATCTTCCGATGCTCGCATCCAAAGACGATCGCAGCGAGTCTTCAACATCAATAATCGATCGCAGGTCGTCAGCAGGCTGCCTACGTCTGATTCCTGCTGCAAGTTGCCTCTCTAATGGGCTGAGGCCGCCGCTGTCTAACGACATCCGTGCGGTGCGTCGTTGCGTGCGCGTGGGACCTGATCGTGACGTGTCTATACCACGAGTCACGGTGCGGAAAGACTGCTCTGGTAGCGTGTCAAACTCGCGTGGCGTCAGTGATCGTGGTTCACCCGGATCTTGTCGTTGTGCGGCCTCGCGTGCACGCTCAAGTTGTCGCTGCTCGACTCTCGATGCTGCATCACGGCGACCTTGCGCAGCCTCAAACTGCGACATCAGATCATCCAATGACTCCTGATTGCCGCCACGAAAGCGCTCGGATGCGGGCTGCAGATCTAATTGTCCACGGCTGTCTGCGGAAAAATCATCCAAACGGAAATCGGGAGATCGATCTCTTGCGGCACGGCTTGCAGATCGCCCTGCACGAGCACCTGCTGCTCCAACTCCAAATCCACCTGCGATAGCGCCAGCAGTTCGTCCTGTGGTTTCGGCCGGGTCGCTTGCGAGTGCATCTGCGAATGATCTCGCAGCCTCAACCGATTGATCTGCCACAACGTCTCTCCGCGTGCCGTCTTCGCTGCCTCTCACTGCAAAGTCCCCCAAACCGATCGTTGCATCCGCAAGGCCTGGAAGATCGAGTTGCGCTGCAGCTTCTCTGCCGCCCCCTCGAATAAAATTCTCAAAATTGTCTGTGCCAAACGCAAGCCGTTCCGCTTCTGTAACTGGAGACAAGGCTGTAACGACGCCAGCTGCACTATCTCCTGCAGACCGCAACCGAGGCTGCAAAAACTCACTTGCATCTTGAAACGGCTGTCTAACTGAGTCAACAATGTCTTCTTCTCCGGGCTCAGCACTCGACTCTTCAATAGTTTGGTCGACTGGCGCTTCAATTTCTGGGATGTCTATTTCATCCCTCACCGTCCCTCGGAAGCCGTCTGCAAGATCTCCTTCAACAACAACATCGGATAGATCAACTCCTTCCTGTTCGGCGATTTCTGCACGCATCTGCTGTCGAGCGTCTTGCGCTAAGTTAAACTCATCAAAATCAACAAGGAGTTCTCCGGCCTCGGAGTCAAAACGGAGTCGGAACTCATCCTCGTCGAAATCCTCTCCAAGTTCTGTTGATATTTCATCAACAGCGCTCGAAACATCTGGATCGCTCAACACATCTGTCGGATCAATGCCCGATTCGAGGCCATCGAACGATCTATCCATCGTCGTTCCGCTACCTCTAAACAGATCTTGCTCGGGCTGGCCGAGATCGGAGACTCGCTGTTCAGCCGAGAATCGGCCGCGGAATAGCTCTGCTTGCCGGCTCGAAATTGAATCTCCAGTTGTTGATTCAAACGCACTGTCGTCAACTCGCACATCGATCGACTCCTGTGCGTCAATGCCTGCATCCTCAAATGAGACATCAACCTCACCTGAATCAACTGCAACATCGAATGCATCCGTTGAGAGGCCGGTTTGTTCTGCCACCTCGTCTATTACACGATCTCGCTGAACAGAATCCGACAATCTGAACTGGTCGTCATCGACAACAACATCATCGGGATCGACACCGACATCTGATGCAAAATCTCTGCGCGCGAAGTCTTCTCGCGCTTGGTCGGAGAATTCTACGTCAAAGTCGCCATCGAAATCCGGACGGACGGTAACGTCATCAACATCAACGTCTCGCTGTTGTGCAATCTCCGACTGGATTTGTTGTGCTTGTTCACGAGCATCTCGGCGGGATAACGCCCCGCGTCGGAACTCATCAGAGAACTCCAGTGTGTTTTGAATCTCAAAGTCTCCAATATCGTCAAGCACAGATCCAGGGTCTTCATTTGCCAATGCCTGTCTCGACGCAAACTCGTCTCTTGCTTGCCGGAATTGATCCGCATCAACGCCTGCGATCCACTCCTCGGCTGCTTGCGGATCAATCTCCGTGAACAGATCGACATCGGTCATCTCTCCGGCTGATATATCCGAACCCGAGTCCTCTAATGCTTGTTCGATATCTCCGGCTGTTTGCATATCTCGCAGTTGGAGCCCAACTTCCGACCGGATTCTTGAGGCCTGGGAGTCTCCATCGAGCACAACTCCTTCTCCGACTTCATCGACGAGCGAAGACAGTTGAAACTCTGGATCGACACGGCCTGAGACGCCGTCATCTGAACGGTCGAGCAGCACTGCGTCACGGCTGACGCCAGGCCCTGCTTCAATAGCTATTTGGGCTCGAAGCCGATCTTCGGTGAATCGCTCTGGGAGATCGGCAGTCAAGCTATCCTCTGAGTCGTCGATCAAGACTTCGTCCGGTTCCAACCCTCCAAATAGACGGTCGGCGCTCTGGGATATCTGAAACGCATCTTGCAGTTCAACTGCACTTATTTCTCCGGATTCGAAAGCATCCGTGGCTTCTTCGAGTTGTTGCTCCGCAGCTTCAACCAACTCATCATCAGCTTCGATTTGTGCCGCGAAATTCTCGCGCAGTCTTTGTTCTTGGACTTCTGGATCGACACGGCCTGAGACGCCCTCATCCGATCGATCAATCAAGATATCCGCTTCATCAAATCCTGTGAAGGCAGCCAATTCTGATCGGATCTGATCTTCTTGAAACCCATCACGGAAGCCGCCTTCAACTGAATCATCTTCGATATCGATCTGCAAGTCTCGCTCTGCATCAAACTCGAACGCGCGTTCTACTTGCTGGGCTGTCTGGAAAGCCTCTTGAACTTCTGCAGCCGACGCATCGCCTGCTTCGAATCGGTTTTCGACTTCGTCTAATCTATCTTGTGCTTGCTGCACAACTGGGCTTGGTTCTCTGGCGGCTTCGATAAGATCGTCACGCACTCTCGACTCGAGCACTTCTGGATCGACACGGCCGCTTATTCCGTCGCCGTCACGATCGACCAACACGTCCCCAACATCAACATCTGCTTCTCTGGCAACATCCTCACGCACTCGACGTTCGACAACCTCGTCATCAACTCGTGCTGAAATGCTACCATCGTCCACATCCACGATGACATCCGATGGCTCAACGTCGAAATCACTGGCCACATCAGCGCGTGTCCGGTCTGCAAGCACGCTATCTGGAGCGCGGCCAGTGAGTCGATCGCCATCTCTACCCAAGACAACATCATCAGTATCAATACCGAACTCATCTGCCACGTCTGATCGGATCCGAGACTCGATCGCATCTTCTCGGATTGAGGCGCCGAAACCACTTCCATCATCCGAGCGCTCAACAACCACTTCATCAACGTCGAAGCCAGTTTCTTCAGCCGTCTCTCGGCGCAACTCCTCTCTAATCACATCTTCTCGCACACGAGCGGCGAAACCATCATCCGACTCTTCGATGACGAGCTCGTCAACCGCCCGTCCGCTGTCTTCGGCAGCTTCCTCCAGCACACGATCTTGGACCAACTCATCTCTCACGCGACCTGAGACGCGATCGTCTCCAATGTCGATAATAACATCATCCATCGGATCGACACCTCCGAAGTCGGCTGCAATCTCTTCGCGAAGCTCTTGCAACTCTCGTTCTTGGCGACGACGCTGCTGTCTTCGATCGCGTCTCCGCCGCACTGCGGATTCTTGCTCTCGTGGATCCGACCGCTCGATCTGTTGTCGTCGATCGGCTGCTGTCCGATCGGCGCGTGAGAGTTCATCCCCATCCTCTTCGATCGCGTTTCGCGCGCTCATCACAGACCCCACAAGAGCGCTGGCACACTACTCGATGCTGCATCACTTGCGCTTCCTGCAAAGGACTCCGCAAGTGCAGGTCCAAACAGCCCAAGCAACAATCCCCCAAGCAGTGCCAAGACGAGATAAATAGCCCACTTTGTCTGATCGTCTTTAAAACGTTCTGCAAGCCTACCCCGCGTCTCTTGATCTTTTAGAGCCTCGGTCCCAGCTTTATCATGCGTTGTCTCGTATGCTTTGCGCATCGAGCAAACCATCCCGTCAGCTCCGTCAACCCAATTTGATAGATCGACCCAGACATCGTCGAACTGCGGATATTTATTCACCACACCGCCATCCGCGATCGCCGGCGAACCATTCGCTCCGATCGGGCCGGGACTTTGCTTACCCCATTGCACATCCTCAACTTGGCCGTTTGGATATTCGCGGATAACGCGCCAGTTCTCCGGACCACTATCGATCTTTTCGGCAAGACGAGCTCGAACAGGGCTGATAATTTCGTGCGAATCCTGAATGCCCCATGCAACTGGCGTGTCGCCAACACGATCGAGATCAACGCCGTTCTTCGCAGACCACCACTCGCCGTTATCGGTTTCGACGCGTTGCGACTCTGAGTCGAGACCGGATGGTCGGGGGATGACTTCACCATCCCCGTAGATTGTGAACGTCACGAATTGGGCGTCTGCTTTTTTCCGCATCATGCGAAGTGATGCTTCGTGCAGATTTTGAGCGATCGAGACTCCTTTCGGCACACGCGAAACAAATCCTTCGAGGATGGCTCCGAAAAATCGTCCAGTCCCAACAACTGCAAGCGCTGGCACTGCACCGATCAAATCGCCTGCTTTTCGAACGTTTGCAAGTGCATCTTCAGTACGTTTACCCTTGGGGTCAGACTCCGAAGATGCATCTTTAGAATCGGCGTTTGAGACTATTTCTGACTTATCTTCATTATCATCCAATTCACCGAGCACATCGTCGGCTTTGTGGATCACATCGTCTGCCTCGTCAATTGGATCGGTCATCCGAGCAACCTCCCTCGGATTGAGCTTAATCTCCCGTCGTCAGTTGCCTCGTCATTTTGCCGCTCGATCTTGGATGTGGTCACGATCTCCGATATTGCCGTGAGGCCTTTGCCATCTTTCGCGATCGATTGGCGTGATGTTTTATTGTTCATTGTTTGTCTTGTCTTCCGTTTT
>LFCJ01002556.1_pt1 | contig 13153 bp, 9 predicted proteins | sample 643141 | NCBI WGS metagenome assembly LFCJ01 (sample SAMN03766243, study PRJNA286221) | soda lake metagenome | biome: soda lake; feature: Kulunda steppe; material: water; isolation source: sample B1-Br-g2 brine of Lake Bitter-1 | place: Russia: Kulunda steppe | collected 2010-07 | reverse complement strand
CTTGCCTTCCACGGCGTCTACGTCGAAAGCGACGGAGAGACGGAACTGGTCACTGCCGTTGGACTTCCGGGAGCACGCGGTGGGATGGAACTCGACGCCGGCGAGCCACTTCCGTACGGTGATCCACACTACGCAGGTGGGAGCTATGACGGGCCGCGAACCGACGAACTCCTCGTCGATCGATCGACTGCTGAGGCACTCGAACTCGGCGTGGGGGATACGGTGACCGTTGCGACGAGTCCCAACAATGAGGGGCGGGAGGTGACCGTCGTTGGTATCTCCGATACGTATTCGCAGTTCCTCGGCACGCCGACCGTCGCAATGCCACTCAGCGAACTGCAGCAGGTCGCTGGGACGACTGGCTCCGATCGGGCGACATTCATTACATTGGCGCTGACGGACGATGCCGACGAATCGATCGTTCGAGACGAGATTCAGGCAGAGTATCCGGAATACGACGTCCAGACGAACCGTGATCAGTTCGAAAGCATGCTGGAGTCACAGGTACTCGTCCTAGCGAGTGCAGCGACGCTCGTTGCGCTTGCAGTTCTCGTGGGGAGTGCGCTGACGCTCAACGTGCTCGTGTTGTCGATTGCTCAGCGATCGGCCGAGTTGACAGCATTGCAGTATCTCGGCGTAACGCGGTGGACGCTTTCGGAAATCGTCCTTATTCGCGGAGCGGTGATCGGCATGGCTGGCGGCCTCATCGGACTTGTGGCAACACCAGTACTCGCCACGGGGATCAACGCGGTTACGACACAAATCGTCGGGTTCGGGGATCTATTACGGGTAACGACTACTGTATACGCGCTCGGAGCAGGTGTCTCTATACTAACTTATATTCTTAGTGTGATAAGCATCGTCTGGTATCTTGCTATAAGACTGCATCCGTACTCATTGCGGTTATAATTCATACAACAATAGTTAGAAAAACTATAGGTCCTTTTCAACACCCCAATCTATATACAAATACCAGTTGTGGCGCTTCGTAGTCAGTGACAGTTCAAACCCGGCCGGAGACAGCAGACGTCGCTAACGAACGAAAGAGGCGTGGCCCAGCCGTTGTCCACGTGCTGTCAGCGTCAAAGTTTGTGAAGATTATGAGGCAGCCACTATTATTATGACATACGACTCGTGCACGGATTCAGAACTGGAGACGATTGATTTTTCAGTCGTTATTCCAACGCGTAATAACCACCGGGAGCTCAAACGGTGTCTCGTATCGATACAGGAGCAATCTAAACCAGCTAAAGAAGTGATTATTATATATGATGGAGAGCTTTCCGAGGATCGGAAATCCCAATGTCATAATATTTTATCTGACGAGACAACACTGACAATCACGGAATCCGAGTCAGGAAAGATTCCTGGATCAGGTACTGCACGAAACACTGGAATGAATATCGCAGGCGGGAGTGTTGTCGTTTTCCTGGACGACGATACGGTGCTTGCTCCATCGTATCTCTCCAGACTACATTTGCTGTATCAATCACATGATTCTCCACGCCTTGCGGGGATAGGTGGGTTGTTGTATGGTTCTGTACGAAAACCACAAATGGATCCACACTGGCTCGGCCGAATATTTGATCGTTTATTTTATCAAGAAACTGAACTATGGCAAATTAATAAGGCCGGATTTTCGACTCGGTCGTACCGGATTGATGAGTCACCAGAGACAATAATTAAAGCCGACTGGCTCGGCGGGAGCAATATGAGTTTCAAGCGTGGTATTATCACTAAATTCCGCTTTCCCCAGTGGAGTTCCGGACGCGAACCTGGAGAGGACCTGATGGTAGGCTGGTAACTAAAAAACGCCGGATATCACTGTCTGGTTGACCCGAGTCTACCGCTGGAACATACCAGTGACCGTTCCTCTCAAGAGGTGTTTGAGACCAACGTGCGGGTCGGAAGGAATCGAACTCGGGCATTCAGTTATTTTGGTGAAAAAACACACACTCCGTTATTTATTTGGGCGCTGTTTGGTGCCACCATACGCCAGTGTATCAAATCTTTGTCTGAAGGTAACTGGTCGAGTGGGTTCACAAATGCGGCTGGATTGCTTATTGGGGCACTCGTTCAGGTGTTGGAGTCACAAACCGGTGCAACTCAACTTATCGAGTGAACACGAACTGATCCCTGTCAGTGTTCACGATCGACGACTGACGAAGAGAGGAGACCTAATGATAGTCTTTACAGTATCGAAACTGTGATTCAGGAATCGTAAGGTGTGTTTTGAGACCTGTTCACAAGATATCGATAATAGCTATTTATGTTCTCCGATGGTACTACTGGTGACGAGCAATCAACAATGAGTCTGGTTTCTGCCATTATTCCGACGAAGGACCGAGCCAGCCGGTTGGACGGAGCGATTCGATCGGTGGGCCAACAAACCTACGATGATATCGAGATAATCGTCGTCGACGATGGCAGTTCGGATTCCACCTCAGAGACTGTAGACCGTCTCAACTCCAAAATAGGACAGCCGATTACGTATCTTCGGAACGAACAATCACAGGGGCCAGCTGCCGCCAGAAACCAGGGAGCTGAAGCGGCAAACGGAGAGTATCTTGCCTTTCTCGATGACGACGACAGATGGGCACCGCAGAAGACAGCGTTACAGCTACAACAAATAGAGAACGCACCTGAAACTGTGGCAGTCGTATACTGTGGCTTCGTAATCCTTGGCGAGAATAACCAAGTAATTCGGAAAGTGACTCCAACAGCAGGCGACAGCGGTTACGAAGCGCTCCTCGTCTCTAACACAGTCGGACATCTGCAAACGATGCTGATTCGTCGGGATGCGTTCGAACACACCGGAGGGCTCGACGAATCGTTCGCGCTCGCAGAGGATTGGGAGTTCACGATACGCCTCGCCCGCGAATATGATTTTGTGCCGGTGCAGACGCCGCTCGTGATCTACAAAAGACATGACAATCAGATATCAGGTGATGTGGACTCATTGAAAAAGAGCAACGAGCGGGTACTGTCTCGATATGATAATGAACTCAAAAAAAAGGGCCTCAAAAAGACTGCTTGGGCGGAGCATCACCGATATATTGGGACGAAGTACTGCAAGCAAGGAGAACTGATGCAGGGTCGGGATGAACTGCGAGCGTCACTCGCCGTACGACCGAACCTGACTGCAGGTCTCGTATACTTGCTCACGTATCTGGGTGAACAAGGATTTGATATCGGTGTCTCGATTAACCGAACCCTCGAAAAGCGCACCTCTACGTTCTGAAACGTCTTGTCAGAACAGTTCTGAATCTAAACTGCATGGTGGTTCGCGGGTTTCGTTCTCACAAACGGTCCGACGCGTGGAAAGCGACTAAATCGCGGTTGCTGCGGTGGATACCACCGGTGATAGCGAAATACAAAAAGAGTGGACCTATACAGTACAAATTCCATACCGTCTGTCTGCTTGCGTACGGTAGCTGAAATGACCGACCGTTATACTCTCCCGGCGAAAGGAGAACATGACTGGCACCAGCCGCTCAACGAGAATTTTGCGGGACTCGAGGACGACGTCGAATTCCGCGGCAGCACATCAAACCGAGACGAGTACGAACCACGCGCTGGTCGGAAATATTATACCACCGATACCGGGACGGTGTTTATTGGTGATGGATCCTCCTGGATTCCAATCGTACCGACAGTCGGAGATACACAGGAGTACGTCGTTACAGAATACGATGGGGTAGTGTACGGGTACGGACCAGAGGGCGTAATCGGCTTGGATACGGACGCAGCAACCGTAATAAACGCCGTCACCGACGCCATCAAGACGTCATCGATGAGCGGGTGGCGACACGCCCGTATCGTGGGAAATTTCGAAATCACCGAGACCGTCGAGCTAGAGGGACCTGCACACTACGAGTTTGGGGGAACTCTCACCCTCGCAGACGGTGCCAACACTGACGTGCTTTCTGTCGAATCGCCAGCCGTCTTCATCGATGCAGTCCGAATCGACGGTAATCGGACAGGCAACGACAGTGGTCTAGGAATCGCGATCAAAGATAATTATGTGTGGGTCGTTGACTCGGAAGTGGCTCACTGCCAGGGCAATGGGATTGATGAATCAGGAGGTGCATCGACGATCTGGATCCAAAATTGCGTGATAAATAACAATGGCGATGCCGGGATCTACCTCCCGGCTGCTGCTGACGCGATCATCTCCGACTGCCAGATCGGGTTCAACGACGCTGCAGGTATTTCGATGGCCGGTGGCTACAACACGATTACGAACTGCCAGGTATTCATCTCCGGCGATTACAGAAACGACGAGCCGGGAATCGCGGTCATCGGCACGAGTCACACGATATCTAACTGTCGGGTCAACCACAGCGGCGGGGCCGGAATCTTCCTATGGGAGGCAGTGAACTGTACGTTTTCTAACTTAAGCCTGCTACGGAACGGACAGGTGTCGAGTGGTCAAGACGCTGTTGGAATCGAGGATGCTGGTGGGACATCTGATTGTACGTTTGTCAACATTAACGGGAACAACCACATGCCAGAGGCAGAGAAGTCCCAGAACTACACAATACGGTTCTCTGAGTGGAGCCAGCACAACATCTTTAGCAATATCCACGGACGCCATAATAACGAAGGTGCAACGACGGGCGACCTCGTTGAGAACAATGTTCTCGACAATGTAATCGGTTCCGAGGAACACACGGTCGCCTCTCCTCCGAGCTAGCGCTTTACACGCTGTATTACGATTGTAGCGCCGCCAATTCGTGGCGAAGATTGCGTGAAACGACTTGCCAGGTATGATTCTGTTCGACGTACTGTCGTGCACGTTCTCCGATTTCTGTTTGTATCGACTGTGCGATCGCTTCTGCAAAGTCGTCGACATTCTCGGCGACTATCATCCCCTCGTCTTCCTGAATATCCAATCCCCTCGCTCCGAATCGAGTCGTAATCACCGGGAGTTCTCGTGCAAAATAATCGAGGATTTTTATATTCGTACCACCCCCCTCCCGCATTGGATTCAATGCGAAATCAGTGAGGTCATAGTACGCTTCGAGATCGTCGACAAACCCGGTAACGGTTACGTTTTCCGGGACCTCTGGCACTCTCATCCCAACACTTCCCACGATAAAAAAGTGGACGGATACGTCACGTTCCTGAACTGCTTTGGCTATCTCCACCGTTTCGTTTGCAGCCGTAATGTTGGGTCCGTAGTCGGTACCGACGAACAGTCCTACTAACTGGTCCTCGTCAATATCGTGTTTCTCTCTGAGCGATCGTTCCCGCGCAGTGGTCTCCGAACTGTCACGGATCGCCGCTTGTGAGATTGAATTGGGTGCGACAATCATCGGTGTAGAGTGAGTTCCGTACCGACGTTCGAACTCTTGCCGGTCGCGTTCAGAGGCACAAATCACGGCTGATGCGGTAGCTACCGAATGTCGTTCGCGTTCCGCTACATGTCGGTGAAAGTACTTCCCGAAGGGTTTTTTTTGTACCCATTCATGAGATTCCGCTTCGACGTTATGACTCGAATACACGATCGGTGTAGAGTCGGTCATCTTGGCCAGTACCGGAGTTTGATACACTTCCTCGTTGAGGATAATGTCTGCCCATTCTATAAGTTTCTGTAGTTTCGCTGGCGTGTTGTACTGCAAATTTATTGCCCACCCGATGGGAGGATAGTTCGCCAACCCTGGTGCCTTCAGTAGATCGTAAATAAAATCGAAATGCCGAAATTCGACATAGTTGTCGTCCACCTTGATGGTCGAAGGTTCATCGGCATGGGGAGTTCTCGGAGTGTACCGACTGGCCATGGGTCCAGCGTAGCAGAATCTAAATACGGAATCTCCGAGCTTTGGGAACTGGGACACTATTCCGTGAATTCGATGACACCAGCCACTTTCAGGGGGGTATACGCCATTCGCTGGCGTAATTTGCAAGATATTCATTGTGGGTCACATGACACGTTTGTCAGGAGTTGTCAAGTGCCTCGCCTTCTACCAGCGAATCAATATTAAATATTGCTCAAAGCCAATTATTACTGTAATATTATCCTTGTAGTCCCAATGAAAAGTAATATCTTATCTGAAAATTCTTGATTAAGGTGACATCGTTCCCAACAGAAACACCTGCTACACCGTCCATTTTTGATGCTTTTTTACGAACTTACTGGTCAGTGTTAGTCACTGGACAATAGCTCAATTCGCATTCTCAGTTTTACCTGTTTCCAAACTACCAACCAATATCATTGCAGGTTTCCGGTGAAACAAAATCATTTTAGTGCTGCCCACTCGATTCGTTTTATTGGGTAATCTAGATACGAACTTGAACCGACCTGTCCCGTTTATATGCTGTGAGGTGGGCAGCATTGTTGATTGAATGGCAGAAATAGCAACTATTGATAAGTTTCGTGCAGTCGTTCGGATCGCTCGGTATCGGCCTGTGCTGACAACTGTTATCGTTCTACTGAGTTTCGTTACTGCGCTTCTCGAAGGAATCGGTTTGAGCTTTCTTATTCCTATTATCGAAATAGCACAGGCCGAAGGTGACCCAGCGGCCGAGGCGGACGGTGTTTTGGGACTCTTCCTCACTATATATCAAACTCTTGGCATCCCATTTACACTTGAATTCGTTATCGCTGGTGTCGCAGCCGTCATGACCATCCGATACACATCTAGCTTTTTGGTAGCGTGGCTTCGAGAAGCGCTTCGTGTAGATTATGTGCGGACATTGCAAATTCATGCTTTCGAGGCAGCGTTAGACGCCCGGGTCCAATACTTCGATGAGCATGGATCCGACGAAATACTAAACGGCATCGTCACGCAAGCGGAATATGCCGGGAAGGTTATTCGACAGCTGGTGAAAGTATGCCAACTGACGCTTCTCTGTACTGTTTATTTTGCTATCGCGTTCTATCTGGCGCCAGTACTCACGTTGATAACCGTGTTCGTACTCGGGATGCTAAATTTCGTGGTTCGGGATACTATCGAGTCTGCGTTTTCTGTCGGCGATCGGGTTGCGAGTGCGAACGAACAGATTCAAGAAGCCGTTCAGGCAGGGACACAGGGTATTCGAGACGTGAAACTGTTTGGGATGGACGACGAACTCTACCGTGACTTTCGCGACGGCGTCGATCAATTCAAATCGTCCTCAGTTGCGTTGTATCGGAACGAGTCAGCCGTCCAGAACTTTCTCGAGCTATCGATAGCGCTGGTTATCTTTTTGATAATCTATGCCGCGCTGACGGTGTTTCCGCTTTCGCTTGCTGCACTCGGCGTCTTTTTGCTAGCGATGTTTCAACTCGCTCCGCGGTTGAGTAGTTTAAATCAGCAACTGTATCGGCTTGAAGGTGACCTGCCGCACCTGATCAGGACAGAAGAGTTGATCGAGTCGCTGGAATCACAGAGCGAACCGAATCGCGGTGTGGGGCACGTTCCTAATATCGATGAGATCCGGTTCGATGACGTGAGCTTTGGGTACGGTGACGAGGTCGTGTTACAGAATATTTCGTTTGAAATTTCCGAGGGCGAATTTGTTGGTTTTGTGGGTCAATCAGGGGCTGGCAAATCGACCATTGTCTCCTTACTGGCACGGATATATGAACCGGATTCAGGGAGAATTGTTGCAGGAGAGAGACCGATCGATGAGTGGGATCTACGCGACTGGCGAGAAAACCTGGCGATCGTCCGACAGGACCCGCACATCTTCAACGATACGTTGAAATACAATCTCTCGATTGGCAACCGAGACGTGACCCAAGAAGAAATCGAGATTGCATGCCGTGCTGCCAGAGTGACCGAATTTGTTGACGAACTACCAAACGGATACGAAACGACACTCGGGGACGATGGCGTACAACTCTCTGGTGGGCAGCGACAACGTGTTGCTTTGGCTCGGTCGCTTCTGAAAGACGCTCAGGTACTGGTGCTTGATGAGGCCACTAGTGACCTCGATTCGACACTCGAACGTGAGATCCAACGTGAAATCGAGCAACTGGAGGGGGAGTATACAATTATAGCGATTGCTCACCGACTCTCAACAATAACGGGAGCAGATCGAATCTTCACCGTCGAAGATGGCGCAATAATAGAGAAAGGGACGCATCCAGAATTACTTGAGAACGGTGGCAAGTACGCGGAGCTCTATTCGATACAGTCTTAATACGAACGGATGGACCCCGTTCCGAGCGAGGTTTATTCTAGCTGAGAAGTTTCGGTTTCAGAATAAAATTCCGATGGCATAAATAGAATATTATTGCTAGGAACGAACGGAGTTGCTATACTTGCTGCACAGGTTGCGTCTTTTATGTCGTCCCATCACAGGCAAGAAGGGAATCACGAGTATATCGTCGCTGAGCCGCCCAGGTCGGAGCAGGAATCGAGTTTCGTCGGTGGAGAACAGTCACCACTCGTGTCGTTCGTTATCCCAGCGTACAACGACGAAAAGAAGTTGACACGCTGTTTGAACAGTATCCGCGCACAGGATTATCCGAAAATAGAGATTATCGTCGCAGACAACGGATCGACAGATCGATCGGTACGGATCGCAGAACAGGTGGCTGATCAAGTACTACACGTCGATGGCAAACTGGGTAAGGTCCGTCAGATGGGTTTTGAAGCTGCGAATGGGCAGGTTCTCGGGACGTTTGACAGCGATATTGTCTTTCCCCACCAACACTGGCTCAGCAATGCGCTCACATATTTCAACTACGATGAAAACGTTGCCAACGTTTGGCCAAAAAACACTGCACCACCCTGGGCCGGCCCGCTTGCAAACGCGTATTTCAACCACTGGGAAGTAATCATGGAAGACCGGATCGCGAACGAACGCGGCATCCTCGGCGGGGGGGTCTCTCTTCTGCGTGCATCCGCAGTCGAAGAGGTTGGTGGAATCGATCACGACGTCCACTCCGGAGAAGATTTCAATTTGGGCGCCAAACTCAAAGAGGCAGGATACACTATTGTCTACATTCGAGATCCCGTGTACCACGACACGGACATGGGGTCGGTGTTCCAATTCACACGAAAGCAGATCGCTCGTGCGGATCGGTTCGCTGGCAGTGAGTTTTCGATCATGGGCCTCTCGCTGCGAGATGTCCTGTATGAGCAGGTCGTGCTCGGGCTGAGCGGGATGAAAACGGGTCTCATCCGGGACCGAGATGCATCGTGGTTGTGGTTCCCGCTGCTGTTGTTGGTCCGGTGTATCGCATACGGTCCTGTCTATCTCAGGGCCCGCCTCAACCGCTAACTCCGTTGCGTCCTGAGCCGAGAGCCGATACACTCAATTCGGACACTGCCCATCGTACGCGGCCAGAATTTTGTCATGGCCGTTGTGGTATACCGTCGATCTGGACGCACTGTTAGGGATTTCAGTTTCGGCCGTTATTTCGATGCCACCGTGGTACGTCAAAAAGCCTCGACGATCGAGTTCACTTCCCCGGAAGAGCACAGTGTTTTCACACAGTTCCGCCCGCGTTTCGAGATAGGTCGGTTCCGCTCCATGCTCCCGTTCGCCTGCCACAGCAAATTGGTAATTCTGGAGGAGATAATCGTAACTTCTGGCTTCTGTACTAATGGTCTCGGTATATTCACCACCGAACTGCGTACTGTGCAGTTCCGGTTCTGTGAGATAATTAGTGAACGTGCCGCTGTCTGCAACGGGGTTATCTCTCGTATAGAGGTCACTCGACAGCGCAAACACACCACCGGTAAAGATGAGAACAATGAGTATCAACCGGACCGAATTATTCGACCGTTCCCAGGCAGTTATGAGCCCGATCGCAGCTACGATCGCGACAAACGTGAGAACAAATTTTCCCATTCTATCTATCGACAGTCCTCCGAGCAGAAAATGAGCTGGTCCCGGAAAGTAGGAGACGGCCAGGATCGTCGTACAGCAAGTAAATGCCAGAAGGGCCCGTGATCGGGTCTCTATCGTTGCAAGGATCCCCAGCAGAAACAGCAGCAGTATCGGTGCGCTATCGACGAGTGTCAGAAACATGCCGATAGGATTTCTTAGTAGATGAGTCATTCCCGACCCGGAGCCAGCACCCCCTCCCCCAAAGATAGTCGAGAGAAACGATGTTAGGAGTCCAACGATGATCTGTGGATACGGGGTGTGAAAAAACACGTAGAGATAGCCAATCACGAACGCCGACAGCAGGTACCGAACCGGGATAGCAGATCGGACGGCGCGTACAGACAACGTTTCTCGTGCTGTAGAGAGCCGACACCGAGCGAGAAGTGTGATTCCTGTGAACGTACCAATGACAATGAAAAACCAGATATGAGCAACTTTATGAAACCAGATTAGCGATCCCAGAGACACCAACAAAACGAGTTTGTATCGGTCAGGAATTCGACCACGGTACAATGCCGAAATAATCACCACCAGTGGCAAAACCGCGAGGAGTCCGAACCCTTTCCGAGGGATCGTATATAGTCCAGCGTAGTAGAAATTGTACATGAACGTCAACAGAACCGACGGCAGTGAGACGTATTCAGTCGGCACAAAAGACAGTTGTTTGCTAATAAATGCAACGAGCCAGAGCACCATGACCATCATCCCGGCACCGATCAATAGCATGGTGACGTGGCTTTTCAGTCCCAAAATGGTGTCACCCGTCACCATCAGCGAGTAGTATGCAGGAAAGAGGTCATACCCAGCGTGTGGGATGAGACGGCCCTGCTCAAGTGAGTGCTGGACGCCAAGCCAGACGGTGCTCGTATCCCCCGAGGCGATGTAGAACGGCTTCGTCGCGGTAGTCGAGAGATGGAACACGAGTGTTGTCAACGAAACAAACGAAAGGGGAACGAGCCAGCCACCGTGCTTGAGACAGTAGACGAGCGCCACTGTGTTGCAGAGACTGAGAGCGATAAAGAACCACCGTGGACGTGGTATGGTCGTCGCCACGACGAGTGCGGTACTCATCGATCCGAAAAAAAGGATGCCAAGCGGTTTTTTTCCTGGAACGAAAGTGACTGGCTGCTGATTCGGGGATCGATCGGCGATTGCGACGTGGTAGAGAGCTGGCGCAACCAGCAGCGGAACGGCTGCATACAGCCCCAAGAACGCAACTTCGTACGCTCCGGTATACACTGGACCAGCAATTCCGAGCACGGCGACGACGAGAAAAGAGACGGTGACAATGGTTTTGAGACTGTTATTTGTCATTTAGTTTCTCTGTCCCGGTGGTGGTGCTCGAAGATGTTCGAAGTCTGGCCGTCGGCGATCAGACAGTCGTCTCGGTTCAAGTAGCAAAACACAGTTAGGTCGAGACGAGAGAGGGGTATTCGAACCGATGGGCGAGGGCGAGCCGAAACTCGTCAAGAATCGAGAATCGGTGTAGATTCAGTAGTCTCATGATATCACGACGCGCAGTTAGGCGCAATAAAAACTAGCCACCGTTGCAACCAGATGCCCAGCGTTGCGTACGCTAACAGTATGTTGTGTCGGCACAGAGAGCAGACAATTTATACTCGATGCACACTCGGTCGTACAGGGTGAACGCGGGTCAGAACGAGCACGGTTAGTGAGAATCGGGGAGCGGAACGGAGTGAGATCCGCGAATGCGAACGGCGAAACCCGAGTAAGCGAGGTTCGGAACGACCGTAATGAGTGTGGGTCGCGAAACGCGATCGGTGTGTGTCAGTTTCAGATGGTACTTTAGCTCTGTTCGTCCTGGAACGCTTTCCACCCCGAAGACCTCACAAAGCACAGGTCTGACGTCGCATATGGGGCGTGTGAACCTTAGTTTTGAACTGTGATTCGGAGATCTGCGTCAACCGCGAAGGTCGTTCGACAACGCGTTTTGAAAACGGTTCCACCAGAGCAGGTTCGGGAGGAGAAAGCTTGCTCCGTCGGAGTAGGTGAGAGAGGACTCTTCAGAATCATAAATACATGATATTGACGTCTGCTCAATCCCTGCATCCAAATAGTTGAACGACAGGAGTTCTTCGATTAGGAACTGAAAATCGTTCGAAAGCCTGTGCAGTGGGATCCGTCGCAGATACTTCGCGTTCATCGCTCTATACCCACATGTCGGATCTGGTATATATTGTCCGACTCTCAAACTCGTCACAAGCGATACAATTCGGTTTCCAAACTGTCTGTCGTACGGCATCGATTCTCTAAACGACGAATCGGCGAACCGGTTGCCGATCACGTACTGGCAATCAGACGCGAGCAATTTTCGATGAAACCGAAAAAGTTCGTCTGGGTCGTGTTGACCGTCACCATCGAGCCGGACGATTATATCCGCACCGAGCTCGATGGCATGGGTGCACCCGAGTTTCGTTGCGCCACCCACATGTCGGTTGTCCTCGGTCGAAAGCAAGAGAGCGTCGGTGTCTTCGACACGAGCTGCAGTCTCGTCAGTCGAACAGTCATCGACGACGATCACAGTGTCAACGATGCCGGTCGCGTAAACCTGATTGACCACACTCGCGACAGTGTCTTCCTCGTTGTATGCCGGAATGACGGCCACTGTATTTGTCATTGATATGACCTCGGATCAGGCCTCGACCCGTCCTGGACCTCTGTTAAGTAATCGACGGTATTTTCGATCCCGTTCGCCAACGACGTTTGTGGTTCGTATCCGAGTTGGGACATCGCCTTTGAAATATCTGCACAGCGCTGCTCGATCACGTACGGGCGTGGGTGTTCGACGTGCGTGATATCCACACCGGGAAAGCGGTCCCCAACGGTGATCGCGAGCCGCCGGATCTTCGTTTCCGTTCCGGTCCCAATATTGAACGTCTCATTTTGTCCCTCTGGCCCGATCGCAGCGATCGTCCCATCGACAGCATCGTCGATGTAGGTGAAATCGCGCGTCTGGTGACCGTCGCCGTGGACTTCGATCGGCTCGCCCGAGAGCGCCCGATTGACGAAAATCGGGATCACGTAGCCGTATGGCGAGCAGTCCTGGCGTGGTCCATAGACGTTGAAGTAGCGAACGATCGTGTGATCGAGATCGTGTTTCGACGAGTAGGCGCGGGCGAACCGTTCGCTAGCCTGTTTCGCGACGGCGTAGTTCGTCTCCGGGGCTTTCGGATCGTCCTCGTGGTACGGGACGTCCGGAACGTCTCCATACACCTCCGAGGTCGAGGCAAAGAGGACGCGATCGACGCCTGCCTGTGCTGCCTGCTCGAGGACGACGCGAGTGCCGTCGATGTTGACTTCCAAT
>LFCJ01002554.1_pt1 | contig 13158 bp, 8 predicted proteins | sample 643141 | NCBI WGS metagenome assembly LFCJ01 (sample SAMN03766243, study PRJNA286221) | soda lake metagenome | biome: soda lake; feature: Kulunda steppe; material: water; isolation source: sample B1-Br-g2 brine of Lake Bitter-1 | place: Russia: Kulunda steppe | collected 2010-07 | reverse complement strand
CGCCGCCGCGACATTATTCACCAATGGTCGTTTGTTTAGGACGGTACTCACCATCACTCTTCACGATCTGCGGCAGTCGCTTGTAGTTGTGGTTGCGGTTTCAGTACCGAACTTTGTGAGGTACTGAGGTTCGGTCGCTGATGCACTTACAGATTTCTTTACTGTAACGATCTCAAACCCGCCGCTGGCGGTATTGATGGCCTTGATCGGCGCTATTGCGATGTGGATTTTGCGAGCGCTGCTTTTTATGCGAGAAATTCTTCTGTACATCTATCTGTACGCGATGCCGATCGCGATCGCGGTTGCATATGGCTATCTTCCTGTTGTGTCGCAAATTGCGAAGCAAATCGCGATCAAGTTCGTCCCGCTGGCGATTATGCCGCTGCCAATTGCGATCCTGTTCCGTGGGTATGACCTACTCTTCGGGAGCGGGACGGACGCGTCAATCGCACCGGACAGTGCCTTCCTGAATTATTTGGTCGGTATCTCGCTGCCGATCGTCGCGATAGTCCTGACATGGAAACTCTTCGTGTACGCAAGTCCGCTGACGGCAAAAGCGATCGGTGGTGCCACAAAGGGGGTAGCCACAGTCGGGATGACACTTGGAGCGGCGAAAGTCGGTGGACCAGCAGCCGCCGCAACAGCCGCTCGCTGGGGACCGAAAGCAGCGGCGTGGCAGACCGCTGGCCGGCGAGTTAGCGGCCAACAACGTGGAGCAGGCACGAGTCCGAGCGGCAGTAACAGCCCGTCAAGATCGGAATTCGGCGGGAGCGCAAGCAGTGGAACAGCACACGACAACATCGCAGCAGACGCCTACGGCCAGCACGGCGTCCCGGCGTATCGGCGCACGGAGAACGATCCAGGATACTACTGACCACGATCAGAAACATGGCAGATCGAAAAATCGCATCACGACGGATTATGGACGAACTGGGTGAAGAGAATCGGATTCCGATCGTTAACGTTGACGAGGGCGATGTCTACGTCCTTTTGGGATTCCCGATTGGCGGATTGCTCCTTGGCGGGCTCACTGGAATGGACACACTGGTTTTCCCGCTTGTGCTCGTCGGCATCGTTTGTGGTGTCGCATCCGTGTACGCCAGCCCCTCACATCTATCGGCTGCAACGTGGCTTACGGATGTCTATCGCTACTACTGCACCCGTCCAAGGACGACGTACAACGTCCCAGAAAACGACGAGGAGGCCCTCGAACACTCGAACGACATCAAAAACGATGGCGGCCTCATCAACTACACACCATTCGCACCGGACGAGAGAACCCAGGATTTGACCAATATCAAACGGGCGTGGCCAGGTACGCGGACTATCCAGCGAGCCGACGGGACGATGGAAGCGTTTCTCGAGGTAGATCCTGGGAATATGGACTTCGCGATGAGCGGCGACTGGGCACACATACAGGACGTTGCCGCCGAATTCGCGAACAACGAACTCGATTACAACCTGAAGTTCCACGCGACAACTCGATCGTTTCCGGTGGCCGACCTGATCACACAGATCGACGATCGCCTCGAGGACGAGGACGTTTCCGAGAATCCGATTTTTGAGGAGTTGCTCGCGGAGTACCGAGAGCAACGACCCCAAGAACTCGACGGGGCCCAGCAGATACGCTATTTCATCGGCGTCCAGGTCAGTCCGCTTGAGGTCTACAACCGGTATCGAGACGAAGAGTCTCCCGCCGAGAAACTGACCACACTCCCGGTCATCGGGTTTCTGTTTAACCCGTTTGTGACCCGTCGGGAAGATCTCAGCGACGCGCAGGTTCGGGCGAGGATGTTCACAAAACTCGATCGGCGCTGTCGTGCCGTCCAAACAGAACTGATTCAGAACGTACCCGGATGGTCGGCACGGCGGTTGAGCACTGTCGAATTGTTCCTGCTCGCGATGGACTTCTGGAACGGTGAGGAACACACCTACGACGACGCCAGCAATGCCGTTCGCGAACGCCCGGTCATCGGGAACCAGCGGAGGGATAATAATGAGTAGCAGTACGACGATTGTTGTTGGCACCGCTGTCACGATCGAACCCGTCTCGATCGCCGAACTCGAACGGCACGTATCCACACTCGATTCCATCCACGTCGTTGCAGGGCTCGTCTTGCTCGCTGGTGCTCTCGGCGCTGGTGTGAAAATCTATCGCGATCGGACACAAGAGGAGGAGACCGTCGATCTTTCGCAACTCCTCGACGAAAAGACACTCGAGGCCGGCGACGTCGAGTCAACAATTCTCGAAGAGATTCCCGAGCGACACAGAAGCGCCGTTGCGCCGGCAGCGATCAAATGGGAGACGCGAGCAGCCCAGGTCGGAGAGCAGTGGACGTCGACGCTCTATATTGCCGACTATCCCGACTATCCCACGGACGGCTATCTGAACGAACTGTTCGAACTGACCGATATCGAGTTCGATCTTACCGCCCATATCAGGCCGAAAAATCAGCAACAGGCTCGTGACGAACTCCAACGGGTCGCTGACGATCTGCAGGTTGAGGCCGAACTCGAAAAGAGTGTTCGCGGTGCCTATCTCCAGGAGCGAGCCAGCGAGGCGACATCGACGTACAAAGCCGTCGAGAGCGGCAGCCGCGTCTTCGATCAGGGACTGTTCGTCACTGTCCGAGCAGAGACAAAAGACGAGTTGCGAGAGTCGGTGCGGACGATCCGAAGCCGGCTTCGCGAACGACCTGCGGGGCTATCGCCGAAGACGGCAATCTGCAAGCAAGATCTCGCACTCCAGGCCGCCGCCCCGATCGGGTCGAACGAGTTCGGTCGCGAGGCAATCTCGCTGGGTGGCGCTGTCGGTGCGTTGCTCGCGTCGCCACACAATGCGACGATTCTCGAAGAGGGGGGTGTCGAGTTCGGAAGCCACTGGCGAAACGAGAGTCCCGTTGTCATCGATCCGTTCGCTCGGGAGAACGGGTATGCGATGTTCACGATCGGAGATCCGGGGTCGGGCAAATCGTTCGGTGCTAAGCAGAATTTCATCCGATCGATCGAGCAAAGCGAGGATCGAATCGGGATCATCCTCGAGCCGCTGAACAACTGGGCGGGCGTCGCCGAGGCACTCGGAGGGACCCGAATCACTGTCGGTGGCGATATGGGGCTAAATCCACTCGAAATAAAACCGACGCCGGAGCGTATCCAGCGAGCGATGGGCGAGGACGCCAGCCCGTATCGCGAGAAACTCGACAGCGTGATGAGCTTCCTCTCGAACTACTTTGCCCTGCGTGGCATTCAACTCGGCGATCGGCGAACCACGCTGGAGACGGCGATCGAAGAAGCGTACGCTCGCAAGGGGATTACGGACGATATCGCGACCCACAGCAAGGAGAGTCCAACAATGCGCGATGTCCTCGATATTCTCGAGAAGATGGTCGATAGGCCGGAAGGATTCGTCGTTCGGACGGACGAGGAAACTCGCAAGATCGAGTCGGATGCGACGTGGTTGATCGATCAGCTGCGGTCGTTTTCAGCGAACGGTCGCTACGAAAATCTCGGTCGATCGACCGAGTTCGACCTCCGGGACGAGAAAGTGATTTATCTCGATCTGGCCCAGCAGGAGGGAAGCCTCGGGGGGAGTACGAGTCTGATCATGCAGTTGTTGATCACGCTGGTCTACGAGCGAGCCAAGGAGACGGACAAGGAGGTGGTCTTCGTCATCGACGAGGCCCGATACCTGATGCAGGATGCGGCAAGCCTCGAATATCTCGAGATCGTCTTCCGTCACCACCGGCATCACGATCTCTCGGTTCGGATGGTCACCCAGACCGTCGACGAGTTCTTCCAGCACGCCGAGTCAGAGGCGATTCTGGATCAGTGTGCGATCAAGCAGTTCCACCATTTGGATGGGATGGATCGACGTTGGGCCGACGAGTTCGGTCTGAACTCGGCACAGATGCGGTTCGTACAGGATGCCGTCCCGGGGAGTGAAGAGATTGGCTACTCCGAAGCTCTCGTCGGCGTCGACGGTGACTGGCGCGGTATCGAGGTTCGTGCACTCGAAAAAGAGAAAGCAGTGATCGATTTCGACCCTAAAGAGCAGTCACGATCGGAACTCCCCGGTGTTTTCGACGACGATCACGATGTTGGCAGTGATGACGATCGGGAAGCTGGGAAAGAGGTAGAGAAGCTGGACTTCGAAGAGCAAGCGCAACCGGAGGGGCGTCACCCAGTGATAGCACCGACCGAGGGAGGTGACCAGTCCGATGACTGAGTACCTCCGTGTAACTCCAACATCTGAGGTGCTCGAGACAACGGACATTCCAGCCGCGATCGAGAGCCTGCATAAACTCCCCGGTCCAGGATCGGAGAGCGTCCTTGATCGGCTGAATCCGTTTACCGGTACCGATCCCCCCACGTTCGAGTTTCTCGCCCTCAGCGAGGGTGCGGACGAACCAGTCGAGTTCTACTACGGCGTCGATCGATCGTCCCATCTCGAAACGCTCGAAAAACGGCTCAAGACAATATACCCGCAAACGTTCGACATCACTCGATGTGAGGTGGAAGTTGAAGAGAAGCTCAGCCAACCGGACGAATACACATATGACGATTCAGCGGACCGTCTCGAAAATAAGTGGACGATCGACCCGTCTGCTGGACTCGGTATCGAGCAGGCTGACTACGATCGCCAGCAGCTTGAATACGATCGAGACGGCACCGGCAGACCTGACGGTGGTCGATCGATCAGTCGGGAGGACAGACTCAAATCCAAGTCCGAGGCTGTCGGTACCGGGCGTGGCGATGACGGTTCTTCCGAGGAAGCAGCTAATGACGCTGCTTCGGACTTGGAGGAACAAGCAGTGGCTGCTCCGGGATCTGAGACGGATTCCATCCGATCATCAATTTTCCCTGAGGAGGTCGACCCGATCGGCGTCGAGTGGTACGGTCAGGCCGAGCGCAAACGCGACTGGATGACGACGATCACGTCGTTCGCGAACAGGGATCCGAATCCAACCGAGTACGACGCCGACAACCCACCGCTGGCAACCCTGATCGATCACCTCACCGACCTCGAATGTCCGATTGCGTTCCAGGTGGTCTGGCAGCCTAAAACCGAGTGGACCGCTGATGCCGAGTTGCGAATTGAAGATCTCCGGGCTGGGCGTGATACGTTCGCCCAGCGGTATATCGGCCCCCTGTTCGAAATCGGCGACGTCTATCCGGAAGACGACGATCGATCGACCGGAACCGAAGCTCAGAACCGAATCGAGCGAATCGAAGCCAAACATCCCAGACGGACGTTCATCGTCAACGCTCGAGCAGTTGCGCTTCCAGCCACCGAGACGGGGACAAATACCGATGCGGATAGCGTGGGCGAGCGTGTCGAGACGCACCTCGATCAACTCGCCCAGTCGCTGAACGTACTGGATGGCCCGTTCTACGAAGTCGAGGGACGACGGCTGCGATCGAAGGGGATACTGAATCGGACGAAGCGAAACCATGCCTGGGCGGTTCTCGAAAACGTACTGGAGAGAGAGCTCGTCACGGGACGTGGAAGCTGTCGCCCCGACCTCGTACTGAACGCCGACGAACTCGCGAACTTCGTCGTGGTCCCGTCCGCACAGGAATTGACGATCGATGGCAGCCGGGGAACCCGCTCCGAACAGCGCTCCCGGAACCCGCTTCCACGGCCACATCCGGATCTGATGGAGGAGTTCCGCGACGGGATGGCGATTGGCTACGCGATCGACGAGAACGGCGACCCCGAAGACGAACCGGTCCGAATCCCGCCATCGTTACTCCCAACCCACTACGTCCGTGCAGCGACGACTGGCGGCGGAAAGTCGAAAGCGCTGACCAACGACAAACTCTCACTGTACGAGCAGACTGACGGTCCGATCGTCCTGATCGACGCGAAAGGCGACGGACTCTGTGAAGACTACATGCGAGCCCACGCCCATCGATTCGGTGTCGACGATCTCGAGGAGAACGTGCTCCATTTCCCGATTCCGGAAATCCTTCCTGGATTCGCGTTTTTCAATCTCGAACCGGCGATCGAGAACGGCGCGCGACGGGTCGATGCCGTCCAGAACAAGGCCGACCACTACGAGGAGATTCTGAAGATGGTGATGGGTGAGGACCGCTACGAGCGTGCAGTCGTCGCACCGACGCTCATCAAGTATCTCATCAAGGCACTTTACGACGAGGAGTACGGCCGCGAGAACGGCCGCTACCGCGAGAGTGTCGACTACTTCGCTCACGATCAACTCGAGCACATCGTCGATAAACTGTGGCAGGCCGGACCGCCCGAACCCGACGAAGGAGCCGCACTCCAGTCGAGCAATCCACAGGTCCAGCGACGAATCGATCGCCAGCTCCAACTCGACGCAAATACGTTCGCGACCGTGATGGGCGGGGTTAGTAACCGCCTCGACTACATCTCTCAAGACGAGCACCTCCGCCGGGTGTTCAACAATACCGAGCCGCAGTTTGACTTCCGTGACGTCCTCGACGATCGCAAGGTGGTGTTGTTCGACCTGAGCGGCCTCCGGGATGAGTCGGCGAAAGCGATGACGGGGGTGATTCTGACGGAACTGTATACTGCACTGAGAGAACGCAGTGACGAGATCCAGGCGAAACCCGATGATTACGTCGTCAACCTGCTTATCGACGAGGCATCGAGTCTAGCCGTCTCCGATGTGATGAGCACGCTGCTGGAGAAAGGACGCAGCTTCCGCCTCTCGATTGGACTGTCGTTGCAGTTCCCGGAGCAACTTGACGTCAAGGGCGGCCGTGAGGTCTATCTGAACGTTCTGAACGATGTCGGGAGTCCGATCATCGGCAAGATTGCCGTCGACGACGAGATTGCAAAAGTGATGGCCCACGAGGAGATGGACCCAACCGAGTTCTCGAATCGGATTCGATCGCTCCCACGAGGTGAGTGGGTCGTCCGACTCCCGAGCCCGACGTTCGGTGAGACCGGTCCAGAGCCATTTAGCCTGGCTCCACTACCAATCCCACCCGGTCACCCCGAAAGCGATGCGCCGCTCAGCTCTCGAGAGGAACGAGGGTTTCAGACAGCACTCGATCGGATTCATGATCGGGTGGGCGCAGAGTACGGCACTGTAACTGACACGCCGCCACAGGGACGCACACCGGAGCAGGTGCGTGAGACGTTCGATATCGAGTCCGACGATCTTGACGTAGCTCTCGCAAACTCTATCCGGGCCGTCCAGCTTCGGGAGGAGGTCCACGACGAGAACGGATGGGTTTCGGTTCGGGCGGTCGATCAGACTCTCCGGACACGCTTCGAAAGCGCTGACGAACCGCCACCAGCGATCGAAGAACTCGGAGAGATCCGGGAGCGATCCAGATTACTCGAGACAACACTCGATGAGGACAGTACCGATATTGTCGTCAGGCTCACTGAGTCTGGCGAGTCAGCGACTGAGCCAGACACCGGCGACGTTCGATCGGCGGGAGGCGATACCCACGACGAGTTGTTAGTCGCCGTCGAGGAGGAACTCTCCCAGCACGGATTCGACGTCACGATCTTCACGCAGGATGGCAGCGAGAAACCCGACGGGCGTGCGGTCCACCCCGACTGTGAGCATCTCTTCGATATCGAGGTCGAGGCAACGACGATCGACAAACCGGTGAAAGTCCTCCGGAACTTCCAGCGGGCACGAGAGGCCGGCCACGTTCCGCTGTTCGTCGTTGCCACCGCTGAAGACGAAGCCGGTGGTGACGGGGTGCAGGCTGCTGCTCGTCTCGAGAATATCCTCTCGTCACCGTTCAACGAGCTCGCATCAGGCGACGTTCGATTGTACACGACGGACTCACACATCACCTTCGATGGTGGTGCAAACGCTCGCGATGGCGTAACGGCAGTTCGACCGGCGACTGGTGATGCGAGACGCTCAGTGTGGACGGCAGAAGGTGAAACGTATCTGTTGACCGACGGAGAGGGAACCGAATTTGCGACCGTTTCATCGTTCGACTCACTCTCTCGACGTGACGTCCCAGCCGTGTATAGTTACGATCGGGATGCTGAGGAGTACGTGGTTTACGAACCGACCAAACGCCATATCTATGAAACCAGATCGGCGTTCGAACAGGAGTGGGTCCCAATTCGCGAACCGTTCGTCCCCGATATGGATACTTCGTTGTCGGACGAACCCACCGAGAGATATCTAATTGCTGTACTCGAGCGGGCCAGTAACTCCCTTCAGAGCTACCATGATGGGCAACTGTACTCTTTCGATGTTCTTGTTGATGGAATGGATTCGGTAGACACTGTGAGCCATCGCCGATCGGGCGACCAAGACGAGTCTGATTCGCAGTCTCAATTAGAATTCTCGTCTGTGTCTGTATGCGCATCTGAGTCTAAATCTGAACCATCTACTACCGATTCTGCAGAACCCGAAACGCACTCACAATCCAACTCACGAGACGTCGATTTCGGTACCTTCGTCGAAGAGTGTCTCATCGAACAGGAACACGCTAAAATACCAAAAGACGATCTCTACGCTGCTTACGAAGCGTGGTCAGACGCGCATGACCACGAAGCATATGCAAAATCTTGGTTCGGGCGGAAGTTGAGCGAGTACGTCGCGTACGACGAGTATCGCCCGATACGTAACGACGAGCGTGTGCGCCACTATACTGGTATCACGCTGTCAGCCTATGGGCAGACGTTCCTCGAATAATATATGTTAGCATACATGACGGATCGGACAGTATCACCCTGCAACGATCGCTGTCCAGGCATCCTGACTACCATCAGACTGCCCGGACGATGGAGTCCAAGGAATAACCGCAAGACTGCGGCGGATGTCCAGGCAAATTCGAGGCGAAAACCGACTAGTATAGAGGAGGGTTACCCCGTCGGACAGGGTGGTTGGACAGGCCGATCAGATGGGGATGGATGTGAGCGATCGGGTTGGTATCTGATAGGCCGATGGGATCGAGAGAGCACGTTTTTCGGACTCCAAAAGGAGCGAAGAGTCATCATGGAGGTCAGCTATGGATAAAAAGGCAGAGCGCGCGATCGAGGCCGAGACCCAGATCGATGTCGAAGCGATCCCAGAGAGACTTGCCGATCGAGGCCAGTGGATCTGCTGGCGAGCAGAGGATCGAGACGGGAAGCAGACGAAAGTGCCGGTTGATCCGAAGACTGGAGGCTTCGCGTCGACGACGGACGATCGGACGTGGACAACGCTTGAGGAGACACTCGAGTACGCAGCAAGCGGGAGTGCCAACGGGATCGGGTTCGTCTTCACGGCGACAGATCCGCTGGTTGGGGTGGATCTGGACGACTGCCGCGACCCTGAGACTGGCGAACCTTTCGAGCCGGCGCCGACGATTATCAACGAGCTGGACTCGTTCACCGAGGTGTCGCCGTCGGGGACGGGCTACCACGTCCTTCTCGAGGACGACCTCCCCGACGATCGGAACCGACATGGCTCGATCGAGATGTACGATCGGGCGCGGTTCTTTACCGTGACTGCAGACCACGTCGACGGGACGCCGACGTCGGTCATCGAACGGCAGTCGGCACTCGAGGCGGTTCACGAGGAGTTCATCGCGTCTGAGGTGGACGACTCTCCTTCAGGCGACACTGCCGAGACCGATCGATCAGGAGCTAAGTCACAGGACAGGACGGAGACACTCGAACTCGAGGACGAGAGGCTTCTGGAGAAGGCACGATCGGCAAGCAACGGTGAGAAGTTCGATCGGTTGTGGCGTGGATCGATAGGTGGCTACGACAGCCAGTCGGAGGCCGACATGGCGCTGTGTTGTTTGCTCGCGTTCTGGACCGGTGGGAATCGTGGACAGATGGACCGTCTGTTTCGGCAGTCAGGGCTCATCCGAGAGAAGTGGGACGAGATCCACTACGCGGATGGATCGACCTACGGCGAGAAGACGATCGAACGAGCGGTCAGCACTACCAACGAGTTCTACGATCCGCCGGAAAAGGAAGAAGACAAACCGGCGACAGCAAACGCTGGTTCCGACTCGACGATCGAACACTCCCCAACCGGAGATTCGGAGGCCGACCAAACCTATCTCGAGGAAAAGAATCGGCTGCTCGAACAACGAATCGACGACCTCGAACAGACGATCGCCGAGCAACGTGAGCAGATCGAGATACTCACCGCCGATCGTGAGGAACTCCGTGCACTGCTGGAACAGCGAGAGGCAGAACTCGAAGCACTTCGTGACCACTCGATCGAGGACAAGACGGAACAGGACCAGGGGACGTCATCGGTTCGAACGCGTATGAAACGGTTCTTCGGTAGCGGTTGAGGAGTCGTCCCCAGCCCCAGCGATCGGATTCCGGGCCTATCAGATACAAATAGCAGTGTGTGGGGGATGCGGTTCCAGTAGTGTCTGTTGCCCCCACGAGGGGTGGTGGGGCGCATCGTGTGCCCCTGAACGATGATGACTTGTGAACGGACTTCCCAGACGAAAATAACGAATCAAGCGACAACCAATTCTGCCAGCGGGACCCAGTTGACGGACCACAAGGTGGCGAGGCCGACCGATCGCGCTCACGCACTCTTGCCCAGTGACGCCACCGACCAGACGAACTGTTCGAAGTGGGACTCGAAGCTGAAGGCGTCGGCTACATCGTCGATCGGTATCGCAAGTTGGTTACGAACCTGGCGTTCCACCTTGCTGCGTGGGATGGACCTGAGACAGTCTTCCATCGGCCCGATCGAATCAACTCGACTGCACGGGAACTCATCGACATGCGTCGGCGAGGGGGTGAAACATGACTGACCGAACGCTTTTGCACGAAATCGTCGACGCGCTCGAGGAGCAGGGGCTCAACCCGGATGAGTACCAACTTTAGCGGGTGATCGATGTCGAGGCGCTCGAGGAACTCGTGGATTCGGCAACCCGCCATACCAATCTCGAGATTCAGTTCTCAGTTGGCGAGTTTTGTGTGATAGTGACCCCTTCAGATGTACACGTATATAAACAATAGCCAGTACGAATACCCAACGCAGTCTCTGTGAGTTCGTATAGATTATCCTTCTGTTGAAACCGGTATAGCAGGTGTTTACCTCCGAGACCCCCATCAGCCAGCAGACTCCGTGAAGGGTAATCCTTTTGCTTGTTGCACAAAATTGTGTAACTATAGGATGTACGAAATATGTGGCGAGAAGGAGCTCAAAGTCATCCTCGCGCTTGATCCAGGCGATTCCATCTCGGGCGTTGCGCGAAAAATCAACGAGAATCGGGAGACGATCCGTCGCGTTGTGAACCGCCTTGAGAAAGCAGGATACGTTGCATACACTGACGGCCTCCAGCTTGTCGATCAGACGATCCGAGACACCGGTCTCGAGCTCCTGGCAGCATCAGCAACTCTCTCGTCACCGTCGATCTCGGAAGCGTACGTCCTCCCACAGTTCGCCGGGATGGAGTATGCGTTTACTGCCATCGATGCGGTCTACGTCTGGACCCGCGGTGGGTACCAGGTCGCTCGCGACCCAGAAGACTATCCGCTGTTCATCGCTGTTCGCGAGTCTGACCTCGATGCTTGGACGGCGTTCTTCGATCGGTTCGGAATTCCGACTGTAGAGGAGCGCCAGCCTGCGGACGACCTTGACGGGATCATCCAGGTCGTCCTCGAGCCACGGTCACAGATCGATGCCGAGATGGTTGATGGACGGCCCGTAATTGGGCTTCAGGAAACCGTCGCATTCGCAAACGAACACTACGCGACCTTCGAGTCGGCACTCGACATGCTCGGAAGAATGTACGACGACATCGACACTGACGCGTCCTACCAGATGGAGCCGGCCTGATTATGAGTCAAGAAGACCGAAGCGAGGCACTCATCGAAGTGCTCGAGGAACTGGAACAGTCGGATATCGGGTTCGTCCTTGTTGGGGGCTATGCGATCAGTCAGTTCGAAACCCGGTTCTCGACCGATCTCGATCTCGTCATCGCCCCAAACGACTACGACGAAGTCGTTGCCTTTCTTGAAGCGCGGGGATTCGAACGACAGACCACTCTCGACGTTCCCCCAGAAGAGACTATTTATAATCGCGAGATCGAACTCTTCGAGCGCACCCAAGGGCTTCCCCATCCGGTCGGTGTAGACATACTCGTGAACGGCCTCGGATGTCGACAGACCGAAGCAGAGTGGTCGTTCGACTATCTGCGAAAGCATAGTTCACTTACAACGATTTCGGGAGGGACTCGGTCAACGACTGCACGAGCAGCTGACGGCGAAGTCCTCGTTGCCGCTAAACTCCACAGTGGCCGAAAAGCGGACCTCGCCGATGTTCTTGCCGCGGTTCCCTCGATCGACTTGGATCTAGTCGAGAAACATCTGCATCGTGGAGATACTGATGCCGTTCGTAGTCAGCTTAATGACGCACAAACCTTCATCGAAGAGGGTGGGTTAGATCACCGTTTCAAGAGCATGTTCGGCCAATCCTCGGCCAGTGCTGACGATATCGAGACACTCCTCGAGTTCCTCAAGCAGCAACAAAAATAACCCGTACTCATCGGAATAGCAACTTCGGGGTTCGCGGCCAATCGTCTCAGTACCAATAGATGATCTCTTTCAGTACATCATGACCGCTGACGATCGGTCTGTGAACGAAGTTCTGGCAGAAGAGGCCTCGCAGCAAAAGCCACTGCACACCTTCCATAGCACAGATCGGGAGTGAGTCTCTGAAAGCCCCTGACGCGCTCGAGTCCCGCGCCTCGCTGCGCTCCTCACGTGGTTGCGGTGCTTGCGTCGTCGGGGTTCCCCGAGCGCGTCAGCCCCTTTCATCCCACCCACGTGGTCCGATCGGGGGCTGTTTGAGAGGGGGAGTTGACGGCCCTGCGTGGTTCTGTCGGTTGTTGTCGTCGGAAAACCGCGATGTAGCAGCATCGCGGCGGTGGCGCGTGAGCGCCTTCAGTGGTACCTTGGAGAGATACCAATGTCAAGTAACAACTACAGTAGCAAGGTCGTTACGGTCGATGAACAGGCATTCGAACAGGCAGGCGGGCAGGCAGTCGATGAAGACGGCTTCCCGGTCGTCGACGATCGGCCGGAGTTCGAGGCGACAGTCAAGCAGGAGACACAGGCAAAGGTGGATGCAAACCACCCGGACGGGATCGCGGACACGAGCGAGGACCGGATTCACGGTGTCACCCTCGAACAGGAGGAGCGCATTCGGGCGCGGGAAGCCGAACTGG
>LFCJ01002553.1_pt1 | contig 13167 bp, 10 predicted proteins | sample 643141 | NCBI WGS metagenome assembly LFCJ01 (sample SAMN03766243, study PRJNA286221) | soda lake metagenome | biome: soda lake; feature: Kulunda steppe; material: water; isolation source: sample B1-Br-g2 brine of Lake Bitter-1 | place: Russia: Kulunda steppe | collected 2010-07 | reverse complement strand
TTGTCAGGAAAATGGCCAAATCGATGGCGGAAATGTTACAGCAGAATATGGAGTGTGAAGGGCTCCTCGAGTGTGTCCACGGGCTGAAACAACTCGATAAGGACTGTTTTCGGGTGATGGTCGAAAGCGACGAGCCGTTAACGATCGACGAGGTTGCAGACCGAGTCGACCGCGAGCGCTCGACGGCCTACCGTTCGATCCAGCGGCTGCTCCAGAGTGGCTTCATCCAGAAAGAACAGATAAACTACGATCAGGGTGGCTACTACCACGTCTACTACCCAACTGACCCAGACCAGATCGCAACCGACATGCAACGGATGCTCAACGACTGGTATGCGAAGATGGGCCAACTCATCCAGGAGTTCGAGGACAAATACGAGCACGCCGACGAGGGCGTGACACCCCTCAAGGGGTGATCGCTGGAATAGTGAGACGACACCGTGTGGCCGTGTTGAGCTATTAGCGTGTGATTTTAGAGTAGTGGGAATAATAGACAATATATACTCGTCTGCTCTCCTGCTATCGGGTATGTCACAGCAGTACGTGATCGTCGGCGGTAACGCAGCAGGAATGAGTACCGCGACGCGACTTCGCCGGCTCGAGGAAGATGCCGATATCGTCGTTATCGAAGCCACGGCGTACGTCTCCTATGCAAGCTGTGGGTTGCCATATCACCTCAGCGATACCGTCCCCGAATCCGAACTGGCAGTCATGGGTGCCGACCAACTCAGCGCAGCCTTTGATCTGGATATTCGAACCAGTCAGACAGTAGTCGACATCGACTCTGAGAGACGGGTTGTGACCGTCGAGTCACGAGACAACGACCGCTACGATCTCGATTACGACGAACTCGTGTTGGCGACCGGTGCCGAACCGCTGGTTCCGCCGACGTTCGATATCGAATCACTCGAGCACTGCTATACGCTTCGGACGGTTTCGGATGCAACGGCTATCCGTACTCGGGTCGACGATGCCAAGCGTGCGCTCGTCGTCGGGGCCGGCTACATCGGGATCGAAGTTGCCGAAAACCTCCACGAGGCAGGCCATTCCGTCGTCGTCGCCGAACTGCTCGACCAGGTGATGCCGAATACGCTCGGCGACGAGATGGCGGCCCTCGTCGAGACACATCTGCGCGAGCAGGGCATCGAACTCCAGTTGGGTGTGGGTGTCGAGGAACTGACTGACGCTGGCGACGGAACGATCACCGCTGCAATGGGGACCGATGAGAGTCGGACGTTCGATCTGGTCGTCGTCGCCACGGGGGTACGCCCACGAACCGAGTTGGCAGAGGCGGCTGGGCTCGAGCGACACGAAAGCGGGGCAATAACGGTCGACAGTCGGATGCGGACCGATACCCCAGCGATCCACGCCGTTGGCGATGCTGTGGCAGCCCCGAGTGCGCTGTCGTCGAACCGGGCATGGGTGCCACTCGGTGGGCCAGCAAACCGCCAGGGTCGCGTTGCCGCCAACGATATCGCAGGCCACGACGACGAGTTGGCTCCGGTACTCGACACGGCAATTGCGAAGGTGTTCGACCTGGATGTCGGAACCGTCGGGCTGACGGAATCGAGATTAGCCGACCAGGAACGCCCGTACGAGGCAATCTATACGAGCGAACCGAGCCACGCCGGCTACTATCCCGGCACAGCGGATATCCATTTCAAGCTCCTGTTCGATCCCGACGACGGGACGATTCTCGGTGCCCAGGCGATCGGAACCCAGGGTGTTGACAAACGAATTGACGTCCTGGCGACGGCTATCGCCCACGATGATACCGTCTTCGACATCCGCGATCTCGATTTGGCCTACGCACCGCCGTACTCGGCGGCGAAAGATCCGGTCAACGTACTCGGGATGATCGGTACCAACGTGATCGAAGGCGTCGCCGATATCGTCCATCTCGAGGAGTTCGAGACTGCACGCGAGGCGGCGACAGTAATCGACACCCGACCGGCCGAGATGAGAGAGACACAGGGATCGATACCGGGCGACGAACACGTCCCGCTTGGCAACCTTCGATCGTGGCTCGAGGAACGTGACATCGACGGCGAGGTGTTGACCTACTGCAAAATCGGCAAAAGCTCCTACATGGCGAGTCGTATTCTCCAGCAAGAAGGCGTCCCCTCCCGGAGTCTCACAGGCGGATACTACCGATACCAAGCGGCCAAGCGACGAGGTGATACTGCCGGACGTCCGTCGTGAATCGCCGCCACGGGGTGGCGAAAAGCTTCAGGGAGTGTCAGTATTTCGGATCAGCATCGGTGGTTTCGTAAACGGCGTCCATCAGTTTGTCCCGCCGATTCTGCCAGTGGTCGAGTGCTGCGGGGTGGGTTGGATAGTTCTCGTAGTGAGCGAGAATATCATCAGCCCGGCGTTTCGTCTGATAGAGGTTCCAGATCGTCCCCCAGTGACCGCGACTCTGTGCCAGCGCCTCGAGTTTGAGTTTTAACCCGATATCGGTGCTGCCAGAATACAGTGCCTCGGCGAGTTTCTCTCCGGGCATCGCGGCGAGTAAGCTCATCAAATCGTCGACATCGATGGCCGTCGAGAGGATGTTGTAGACGTCGAGGGCGGCGTATCGCGCACCGAAGTGATCCATCACACGCTCGTTGTACTCCCAGAGAACTGCCTCGCCGTGTTCGCCGGTCTCGAGTCCCTCGAGGATGGCCTCGGCGGCGTATTTTCCGGCATAGGCCGCCCCGGCGATTCCGCCGCCGGTGGTGGGGTTGACGTGACCTGCGGCGTCGCCGACCGCGACATATCCCGGATGGACCGCCGAATCATACGGCCGGCGGGTCGGCAAGGCAGCACCGAGTTTATCCGAGACCTCGGCCCCCTCGAACTCAACACGGTTCTCGAGGTCGCGTTTGAGGTCCTCGACCAATTGCATCGGCTCTTCGGTCATCTGAAAGCCAAGCCCGGCGTTGATCTCGGTGTCGGTTCGTGGGAAATACCACAGATAGCCGGCAGCGCGTTCGGTGGGTTTGAACACGAGGGCATCATCCCACTCGACTGGCTCCTCGACGTGGACGATCTCGCGATAGGCCGAACAGAAGTGGGTGTAGTTGACGTTGGTGTCGAACGTCGACTCCTCGAAATCGACCTGGTCTTGTAACACCGAGAGTGAGCCGGCAGCGTCGACGACGAACTCGGCGTCGTAGGTTCGGGGCTCGCCTTTCGACATCGCCTCGACACCGGTCACGCGGCCATCCTCGTCCTGAGTGACGTCCTGGACGACCGTATCGTAGTGGATCTCGACGCCAGTCTCCTCGGCACCCTCGATGATCCGCCGGCCGTACTCCCAGCGGTCGATGACGGCGAGTTCGCCCGGCACGGGAATCTCGAGGACAGTCTCTTCCTGTGGGATCTCGAAGCGACCGTGGTCGACGCCGGTGTTGGTGAAGGCTGGCTCGAGTTGTGACCTGGGGATCGAATCGGGGAACGCACTCGCCCCCTTCAAGGCGTCGCCACAGGCGATGTGACCGGCTTCCTCCTCGGATTTTCGCTCGAGAACAACGACATCGTACCCCTCGCGTGCGACGGTTGCGGCGGCATAACAGCCTGCGGTGCCAGCACCGACGACGACGACGTCCGGCGTGTCTGTCTTGGCCGTCGTCTCGGTAGCCGACTGTTCCTGCGTACTCATATCAACACACTGTACCCCCCGATAGGAAAACGTTTTAGGTCAATCCGTCGCTGCCAAAGCGACAAAATCGGAATAAAGAACTTTGACCGAGGTGTTCGTACTGAGTGACATGGCGGAGTACACTATCGAATTCGTCGGCACGGGTGAGACGATCACCTGTTCGGACAAGGAGACGATTCTGAGTCGCTGTCTCGAGGAGGGAATCGCACAGGAATACTCCTGTCGGGTCGGGATGTGTCTGGCCTGTTCGGCCGAAGTTCTCGAGGGCGAGGTTACACAACCGGCTGCTCGCGGCTTCACCGAAGCCGAAGCTGAAAGGTATGCGCTGACCTGTATGGCTCGGCCACAGTCTGATCTGAAACTCGAGCGGGGTGTCTATCCGCCGAGTATCGAAGGTGACACAACGGACACACAGGCGTCGGCTGACGACTAATTCGGGCGTCGCATCATCGCACAGAACGCTCTCGAGTGAAACTATCGGTCAGTCGACGAAATCGATGTCATCGCCCATCTCGGGCTGGACGGCCTCGCCGTCGGGACGGCCATAAATCTGGGGCGACTGGACGCCGGTGACGACGATCATCGTTCGCATGCTGCCCTCTAAGGTTTCGTCGATGGAGGTCCCCCAGATAATGCGGGCGTCGGGGTCGATGCGGTCGTAGATCTCCTCGACGACGCCTTCTGCTTCTTCAATTGACATGTCGTTGCCGCCAGTGACGTTAACAAGCGCTGAATTCGCTCCCGAAATGTCGACATCGAGCAGCGGCGAGCGCAGGGCGGTCTTGACGGAGTCTTCGGCTTTTGCCTCCGAGTCGGACTCGCCGAGGCCGATCATCGCGACGCCGCCACGTTCCATGACGGTGCGAACGTCGGCGAAATCTAAGTTGACCAGACCGGGTTTCGTGATCAGTTCGGTGATCCCTTTGACCGACCGCATGAGCACTTCGTCGCTGACTTTGAACGCTTGCCGGACGGGCAGTTTGCCAACTGAATCGAGCAGTCGGTCGTTCGGAACGACGATGACGGTATCGGAGACGTCGCGCAGTCGCTCTAAGCCGGCTTCGGCGTTGGTCCGTCGTACTTCACCCTCCGCAGTAAATGGCGTCGTAACGATCGCAATCGTCAGGGCACCGGCTTCGCGGGCGGCTTTCGCAACGACGGGCGCAGAGCCAGTTCCGGTCCCACCACCGAGACCGGCGGTGACAAACACCATGTCGGATCCCTCGATCGATTCGTAGATATCCGTCTGGCTCTCTAAGGCAGCTTCCTCGCCGACCTGTGGGAGCGAGCCCGCTCCACGACCGCCGGTTTTTTCCTCGCCCATCAGGATCTTGGTGTCGGCTCCGATCTCGACTAAATGCTGGACGTCAGTGTTCGCGGCGACGAGTTTCGCGCCATGGATGCCCTCTTCGTGCATTCGGTTGATCGTATTACCGCCGGCCCCACCACAACCGACGACCGTAATGTCGGTCTGGAGGTCCTGGAGGACGTCTTTCAGTTCTTCGTCGGTCATCGTTCCCGACTGATAGCTACTCGATGACTCGTCGCCCGACTGGCCATCGTCGGGGGCAGGCGGCTCCCCGTCTTCGGCCTCGTCGATAGCGTCGTCGATGAGTGAGTCCATTCTTGAGCCCACCTATACGATGAAGCGTAATGATCTTTCCCCTGTTCGTCAGACAGACGGCACACATATTATGCATTGATTACCTATCATATTCCAATATTGCCCGAATTCCGGGCCGGTAGGACATAATATGTGCATACTATTTGCAACCAATACAGTCAGATATCGAAAACGTCTATTTCTTCCGTCCGAACACGTTCCGGATCGATCCGGGTCCCATCGACGGTTACCGACTCCCCGTTGGCGAGCATGCCGAACTTCGGACCCTCCGGGACGCCGGCCCCTCGAGCCAGGTCTGGATCGAACGAAACCCGCTTGGCGACAATCGCGTCGTCCTCGACGGTCACCGTCTCGTATCGGTCTTCGAGGATCGTCGCGAGTGACTCGACGATCGCCCGGTAGGATTCGGCTGCAGGGGTCGGTAGTGCGACCCGCGAGCCGATGCGACTGCCACCCTGTGTGGTTTCGAACGCGACGCTGTTGGCGGCAACCGCTGCCCGAACCCGGTCGGGGTCGATCCCTTCGGCCCTGTTGAGGAGGGCATCAGCAAGCGAATATACCGCAAACTGATCGCCACATCGGTCGCCAAAACGGACGCCATCTTCGACTGTGCCAAGTGTGGACTCGACGGCCCCGACGCTCTCGAGCGATCGATCGCCGACCTCCCGAACCCAGGTCTCGCTGACGAGCCGGTAGCCTGCCTCCTCGAGTGTCTGTTCGAGTACCGGCCACTCGCCGTCGATCACGGCCAACTCGGTGTTGCTGGCCTCGAACGCTGCCTCGAGGACCGCCGTGTGGGCGTTGGGGTGGCCCATCGCCTCGAGTGCCCAGTCGGCCCCGACGTGGCCGACCGCCCACGGCGTTTCACGGACGAGACGCTCGAATCGGGGGACATAGTGGTTGCCACCGAAGCCGACGACCGTCCGCTCGCGGTGGGCTGAGACGCCTCGAAGCTCGAGGATAGCCCGGGCGACAGCTTCGGCACCCTCGGGGTCGTCCCACTGGGCATCATCGCTGCCCAACTCGGCAAAGAGCGACGGACAGCCCACGTCGGTCGGGCCGTGGTGAGTACACTCGAGGCCGACGTCGTAGCCATCGGGCGCGTACGTTTCGAAGGCCTCGAGTAAGGTGGCGAGGGCGTTCGGACAGGCCTCGGCGACGGCGTGATCTGCGCCGCCGAACTCCGCTGGGCCGAAGTTACCCGTAAAGTGGCCGGTCAAAAGCGGCCCGGTCTCGCCGGAGTGACGGGAAGCGAAGACGAGCAGCTCTGGATCACAGTCGAAGGCGTCGACCGGTCGCTCGAGGTCGAGGTGAAACGCTTCGAACGAGCGGAGTTCGACCCCCTCGAGTCGGTAGTAGGTGCCACCACCGTCGGCGTCCGGACGATCGTCGTCAACGCGTTCGTCCCACTCGGCGAGCGCTCTGAGCTGATCACAGATGTGGACCGACGCACGGTCGGCACGGCTCTCGACGATCGCCAGTTCGGTCATAGTCGCCTTCGACGCCGAGTAACCGTCAATTCGACGATTCTGCGTGGCTCACGGCAAGAGCAAGTAGACGAAGATGACGTAGCCGACGACGAGTCCGGCCCCATCGAGCCTCGAGAGCCTGCGTCCGTAGCCCATCATCGCGACCAAGACGACGGTGAACGCCACCAGCATGGGGAGTTCGAACCGAAGGGTTGCCGTCGAAATCGAAATCGGTGTGATGAGCGCGACGATTCCGAGGACTGCCAGGACGTTGTAGATGTTCGAGCCAACGATGTTCCCGATCGCAAAGGCCGTCTCGCCGCGAATCGCGCCGACGACGGAGGCGGCAAGCTCCGGCAGCGAGGTACCGAGTGCAAGGACAGTCAGGCCGACGAACAGTTCCGAAAAGCCGAGATCGAGCAAGAGGGCGCTGCCGCCGGCGACGAGCCACCGGGAGCCAACCACCAACGCGAGGAGACCGCCGAGAACGAAGGCGACATCTCGCGTCTGAATTCCCTCACCGGCGTCCGGATCGGCCGACGGCGGTGCCGGGTCGACGTTGACGTAGTAGACGAGGTAGCCGGTGAACCCGGCGAGTGAAAGCAGCATAATCGCACCCTCGAGTCGGCCGATCGTTCCATCGGCACCCAACACGACGAGCAACAGCGCTGCAAAGACCATAAACGGGACGTGTCGTCGCATGACTCGCTCGCTCACCGAGAGTGGCTTGATGAGTGCCGCAAGGCCGAGGACGAGTCCGATGTTTGCGATATTCGAGCCCAGCACGGTCCCCAGCCCGGTGTCGGTACCCACGCCGAGTGCGCCGATAACGGCGACGAACAACTCCGGTGCGGTCGTCGCAAACGCGATGACAGTCACACCGACGGTCGCCGCCCGAAGACCGACACCCAGGGCCAGTCGTCCGGCACCGGCGACGAGTAACTCCGCACCGATATAGAGGGCAACAACGCCGGCTGCAAGCAAGAGGACAGACAGCGTCGTACCCGAGAGCATAGGGGGCGCTACTCGAGATGATAGTATAAAAGCCCGGAACCGACGATCGGCCGAACGTCACTTTCGGGGCACGCACTCGAGTATCAGACAGAAGAGCTTCCCCGTCGTATCTACAACTTGTGACCAGAGGCACTTAAAGAAGTTCGAAGCCATGGACGTGCTCCGTTCGGGGTTCGATCCGATTCTGCAGGTTCCGAAACCCCTATTCGCACCCTGTCCCGAATGCGGGTAATGAGTCATCAACTCCCGGACGTACAGGCGACCTCTCCGGAGGTCACTGTTGGTCTCAGTCAGGTCGGCGTCACCGGCGTCGAGAAACTCGTCAAGATCTCCCGCAACGGCGACCGCCCGCTCGTGTTCACCGCCGAGTTCGAGGTCTTCGTCGATCTCCCAAAGTGGCGTAAAGGTGCCGATATGAGCCGCAACATGGAGGTCATCGACGAGATTCTAGAAGACGCCACCCGCGAAGAGGCCTATCGCGTCGAAGACGTCTGTGGCGACGCCGCCGAACGCTTACTCGAGAAACACGACTACACCTCCCGGGCTGAAGTCTCGATGTCAGCCGAGTTCATGCGCCGCGAGCAGACGCCGGCGACCGACCGCGAGACCCAACACACCGTCGATATCATCGCCTCGGCAACGGCGACCGAGGAGGGCACTCGCGAGGAAATCGGGGCCAAAGTCGTCGGCATGACCGTCTGTCCCTGTTCGCAGGGAATGTCCGCCGCACGCGCAAAAAAGACCTTAGAGGACCTCGAGGTTGACGAGGAGACGATCACCGAGTTCCTAAAGCAGGTCCCACAACCGGGCCACTCCCAGCGCGGACACGCGACGCTGACAGTCGAGGCCGCTGGCGATCCCGAAGTCGATCTCAACGACGTCATCGACATCGCCCGCGACGCGATGAGCGCACGGATCTACAACCTCGCCAAGCGACCGGACGAAGATCACATGACGTATGCGGCTCACTCCGATGCGAAGTTCGTCGAGGATTGTGTTCGCTCGATGGCCGAAGGCGTTGTCGACGAGTTCGACCATCTGGAAGATGACGCGGTCATCACGATGAAACAGTCAAACGACGAGTCGATCCACCAACACAACGCCCACGCCGAACGGATCGTCGAGATGGCAACCCTGCGTGAGGAAGTAACCGGCCGATAATCCCCTTCCGAGCGTCGACTGATGTGTCGAACCGATACCCGCCGACTGGTTCGACCCATCAGTTCAGGCTTGCCAAAGCACTAGTACTCCGCCAAGCGTCGACTGATGGGTCGAACCGACACCCGACGACTGGTTCGACCCATCAGTTCAGGCTTGCCAAAGCACTAGAACACGAGTGGTTCGGCACTGTTCCACCGCGGTTTGAACTCCGCTGTGACACTGCCTGCAAACTCGGGGTCTTTGAGATCGATCATTCCGAAGGCCTCACCCGAGGACAGTGGGTTTGGCACCTGAATGCAGACCTCGACGCCGTCGATGACGTTGAACGACCCCGTGATGTCGTCGTCGGTCCGAACCTCGAAATCCTCACGCGCTTGCAACGTCTCCTGATATCGCTCGCCAACTCGCACGGAAAGCGATGCGACCAGTTTGTGAGTCATGAGGATATCTACGGAGACACCTCGCTCGAGTGCGTCCTCGAGTGCAGCAGTGACCGCCTCGCTGACCGCCTGGATGTCACGTTTCGGGACGGGATCGGCCGCTACCATCACGATGTGGTCGTCGGCGGCAGACAGCCGCTCTAAGAGGAGATCGACCGTCTCATCGGGACCAACGGCAGCCGTCCAAAACCTGTCTTCGACCGGGTCGGCGGCGTCGAGTTCCGCCGAAAGTTCATCAACGATCGACTCATAGCGCTCGACGCGTTCGTCGAGTTCGCGCTTTCGTTCCTCAAGCAATCGATCGAGCGCCGTATTCGGCTCGACGGCGACGTATTTTTTTGGCCGACTCGCGGTCTGGCTGCGTGCGAGATTGTGCTGTTCGAGGCTGTTTAGCACGTCGTAGATCCGCCCCATCGGGACGTCGCTCGCTCGAGACAACTCCTTGGCCGTTGTCGGTCCCGTATTCAATAGCGACCGATACGCTCGAGCTTCGTACTCCGAGAGCCCGAGATCCCTGAGCGTGGCCATAGTTGACAGAGGTGGGTGCGAATCAATAAACACTGTGGTGGTTTCTACTGCGGGTCGCTTCACTCGAGGGGCGTGTGTGGGTTACGTGATCGATGCCCTGAGGCGGTCGCTCAACTCTTCGGGCGTTGTTGCGGGCACAGACCGGTATGTGTCACGCTCTATGACGGCAGTTCCAGCCTCGAGATCGGAATCGAGGGTGACGACCTTCTCGTGGTCTGCGAGTCGCCAGGCGGCCCGGTGGAGATCCGAACCAACCTCATCGCCAATGCGGATTACGAGCGGCCCCTCGAGCAGCCGTGAGACGGCCGTTCCGTAGTGGGCGACCTGGACACCGAAGCGATCGCTCGCGCCGGCGAAGGCTTCGAGGGTCTCGCGTGCATGCTTGCGGTAGCTATCGTCGCCCGTGATCGCAGCGAGGTCGACCAATGCATCAGCCATGAGGACGTTATCATCGAGCGGACGGAGTTGTCGCTCGAGCAGCCCGACGCCTTCGGCTGGACCGTCGACGAACGACTGGCCGTCTCGAAGTCGGTCGATCGTCGTCTCGGCGACGGACTCGGCCTCTGCGACGGCATCGGGGTCGATCGTTCCTGCGACCGTCGTCAGCGCATCGAGGACACGGGCCTGGTTCGTGAGCAGACACGTCGGCTCGTCGTCGGCGAGTGCCTCGGTTCGGGTGTGGAACACGACGCCATCGACGAGTAACGTGGTTCGGAAGGTCTCGAGGGCGCGTTCGGCGTACCGACGGGCGTGCTCGTCGTCGGTGTAGGCGGCGTAGGTACAGAGTGCATCGATGGCGAGTGCGTTGGCTCCGGCGAAGACCCCCTCGTCGACGGGTGGATCCGCGGCGACCTCGCGGTCGGTGGCGTCGAGACCGTGGGCAGCTGGCTCGCCAGGAGCCTGGCTGTTGGCGAATGCGTCCGCTGTATCGTTCCACAGCGTCGTTGTCAGAAACTCGATGGTTCGTTCGGCCGGCTCTCGGTACTCCTCGCTGCCCGTATGGAGGTAGGCGTTGGCAAACGCCCGGACCAGGGCAGCGTTCGAATCCAGCAGCTTCTCGTGTTGGAGCCCAGACCAGTCGCGTTCGGCCCCAAACCGGTAGAAGCCACCATCAAATTCGTCGAGCAAGTTCGCACTGACGGCGTCAAACGACCGCAGCGCCATCTCCCGGTCGCGTTTGAGCGCAAACTCGAGGGCGTCGGGGAGCGGAAACTTCGGCCCGCCACCCCAGCCGCCGGCGACCTCGTCGTAGGTTTCGGTGAGTTGGCTGACCATTGTGGCCTCGATGTCGGGGGTGAGCGTTCCTGCAGGCGGGTCGTCTGCTCTGAGCGGGCGAGGGACCCGGGCTGCGCCGCTCCCCTGGGTCTGCCACATGGTGCGGACGCTATCGATTACCTGTCGCATCCCGTCGGGCCCGAGATAGCCCGCACCCGTGAGTACGTTTCCGTCGGGGGCGAGAAACACCGTCGACGGAAAGCCACCCATGTTGTACCGATCGCGCACGCGGGGATGGCGATCGACGTCGACTCGAATCGGGACGAAACTGTCGGTTACGTTCGCCGCGATTTTCGGGTTGGCGTAGGTTTCGGCGTCCATCTCGTGACAGTGATCACACCAGGTTGCCGAAAGCGAGAGCAAAACGGGGACGTCCCTCGAGTCTGCCTCCTCGAACGCTTCAGCCCCCCACTCGCGCCACTCGACGCGGGTTGGATCGTCCATACCGGACGGTAGCGAGTCGCGGGGGTAAGCCCTTCGTTCGACTGGGGAGACAAGCGTAAAGGGTTTTGACGCTCGAGGGCCAATTTCGGAGCATGCTCCGGTGGATCTTCGCGCTGTTGCTCATCCCGTTTCTCGACGCCGTCTTGCTCGCGGTCGTCGTCAGCCAGACGACCGTCATCGGCTGGGTCGGGATGGTCCTGCTCGTCGTCCTCACGGGACTGGTCGGAATGTTACTCGTCCGCGCCGAGGGTCGGCGAACACTACGGAAGATGCAACGTACCCTCGCAGCCGGCAAGCCCCCGACGAACGAACTACTCGACGGCGGGCTGTTGATCGCCGCCGGAGCCTTCCTCCTTACTCCAGGACTGGTAACCGACATTATCGGCTTTGCGCTCGTGGTTCCACTGACGCGTATCCCAATCCGTGCAGGGCTCAAACGCTACGTTATCGTCCCTTACGCCGACAAAAAGGCAGGCGGCTTCGTAAGCGGTAACGTCTGGACCGTCGGCTTCCCCGACAGCACAACCCAGAACGCGACCGGCGACGCCTCCGGCACCTACGACCTCGGCGCTGACGCTTACAGCGTCGACGACGACGGCCAGACCACCTACACCGTCGACCTCGGCGAGGAACGAACCACGGATCGCTCGAGCGACGAGGACGACCCCTCCGCTCGGTAGCGGTTCTCACTGTCCACTTGGAAAGAAACGTTTAAACGTACCACCGAGCAACTACCGATTGCAGTCGCGGGCCGATAGCTCAATCAGGTTGAGCGCCACTCTGATAAGGTGGAGGTTCTCGGTTCAAATCCGAGTCGGCCCACTTCTCGACGCGAACAACGGAAACGAAGTGAGCCGTGAGCGTCGGTAGTGGATCCGCGAGGGACAACAGTTCACCGCTCACTCGAGCGGGGAAGTCTGACGACGAAGACAGCGCCGGTTGGATCGTTGTCCTCGACCCAGACGTCGCCGCCGCAGCTTTCGACGAGTTCCTGGACCAGGTAGAGGCCGATCCCGGTCCCGTCGCTCTCGAGTCCCTTTTCCCCTTTTCCGAAGATTTCTTTTTTTTGTGCGTTGGAGATGCCGGGGCCGTTGTCGGCAACGCGTACCTCGACGTCGTCGTCGGCGGTTGCGACGTCGACTGTGACGGTCGCGACCTCGCTGTCGTTGTGCTGGATCGCGTTTTTCAGCAGATTTCGGAAGACGGCTCCGAGCATGTCGTTGCCGACGACGTCGACCGACGGCAGTGGCGTCTCGACCATGACAGCAGCGTCCGGATACGCCGAGCGAACGTCAGCGAGTTGCTGTTCGATCGTGACGTCTACTGCGACCTGTTGGTCCTCAAGTTCCGGCTGTAACATCACCTCCGCGAGATCACGTGCGGTCGTGGTGAGGTCGGTGGCGTTCTCGGCACTCTCACGGATAATATCGAGATACTGACTTGCGTCGGCATCGACGTGGTCGGTGAGCATCTCCGCGTAGGCCTGGACGAGCTGGAGGTCGTTGCGGATATCGTGACGGACGACCTGATTGAGGATCTCTAAGTTGTCACGCTGGCGCTCGAGTT
>LFCJ01002552.1_pt1 | contig 13167 bp, 12 predicted proteins | sample 643141 | NCBI WGS metagenome assembly LFCJ01 (sample SAMN03766243, study PRJNA286221) | soda lake metagenome | biome: soda lake; feature: Kulunda steppe; material: water; isolation source: sample B1-Br-g2 brine of Lake Bitter-1 | place: Russia: Kulunda steppe | collected 2010-07 | reverse complement strand
AGAAAGCGATGATTTGGAAACCGATTTGGAATCCGCCGACGCCAATACTGCGGATGAGGCCCAACGCCGCTTATCCGATCAAGACGTTCAGGAACGGATGCGAGCCAGCGCTGCTGAGTCTGAAGACAACGTTACCGAGGACGACAACCCGTCCGAAGACCGTGACGATGGGGGCTGAGGGTGTCGCTGAGTAATAGCGACAAAACGTGTTGACTACCAGGTAAGTTGGTCAATCGGTTCCGGGCCGCTCAACGTGAGCATGTGGCCGTCAGAGAGGCATGCTGAGCAAAACGGCGGGTCATCGGTATTACCGTCCCATTCGACAGCGTCCCAAACGTACGTTTCTTGGCAGCGTGGACACGACCAGTCGTACGCTCCGTACGTTTCAACGAGGTCGGGATACACGTGGGCGAGTGCAGGTGTGAGCTTCGCCCCTACGTTCGCGTGTCCTTCGAGGTACTCGGTGAGGTTCTGCCGATCGTAGTCAGTGAAAAGCGGGAGCAACCCGTCGTAGCCAATGTCTTTGTATGGAGTGTCGGCTTTGCCGCAACGGTGTTGGAACGAACAGTACGAACATTCCCACTCGCGCTCAGGGTCGGCTGGTGGAAGTTCTTCGGCAGCTTCGTACGCTGTCTGGGTCGCCATCCATTCGACGATCCGTTGCCAGAAGGCCGTATCGAACGGTACGTGAAACGCTTTGATGTCCAGCGTTTCCCGTGACCCATACAGGAGCAGCCCATCGATTACGGACGAATCGTTGTTCTCGTTGGTGAGCGCGTGGAGGTACGCGTGAAGTTGTGCGCGGTGATGCTCCTTCGGCTCGTCCAAGTGTTCGATCGACGTGGTCGTTTTGACCTCTGTAAGGAGTATTGGGTCAGCATCCTGAGTGACGATTGCCGGATCGGTTGACCCGCGGAGTCGAAGTTCCTCCTCGTCTGTCTCGATTGTCTCGTCAATCCATAACGAGTTCTGAACATACGTGTCCTCACCGGTAACGGCGTCTCGGAGGAACGGTACGATGACTTGCTCCTCGAATTCAGACCCGATCCAGAACAATCCTTCTGGGGGCGGCCCTTCGCGCGGAGCGTTCTGTCGTGCGTAACTCGCCTTTCGATGGCACTGCAGCAACTTACTTGGCGTATGAACCTCCGGGTCCTTCGCCGGCGACGGCCCGTTGAAGTATGACTTCCCCTCCAAGATATTCTGCTCAATCTGCCGTTCATCGTACCAGTCATTGAAGCGGCGATTCGACACCTCCACAATTTCGATGTGCGTCAGCGAATCTGCATCGCGTGACTCGTCTTCTCCTGTGGTGTTCGGGTCACTAGTTGGCATATCGCTCCAGACGCCAGATGCCAACATAGGGTTCGGCGTGTCACTTCCAAATCCCCCACAACCCGTCCGAAGTGGTGTGCTAGTCTTTGGCCCGGTAGACACGACTTTTCGTGTTGCCGTCCGCCTCGATGAGATTGTAGTGCGCTAACTTCGTGAGATAGTTCCGTACCATACGGTTCGTTTTGGGGTCTTCAACGCGGGTTTGGTACTCATCGTAGAGCGTTTGCGGATCAATCTCACCGTATTCGGAGATGAGGTCGTACAGGACACGCTGATGGGTGGTGAGGCGATCGATGGTTTTCTGCTGGATTTCCGATTTCGCTTCCGGAACCATGTTCCGAATCACGTGTTCAGGAATCTCGTGGAGATTATTTTCTTGCGCTCGTAGTGCGGCGTTCCGGAGGACGCCGATGGCAACGCGGGCGTCACCGGAGGCCCGGTCAGCGATCAACTGTAACCGGTCGTCGTCGATGACGTTGCTGGAAAGTCCCCATCGGACGCGGTCACTCAATATCGAAGTGAGTTCCGAATTCGAGTAGGGACGGAAGTTAATGCGGGTAGACGTGGACAGGCGGCTGTTGAGTCGGTCACCGAGCGGGGCGAACAGTTCGGCTTCCCGGTTAGCAATCAGAATCATCGTGAGGTTCGGGATACGGTATAGATCGTACAGGAGGGTCTTGTCTTCGAGCTGGTCAACTTCGTCAAGGATGACGACGTACGGTGGCCCGTCGTAATCGCGGAGCCTGTCGAGAAGAACGTCTTTCGGAGTGGACTGCCGGTGGACATCGAGCGTTTTGTTGATGCCGTCCAAGAGGCTGTACAGTGTTTTGAAGCGGCTATAGTCCTCCCAGCAGTTCACGTACTGATGATTTAGCTCAACGACGCTTTGGCGAAGTCGCTCGACGGTGAATTGTGCGATACAGGTTTTCCCGACACCGGACGGGCCGTAGAGGAACACCGGGTCAGGTGAGTGACCGTCTGTAATGGGGCGAAGATCGGTTGAGAGCGTGTTGACCTCGGCGTCTCGGTGCTTCACCTCCCGCGGGATGAATTCAGGTTGGAGTACCCGAGCGTCCGTAATCATGGATTGTCGACACAGGGCTAAGATAATAAATGGAAGTGTGTGATTTCCATATTTCCGAATTGTAGTCTGACGGCTTTATTCCAGATGTTATGACTCTCTATTCTCCTAACGTTTAAGTGCCACAGATGGATACTGAGAGTTAACTGATGAGACACTCAGGGGTAAATGATTTACCACTCCGCTCAAATGAGAGAGTATGCCGAGTATCAAGGTCCATGACTGGACCAAGGACCAACTTGATGAAATCAAGGAGGAAGAAGAGCATTCCTCCTATGATTCCGTCATCAAGTCGCTACTCAAAGAACGCGAAGCAAACAAAGGGGGACCAAACAAATGAGTGACGCCATTGTCGCTGACTACGTCACCCCAAGTGACGAAATCCTCGCAGATGATGGGTCAATAACGACAGAAAATCTCCTCGACGAAGTCAATCTGTATAACTTGTACGACACTGAAGACTCGCCGGAACAGAGTGCTGAACAAATACTTGACATAACATACCCAACCACGACTCTCATAGACATCATCGAGAAAACGCTCGGGAAACTCGATCCGTCAAAGGAGATCACTGACGGTGCACACATCATCGGTGGGAAATACGGAACCGGGAAAAGCCACATCGAACTCGTCGTCTACCATCTACTCACATCTCCCGATATTGCTCAAGCCTGGGCACAACAGCACGACCTTTCCTTGGATCTCATTGAGGGCACACGAACGGCAGCCCTGCAAATGTTGAATCTGGACGACAGCTACACACAATTATGGACCGCTCTCGGAGCATACCTCGGGATCGATGAGTGGGTCGAGATGAAGGATTGCCCGAACGTCCACCAAATCCGAGACGCCATCGCTGGAGAGCCGACCGCCGTAATGATCGACGAATTCGAACGATGGTTCAGCATGTCTGTTCGTGAAGACTACACGGAAGACAACCTCGCATTCCTTCAGAACCTCCTCGAAGCAGCCGGCCGAAAGGATACCCCACTCGTTGTTCACGTGTCCTTGCTCTACCAGAGCAGCAAAGTCCAAGGAATCGTTCCCCGGACAAACCCGTTCCTACACGACCTTTCAGAACAGAGGGACGAAAAAATCAACTTCATCCTCCACCGGCTCATTGGTGAGCGAACCGACCCTGGAGGGATTCACGCGCTTGCAGAAGAGTACGCGAATGTCTACCGGCAAAATGACCAGATAGAGTTTGCGGACTACCAGAAGATGGAGAATATGATCGAGCACCGGTACCCATTCCACCCTGGTGTACTCGATCTGCTGATGGAGAAGTTCTCTGAGCAGGACAGTCACCAGGATGCTCGCGGACTACTCGACTTCCTCACTCGAATTCTCGCCATCAACTACGAGAAAGTCAATCTCATTCTCACAGGCGACATTGACGTTGCTGCACACCTCAACCGCTTCCAGTACATCGATCCGGAACTCACCAGTAAGTACAGCAACGACTACTATCGTCTTCAGAATGACACTGGTGACTTTGACGAATACATCGAAGAACTCCTCAACATAACACTGCTCCATAGCCTGGCACGCGCAGGCGAAGAAGGCGCGAACAAACGCGACCTCCTCATGGGGACGATGCGGAAAGGCGTCAACGCCCATCGCATCATCCAAACATTCACCGACGACGTGTACGGACACGCATGGCACATTCACCGTATCAACGGAGAATACGCGTTTGACGTTGATGAGAATCCGAGCGCCCGAATTCAGAAAAAAGCCGAGGATATCCACAAGCACGACGCCATCCATCGCGTTGAATCTCTCATCAAGGAGGACCTGTTCGATGGGCACAACAACGTCTACATCCTTGATCCGGTGAACACCGAGCAGGACATCCCTGACAATAAGACACTGAAAATCGTCGTATCTCTCACTGCGCAGCGGAGTTACGATGAAGACTTTGAGGGACTCACGACGGGCCAAGGCCGCGAATTCAGTAACACGATCGTCTTGGTTACCCCTGAGAAGCTCTCAGGTATCGATACGAATACGGGAATCATCGAACTCGCACGAAAAGTCGTTGCCGGAGAGCAACTAAAACGTGAGGAGGATGTCCTGCCGGAAGGGTTCGATGAAATCCATGACCAGAACTATCAGAACTTGCGTGATCGCGTGCGGGACAAATTCGGCACGGTCCACACTTCAACCAACCGGGGTTTGTTTCCCCAGGAACTCGAAATCAGCGGTAATGCTGATTTCTACACCGCGTCAGTTGATGTTGTCTCACCGGACAGTAGTCAACTCCGCAGTGAGGTTCGAAACGCTGTCGAAGACGCAGGAGCTGGTGGAGTTCAGTACCAGCACCTGAGGAACGACTTCTACCGTGATCCTGCTCACACCACACTCACAAGTGAAGAGGAATTGGAAGACGCAATCAACTCACTCTGTCGGGACGGTATGATTCAGGTCGGCTCTTACTTCGAGACCAGTGTCGGATCACTCGGCAACGAGACAACACTCGTTCACGAGAAGTACATTGAACCAGACGAAGACGATGACGAAGAGCCAAAAACGATCACCGTCGATACAACAGGCTCCGACACCACAACTCCAGACACAGATACTGGTGAGACAGAGAATAGCGGGAGTGGTGAAGGAGGTACAACCGTTGTTGATGCGTTCGGTTGTCCAGAGTGCGGAGAACCGCTGGAAGGGACGAAGTGCGACTGTGGATTCGAATTCAGTGCCACGGACATCGAGCAAGGCAGCGTCAAAGTTGAAGGAGCGAAAACGGAAGACCTTGTCAAGCAGTTCGAAGAACTACAACGAGAAGCCGAAGATACCGAACCGACGACATCCACACAACCGTTCCCGACACTCGGCAAGTTAGATGCCCAAAGCAAGCCAGAACTCATTGACGAACTTGAACGGCAGATTGGTCTAGAGTGGGAGATTCACGAAGCGGAACTCACTATCCAGGCCACGCTGACTCGGGACGACCTTAGCAACCGCGGTATTTCCACAGGAAAGCTGGCTGAACAGGTCACTGTGGACGAAACCATCGACATCGATCCCAACGAACCGATTGCGAAGCAGACCTTCCTAAGCATCCTGTGGGACCTGTCTGTCCCGGAGCACGCGTCCATTTCGGTCAAAGCGGAGGTGGACAAGAATGAGTGAAGCTCTCTACGGGAGTGGTGAGCTGGAGTCCCTCGTCAAGGAAGAGAATGTCTTCGACGGTGTGTTCGAGTGTCTCCGGTACATCTGGGGTGATCCTGACGCGATGAGCGACCGGAACTTGGCGAACGCAGAGTACCACACCCGCCTTCTGGAACGTCAGTTGGAACGGTTCTACCCTTCACTGTACGATGATCTCCAGAATCAACTCGGCAACCATCCAGTTAAGAACCTACAGTCCGGCTGCGGAGTAATAATGGACGGGTTGAGTCTCCGAGAGGGGTTCCAATTGCAGCAGGATCTCTCGGAGGAACACTCGAACTGGAAGGTCTCGTTGTCCTGGGCGATGATCGAGCAACTACCCAGCGACACGAAGTTCGCATGTCAAGCATGGTTCGGTCGAAACGGTCCATCAGCAGTCAATCAGGACAATTTCCGGTTCATTGGGAGCCAAGAGGTTCCAAAACTCCCAGGAACCGACCCGGAATACGTATGGACTCGATTCCCAGACGAGCGGTTGGAAGGGGCGTTAAAAGGGAATTACACGATGGAAGAAATTCGTGACATCTACGAGGACACGAAAACCCTCCTGACAGATATCATTACAGAGAGTGTTCACGAGTCGTTCCTCGTGACGAGTGACCACGGGTACGTGAACCACCTCGGAAACAATCCATACACGCTGGACGACGATCAACGCGAGTCCTTAGCGAGTAAGTTCTCCAGCCGGTACGGCGAAGTCGGTAATGGGCAGGCGTACCGTCTGTTAGAGAATACGAACGTTCTTGAACGAATACGAAACCAGTACGTGATACGTGGACATTACAGCCAAACCAAACGGGGAGCTTCGAAGAAAATCATGCATGGTGGAATGAGCCTTCCAGAGTGCATGACGCCCGTACTGCGTGTTAAAACGAATCCAACTGGAGGAAACTAACGATGGAGACTTGGGATAAACTGCCGCTGGAGCACATGGACGATCTCGCAGAGCGCGAAAAATACCGGGTTGACGTTTATCGACCGATTTACTCGATGCACAAGTGGTGGGCGCGGCGGCCCGGTTCCACGTTCCGTATCCTCGGCCTCGCTGCGCTCACTAACGACGATACGACGAAGGACGAAATCCTTCGGATGAACAATAGCGAGACGAAATATGAGGGTAGATATCTCCAAACGCAGGGAGATGAGTTTAGTGACAAGACGGTTCTCGATCCGTTTGCGGGTGGGGGAACAACGCTGTTCGAACTAAATCGGCTCGGTGCTCAGACCGTCGGATACGAGCTGAACCCGGTAGCGTGGTGGGTCAATAAGAAGAACATTGACGAAGTGGACACAGACAACCTGCGAAGAGCAGCAGATAGGGTCTTAGAGGATGTCCGGGAAGAGCTAGTGGATCTCTATACAACGAGGGACCCTGTAACAGGAGACGACGCAGAGATCCTGTACTCGTTCAAGACACAGAGACTTCCTTGCCGAACTTGTAACGAAGACGTTCACCTCTTCAAAAACTACATCCTTCGCCGAAAGAAGAAAACGCAGTCTGCGTTAGTATATTGCCCAAACAAGGAATGCGATGATCGGCTCATCGAGTTGGATGAGAAAATCCCAGACGAGGTCAGTTGTGATTCCTGTGGAACAACATTCGACCCCTCGGATGGCAACTCTTCACGCGCAAAGTACACCTGTTCGAACGGGCACAAGCACGATATCAAAGAGACGCTAGAGCGTGAGGGAACCAAGCCCGAGTTTGAATACTATGCAATTCAGTACCTCGACCGGACTGGAGAACGAAAAATTAAGGAAGTGGATAGCGAAGACTTCCGTACGATTGAGAAGGCTAAAGAGAGACTGAATTCCGAATTCGACGATCTTCCACTACCTACACAAAAGATTCCTTCTGGTGACAAGACGTCCCGGTTAACTGCTCGTCGATATGAGTACTATCACGAGTTATACTCAGCTCGGCACCTTCTCACGTACGGGAGACTCTTCCAGCGTGCGTTGGAGGTAGAAGACCAGAACATAGCGGAGTTCCTCATCACTGGAATCTCAAATAGTCTGGGCCGTGGGAGCGATTTAGCCCGGTGGGACTACACTTACAACATTGCAGCCCACGTTTTCGGGAGGCAGTCGTACATCCCCCGTGTTGAGCCAGTTGAGGGTAACCCGCTAAACACTGACGAGAACATCGTTGCAGTCGAGAATTATCTGAAATCGGTCGTTGAGGCGAAAGATTACTGCAACCGACCATTCGAGAAGCTCAAAGAAGAGGGAGATGTCAACCAGTACTACATTCAAAACGAATCAGTGAAAGAGTCCCGCCGAAGGGCAATTGAATGTAAAACTTCCGAACGGCTAAACATAGATGATAATACAATTGATTTCGTCATTACTGATCCACCGTACTATGACAATGTCCAGTACAGCGAGTTGTCTGGATACTACTATTCTTGGCTTCATCAGGTACTTGGAGACAAATATAGCGAGTTCGAACCGGCACATGTCCCACATGCCAGAGAGATTGTTGCGAACTCACGTACTGGAAAAGGTGAGGACTTTTTCATTGAGACACTCACCAACGTGTTCAAAGAGTCCTATAGAGTGCTGAAAGATGATGGGGAGTTGATGTTCACGTACCATCACAACGAGAACGAAGCATGGGGTGTGATACTTCAAGCACTCGTGGAAAGTGGATTTACCGTCACGGGTGCATACCCAGTCCAATCAGAGATGCCTGGGAGCATGACCATCTCCGAATTAGAAAACGCAGAATACGACATTCTGATCTTCGCTAATAAGGACACATCTGAAGACGACATTACACTCACTGAACTCCGGCAGAACCTCTTCTTTGAGCTTCAGGATATGATTCAAGAGGAGAGGGAACGACACGAGAGTTTGTCACAGGCTGATCTCGGTGTAATCCTCCGCGGGAAATGCCTGTACTACTACTCCAAACACTACCCCGAGGTATACTCGGAAGGTGAGAAGGTGGGAATTGCATCGGTTCTTGAGACAGTAGACTCCATCATTGAGCAAGTTCTCGATAGCTCGGTCAACCTGCCGGCAAGCATCGATTCGATTAGTCAGGCGTACGCAGCGTTCGTCCAGAGGGGTCCTGAAGAGAGCGACGATTTGAGAAAGCAACTTCTGTCTAAGAACCTGAACGTGAGTGACCTGGAAGACGAGAGACTCGTCAAGGGTTCACGTGATAGGAAGGTGCCCGTTCCGGCTGACGAGCGTGTCCAGCACATTCAACACAAACTCAACAGGAACGGGAAGGGGGCCGACATCCTCTTAGACGTTGACAAGGTACAGTACCTGTACCACTTGTACAAGACGGATCAGAACACAACTGAATACCTGAAAGAGTGGAAGAGCGACGACTTAGAAGAATTAGCTGAGTTCATGGCAGAGGTCAGCGGTGACAGCCGCTATGAGAACGTGATGGAGATGGGACTCTCGCAATTCTAACGCCATGCCACTTCAACCAGGATACAACATCGTCACAGAACGCGTTGAAGAGACCGACGCAGAGTACGGTGCGTTGGAGTTCTTCCGAGCAGCAGCAGCAAACGACGATCTCCCTGCCCGTGTCACAGTCATGGGTATTGGGGACCTTCTCTACTACGTGTCCGAAAACGACCGGGCGAATGGGATAAGCACGCTTCGTAAAGTGCTCCGAGAGACGGCATCAGTCGATCAATTCAGTGCTGTTCAATTCCTCATCGACGGGCGATTATCGCCCGCTAATCGGTTCCAAATCCGCATCGAAAGGCAGGGCGAGGCTGTAATCTTGGACATTGGTGAACTCTTTGTTGGCGAGCCTGACATGGTTTCCGCCACACATGCAGTGACGCCAAAATAATATTCAACTTCCGAAACAGTCTCTATTTGCAGACCTATTTATCTAACACAGTCATTAGACCACGCAATGACTCTCAGCAGTGGCTTGAATGTAAGCAACCACGACGCACTACACGAATGGGTTCCCAAAGCAGCAAACGAAACAGGTGTTGGTGAAGAAACCCTTTGGAGCATCGTGGAAAAACTCTTACTGGAACCTGAGTCGATGGAACACATCAAAAAGGAACTTCGACTCAAAGTCCTGTACGAAATCCATCTCAACAGGTTGGAGGGAGTCGATCAGGACACACTCGGATCGTGGATAAAGATCAACTTCACAGTAGACGGAGAGAAGGAACAGATTCAATTCTCGTATGGGCAGTTCTCAGTCCCGCTCCACGGTGGTGATTATGATGCTGAGGCAATGAAGAAGATCACTCGGGAAGAGGGCATGGAAGTCAGTATGAACGATCCTGATGTGATCGCTACTCGGCCCAATGACCGTGGTCCCGTCTGGGCTGTACGAGTGACGAAGCGAATACTCAACGAGGTGTATGGAGCCTCATTAGGCGACGTGACCTGGGCCGAAGAAGAGGGTTGCCGTGAACTCACATGGGAAGACGTCATAGAGGACCGATAGCATCCTATATTCAGTATAAAATAAAGTTGGATTCCTACCCCGCGGATAAGATTTGTTGTGCGATCTTGAGGCCTGAACTCTTTTAGAACACAACTCTAATCTGTAGCAATGAGTTTCCTCGCGCTTAGAACACCAGACGGAACACCCGTCCTTCCAGAAGAAGTGGATAACGGGGTTGATGTGAAGTGCCCGGAGTGTGGGGAATTAATGCGGGGACGAGGTCCATCGAAAGACGGTCGTGCACGCCACTTCTTCCATCTCGTGGATACTGACTGCCCGGGTGGTGAATCGGAAATTCACCGCAAGCAGAAGTCTCTCGCGGCATCAGCACTCCGAATCGAGATTAGCGACTTCCGGCGTTGCGAGCTGGAGGTTGACGTTGATGTCAGTGATACGCGAACCGGTGTGAATACACGCCGGGCAGATGTCCTACTGGAATTCAAAGAAGATCATAGTGTGTTTGGGCGCGGTATCATTGTCGAGGTCCAGTATAAGAACCACAACAAGAACATCCCTGCGACTACATTCGATTACCTTTCAAAGGGGTATAGTATCATCTGGGCAGACCAAGATTCGTTCACCGATCGGCAGTTCCTTCTGAGCGAGGTCATTGCTGAATTCGACGATTCAGACCAGGCATACCGGCCAGCTGCAACTGACCCGAGCGAACTTCTTCCTCTCGACCCACCCACCTTAACTGGAACTAAGCACTACTTCGATGAACAGGTCACAGGCCCTGATTTACCATCGATGCGGTCCCAAGATAACTGTGACCATCGATGGGTTGAACAGCGAGAGTTTTGCTACACCTGTGCCGAATGCGATGGCAGGTTACACGCGAACCCCACAATCACCTTCAGTGAAGAAAACGACCAAGAATACGAACCAAGCCACGAGGCAAGGGATAAAACAGGGTATGTCATTTCGCTTGAGGGTGATGTGTCGTTTGAGGAACTCTCAACTTTCCGTGCCCGGGGGCTCATCGTGGAAGTCCGTAGTGAATTGCGGGACTGCCATGAATGCGGAGAAGAATATGAACACGTCATTGGATGGGATGGGCACCATATGTATTCACCCGGGCGTTTACGAGAGCAGATCAAGGGTAAGCCCTACACCTCACTCCGGGAAGTGAACGGTAGTTGGAAACGATGTTGCCCAAAATGTGGGGCGATCAAAAAACTCCGCGGGACTCAATCCGCTGAATTATACTACTGTTCAAGACAGATAGACAGTGTCTGGATTCCACGGGAGAAGGCAATTCGATGGCCGTGAGACTCAAACACATTGGCCACGAGGAGACATCAACAGACTTGCGGCGTGAGACGGCCGGCGACATTCTGTGGTGACTCCGAGATCCTTGACGAAATAACCTCGATTTAGTTGTCATCCACACGCACGCACCGTTCAACTGTCCCATCAGGGAATTCAACGGTAAATGCGACGATGATCTCTTCTCCATCACGAGTCTCCTTCTCCACGTCTACATCAAACGCGGGGTTGGTGCGCTTCTTGAAAAGATCCTTTTCAGTTGTCCGCTTGCCGTTCTCGGGGTTCTCGTAGGTGTACCAACTCATGTATCGAATTCTCTTTTGCTTCGATTTAGAGTTACATCCAATTTTGCATAAACCCTTGTCAGTGAGGGTTCAGAGGTGATTCTGCCCTAACCTCTCCGATTCACCGCATAGCTGACACTCCAAACTGGGGGCGGTACAGTAGAAACCAAAGAGACCAAATCCCGTTCAGCAATCTTGGCATCCGCAACTACAGTCGGTCCTCGCTCTGCGCGAGGTCATTAGTCGCCGAGTTCCGAGAGCCGAGCCTGGATTTCCTCGGCATCCGCCTCAGAGAGTGCCTCAACACCGAACTGGACGAGTAGCGGGTAGAAGTGGCGGTTCTTCTTGAACTCGTCCTGCCCCGCCTTGCGGAGCTTCAGCTGGGATTCGAGGTAGGTATCTTCCATCTCGTCAAGGACATCGTCGGGAATGTAGATCGTCCGCCCGTTCCACTCGTCCTTGATGTTTGTCTTCGTTTTGCTCGTTTCGTTCGTTTCACTCGTTGAAGTCGATTCGGTCGTTTCGGTCAATGAACTGGTTTCCACCGTTTCACTCACCTCACTCGTTTCGCCGGAATCGACCTCATCGTTCTCCTCGTCGTAGTTGCCCTCGATGCCGGAAGCATCGCCCCAGCCGTCGGTCATGCTTCCACCTCCTCAGGTGCGGTCTTCTCAAATGTCTCGTCGAACAGGTCGGCGATCTCGTTGAATAGGTCGCGTGCATCCTCGACGCGCTGGTTCTCTTTGCCGAAGCCGAAGACGGACACCCCCTCGCCAATTGACTGGGAGAGGTCGGTCCGCTTCGGGATCTCGAACACCGGGAGGGAGTACGCCGATTTGATCTCCTCGATGGTGTCGCGGTGTTCGGCGTTCTGCTCGACACGGTTACAGACAATCGCGAGCCGATTGATGTCTCCATACGCCTGTTCAAGGGAGCTCAACTGTTTCGCGAATATCTGGAGGCTGTTGGCGTTGAGCTTCTCGGGAATGACGGGGATGACGACGTTGCCGGTCGCGACAAGCGCGTTGTCGGTGAGGACATTCAGGGATGGCGGCGTGTCGACGATGATGTAGTCGTAGTCGTTGTCAAGCTCGTCGAGAGTCATCTCCAGCCGCTCGCGACTCTTCGGTGCCTCAAGCAGCGTCTGGATGTTCTTGTTGTTCGCGAGCTTCTCGCTCGCGGGGAGGATGTCGAATTCCTCGTGCTCGACGATGATGTCGTTCACCGACTCCATCTGGTCGAAGTCGAGGACGTCGAACAGCGTTGTGCGGTCGGTGTCGTAGTACAGATCGTTGTAGCCAAGCGAGCAGGTGAGTCCCCCATGATAGTCGATGTCGACTAGGAGGACGTCGTAGCCATGGGCAGCTAGCGCCCCACCTGTGTGAATGACGTCAGTCGTCTTCCCGGCGCCTCCCTTCTGATTCGCCACGGTGATTCGTGCGGTGTTGGTGTCGGTCATTTCTTTCATTTACCTCGTTGTGTTCGTTCCGTTCGTTTTGGTCGTTTTGTTCGTTTGGATCGGTGAGGGTGTTTCACTCGGTGAGAGTAATACTACGATGTTAAAACCAATTGTT
>LFCJ01002551.1_pt1 | contig 13168 bp, 26 predicted proteins | sample 643141 | NCBI WGS metagenome assembly LFCJ01 (sample SAMN03766243, study PRJNA286221) | soda lake metagenome | biome: soda lake; feature: Kulunda steppe; material: water; isolation source: sample B1-Br-g2 brine of Lake Bitter-1 | place: Russia: Kulunda steppe | collected 2010-07 | reverse complement strand
GGGGGGGGGGCATAGGGAGCGGCATGGAGACAGCTTGGCTGCCATGGGTGCTGCATCAGTAAGGGGATGATGACGGCCTGCACTCAATGAGCAGGCTGTTTGAAATGGAGGTGGGTGCATGCCAAGAAGCCAATGGGAAGGTGACAACCTGTGCAGAGGTGCAGGATTTGGTGATCTGCCCAGGGGGCGCGAGAGAATGAGTTTCGGCAAGGTGGAGTCAGCAGCTGGATACTCAAGAGACTGACCGCCAGAACAGCAGCTCGCCCAGGCAGGCCCGCCAAGTCACATAGGCTAATCAGGAAATGGCGCGAGCAAGACGCACAGGCTAGTTAGGAAATGGCGCGGGCAAGACACAAAGACGTCCACCATGCAGGCAATTGGCAAGTGGGTGCATGTGCCTGAGTTGTGTGCCACACGCCGCCGCCGCGCACGCAGCAGCATGCCGCACGCGCCTGGCTTGCGATGTGCCACAAGGCGCCATCGCGCAGGAAGCGGTGCGCGGCAAGCATCCGGCTACAAGAGCTTGACTGCGACGTGCCACAAGGCTCCATGGCGCGGGCTCCTCTGCTGACCTGTGAGCGGGTGGCTGGCCCCGGCCCCCCTCACCTGCGTGCCGCAGGGTCGTAGCCGGCACCCAGCAGCGCACCCAGCAGCACCTCCAGCAGCTCCTGCCCTACAGTATCTGCCTCCAGCTCCTCCACCATACCGGCCAGCATCTGCAGGGAATGGAGGGGAGGAGGAAGTGCCAGGGCAGACGTTAAGGGCACACACAGTGAGGGGCAAACGCGTGGGGCCGTGGTAAGTGATGCGTACATGAGAGCGATCCAAAAGTGAGGGGGTAGTGGACAGCAAGCAGCATCTTGAAGGGAGCGTATGCATAGCAGATGCTGCATCAGGGCAAAAAGCAACACCAAGACATGTGCAGAGTTGTGCATGCGGGCGTGGGCGGGCAACCCATACTCCTGAGCATCGACAGTACTAGGCACGGAACCCATTTTTCCTACATGCACCGAGCATGCGCCCGGCAGTACCCAGGCAGGCAGGTTTGCATGCTTTTTAAAATGGGCCTTAGCGCCTGCGTGCCGGAATGCACCAAAAGGGCCCCAGCGTCTGAATGTGCATCAGCGTACGCATGCACTGGGCAGGATCTGGCGTCAGCATATCGCGACGCACAGGTCCCCCCCTAAAAAGCCTGCCACCCCTTGTCTTGATGCACCCGGCGCAATCTGCGCATCCAGCGCATTCCTGCGCCGCCCCAAAGAGCGGCCCTGCCTCGCTTTGACCCGAGAGCGCCCGCCATGCCTGTGTGCAACCCTGCACGCCACGCCCAGGTGCGCGCGTATCACGCCGAGCGCACGCCACCAACGCCACCGATGCCAGTGTCGATCCGTGCGTGCAACACCTTTGATGTGCCTGCGCTCACCACCCACCTCAAGGATTGAGTGCTCAATGGCCTCCAGGTTGTCAGCCCTGCGTGCAGGGGGGCAGGTGGGTGCGTGGCACGGAGGCCCTCTGTGCCAGAGACAAAACACATGAACCGCCATGGAGGCCCTCTGTGCCGCCACAGAGGCCCTCTGTGCCAGAGACAGAACAGATGAACCGCCATGAAGGGCCCCAAAGTTCCAGGTCACGAGAAGGCCCCAAGTGCACAGCAAGCAAGCAGGGGAGTTGGCTCACTGCAACCTGGCACGAGCCAGTCGTGTGCGCGGAGCAGCAGACTGCAGCACCCATGCGGGCCCAGTGCATGAAAGCTTTTGACGCAGGCTTGACATTTGACCACACACTCAAGTGGCCCCACTGCGTGGAGGTGGGCTTCGCCACCCTGCCTGCGCGCTGTGGCCCCACCCGTGGGAGCAACGCTGCTTGTGCTGTAGCTGGGGCAAGCCATGCGCCGTCGCCAGCAGGCCTTGTGGGGAGCCCTGATGCTGGTGCAGGAAGCCAGGGGCTTGAGCTGAGCGGGACATAGCTAGGGGCCATCGCTCTCCCAACACCCTTGCCAGCCAGCATGTACACTTGACAAAGCGCAGGTGGCACCATGATGATCGTCAGCCTTGGGATGTTTGCCTGGTTCCTTCACGGCAGTGCATGCAAACACGCAAAAGGGTGGGGTGGAAGGCGCACACCTCACGGCCCCCAGCAGGCTCTGGCACATCTGGGTGGTCAATTGTGGATCATTCAGGTCCAGTAGCAGCATGTAAAGCTTGACCTGCGCTCACCGACAGCATGTAAAGCTTGACCTGCGCTCACCGACAGCATGTAAAGCTTGACCTGCGCTCACCGACAGGTTCAAAGCAGCAGGCAGTGCCGTTTACAGAATGGGTGCCGCCGCAGATCGCTGGGATCGACGACTGGGCAGCATGCGCGGCTAGAGTCCTGCTGGCATGCTGCAGCAGGCGGCAGGGCTCTTGAACGGGGAGGGCGGCAGCAGCGCCGAGGTCTGTGCCATGTGCCCCCTTCCTCGCTGCCCCATTTGGCTACTAAGTAAGTACGTGCGGGATGCACAGCCAAGCGGCCCACCGCAGCTCCACAATGGCTGCCGGCATTGGTGCATGGCCTGCAGCTGCCCATACCCCAAAGAGATCGCAGTGCCTGTGCCCCAAGGGTCGCCACACCCACGCACCTGCACTGTCTGTTGGAGCATGCTTTGGCAGATTTCAAATGTGGGGGCGGAGGGCTGCGCCAGACGCTCGAACACCCAGCACAACAGCTGGAATATGTCCTGCACACGCACGCAGCAAATGGACCTTGATGAGGATGAGCTCAGGCTAGGTGATGTTGCTCTCTGTCATGCATGAGCTGCTCACTTCCGAACATCAGCCCATATCCATGCTGCAGCCACGGCGCGGCACCTCGTGCTCGGTTGACCATTTTGCAACACACTGCGTTTGAATGCAGCCAGCCCTGCCCACTGGACGTCCTAGAAACGATCAGCCCTTTATCAGGCGTCACATGCTGTTGCCGGTAAGTCGTGTTTCGGAGGTGTAGGTTGGCATGTTTGAGAGTGCGCACATGGCCTCTACATGTGCAGCAAGGTGGTCGCTCAGCATCCATACCCGAAGCTGCTCATCCCCATACGGCGTTTCGGGTGCATACACAAGAAGCAGCTGGACGATGCTGGACGCGGTATACAATTTTACGTCCTGCGCACGAGCAACACGCACACAGAGAGGGTGGTGTTTTAGTGTCCTTAGCAGGCAACATTGAGGTCGCACACTGGATTGATAGATAAAATATGTAAGCATCCAGAACTGCTGATAAGAAAACAGGCCTCATACGGCTTGCCTTGTCAGGGTTATTCAAAAGTGCAGAGTCCACGATGCTGTTGGCGATCAGCTCTCCATGCTTTCCAAGGGAAGATCCCTCTTGCAGACCAGCCTCAAGCACAGAGCTGAGTTGCTGCACATCACAGTGGCAGGCGAAAGCTGCATGAGGGGTTGTGCGAGGCATAAAGTCCACTTCCGGTGGCGTGACAGCATAGGAAGAAGACATGACAGCTGCACCTTTAAAATCTTCAACAGGGCATCTTTGGATTTGGGAGGCTGACTGAGCTTACTGGCAATGCTGGCGAACACAGCAGCTTCATCAGCAGTCTCCTGAAAGGAGAACTTGTCCTTCCCGGACTTCTTACTCATGCCTGACAAGTCTATGTGTACATTGTCATTCCTCAAATTTCATCAAGTTAATAACGAAAAAGTCGAGTTGATCTGAGGCGATCGTCCTCTCACGCCACGTAGTGATACATGTAAAGTATCTAAGATATACTATCTAGAACTGTTATATCAAATAATATTGCCTTGATCGGATCGAAATCCCACCTGCTGGCCCCAGCACTGCTTTGAGCCAATCAAGCAAGGGGCCCAAAGGGAGGCTCCTTGAATAGAAGAAGGCATGAGTGATGATGAGATGGAGGGTGGGTGACGGTGCTATCTTGCATGTAGACTAACGAACAGAATAGTGCTTGGGCTGATGTGAAGCCCTGCCACGTGCGCACTATTTGCTCAGACCTTTTTGTAGATGCAATCCTATGCTTTATTGAAGCCTAGTCTACCCTGCCAGCAGCTGGCCTGCTCACTCGGACCTTGAACTTTTCGCTTTTTCGTCTGCGGAACTGTGCAGATTATGGCTTTGAGTACTCAGACGAGGAGCAGGATGAGGAGGATGTTGATATTGAGAACCAATACTACAATAGCAAAGGTGAGATGTCTGGTGCTCTCACTGTGTTCATCAAAACTTGGCAGTGGAGGTTATGGAGTGGTGACTTGGGCCTGAATATTCATTGCACACGCATGCGCGCACGCGCGCACACACACACACACACACACACACACACACACACACACAAACATACATACACACATCCAGGATTGCTGGAGAATGACGACCCAAGGGAAGCCATTGATGGGTTCAACCAGGTTTTGGGTATGGAGGAGAGCAAAGGCGAATGGTGTGTGGTAGTGACTGCGCAGAACTCACAAAGCATCAGACTCAGCAGCTACAGCACAGGCTGCATGTTCATGAGCTGATCTATGGCATTTGCACATCTTGGTGTACATTGGTTTAGCCAATTCTTCAACCTCGTGGTTCCTGCCTGCAGGGGTTTCAAAGCTTTAAAACAGCTGGTGAAGGTGTACTTTAAGCACAAGATGTACGATAAGATGATGAAATCCTACAGGTGCGGCATAACGAGGAAGTTCACAAGTAAGAGTTTTACTGTGCCCCTTATAGTTGGCTTGGGCAGCATTGATATGTGATACTGAATGAAGAGAACCTGTTGCATACACCCGCAAAGCACTGTGCTAGATGATGATAGGCGATGCCCTGGGCTTTCAACTAGTCTGTGAGCTGAACGATGTGCACTTATTGTGCGCTGCCCCTGCTGCGCTTTCTTCACAGGGTAATGCTGGAGTACATAGACTGCGCTGTCACGCGAAATGCGAGTGAGAAGAAGATAAACAGCTTGCTGGACTTCATGGCGCAGGCACAGGACATAGACGTGTTGCAGGTGTGGGTGCGCTTGTGAAAGAGCTACAGCGGAATCTTTTCAGGCACAGGGTTGACTGCGGCAGCAACTGAACCATCATGTATAGGCAGCAACTTTGCCATCATGTACTGGCAGCAGCTGTGCCGTCATGTACAGGCAGCAACTTAGCATCATGTGTAGGCAGCAACTGTGCCATCGTGTATAGGCAGCAACTGTACCTTCATGTGTAGGCAGCAGCTGTACCATCATGTGTAGGCAGCAGCTGTGCCATAATGTACAGACAGCTGTGCCATCATGTATAGGCAGCAACTGTGCCATCATGTTCAGGCAGCAGCTGTGTCATCATGTAAATGCAGCAACTGTACCATCATGTATAGGCAGCCAGCCATGCTTTGGTTGCTTTGCTCCATGTCCATGGGAAATGAGGGATGGAGTGTTGAGCAGGTTAGCATGCAACTGGGCAAGATGGTTTGGGTGCCAGGGACAGATGGAGCGCTCCCGGTCTTGTGCTCCAGCGGGCAACGCATGGTTCTAGGTCCACAGTGTGTGGGTTCAGGGTACATGAGGGGCCTTTAAGAGTAACATATGCACCTATGGATGGGCTCTGCTCAACCTTTCTTTCTAGGTGCACCCCCAGCATTTGGGTATTACTTGCCATGTTCGCCCATGTGTGTCATTTGAAAGTGGCATGGAACACACAATGATCCAGGAATTTTATGAGACCACCCTGAAAGCTCTGGAGAAGGCCAGGAATGACCGCTTGTGGTTCAAGACTAACCTGAAGCTGGCAAACCTGTGGTTCAAGAAGGGAGAGTACGGGCGCATGGCCAAGATTGTGAAGGATTTGCACACGTGAGTGCTCCGGGCATGAACCTTTGGCAGCTCCCCACCCCCAGCCTGGCTAGGTCTGGCCTCCGTTCAAATACGCTGCATCAGCCGGGGCAAAGCATGCACGCCTCCTGAGGTGTCATGTAGGGGACGGGTGAGCTGCACGCAGTGCTTCAGGCCGCGCCCAGCATGCTGCAGCTCAGGCTCTGTCCCAGCTGGATTTAAGTCGGTGTACTGCATCCTGTGCCAGGGCTCGACTGTCTCATGCAGTTGCAACCGGGCCTCCCAGTCACCCTGCCCGCCCCTAGGATAGAATCGCTGGGCTTCATGGACAAGGTCGCAGACAGACTGCCTGCAGCATTTGTTTTCTACCAATGCCTTGTGGGATGGAGCTGATCCCCTTGTCTGGGCACTGTGCCTGCAATTATTGGTACAGTTTTGCAAATGCTCGTATCCAACTCTTTTAGTGTTTGGAGGTCCTTATAAGCCGCCTGTCCTCAGAAGCTGCTGCACACAACACACATGCGGTGTGGCAGGTCCTGCCAAAACCCGGATGGCACGGATGACATCAAGAAAGGCAGCCAGCTGTTGGAGGTGTACGCCATGGAGATCCAGATGTACACTGAGCAGCGCAACAACAAGAGGCTGAAGCAGCTATACCACAAGGCCCTGGCGGTGAAGAGCGCCATCCCCCACCCCCGCATCTTGGGCATCATCCGGGAGTGTGGCGGCAAGATGCACATGCGAGACCAGATGTGGTCAGAGGCTGCCACTGACTTCTTTGAGGTGGGCCATGTGTGCTCAACGCAGTGTGGGCATGGCCCTCTTGCCCCATGGATTCTTACCAGGGATGTAAACAGCGCCCATTTGGCGGGTCCCCGACCGCAGACTTTGCGCAAAATTTGTATGTTTATTTTTAAATTGTTGATGTGTCCTGGCACAAATAGAAGCCAGGCCAGGGGGGTCAGGGAAGGCCCAACTACCCCCCCAACTGCCCTTCAACTGACCTACATGGCCATTAAACATAGAATGCCTCATTAAACATAAAACATAAAACTCGAGGGTCCTGAATCGGATCAGGTTATCGTTCTAGTGCCTGCTCACAAAGTTCACGAATGGGTCTAGGTCAAAAGGGGGGTGCAGGGTGCAGTGCAAGCACTGCTTGCTCAAGTTCAACGGAGGTGCCTCCTGCATAAGGGACCACTACATACACTCCACCCCTGCCTGTGGTGTCAGCCAGTGTGAAAAAGTGCCAGCAGACGTGCTAGCATTGATGCAGCAGGAGCATGAAAAGAGGGTGCAGGAGTAGGAGTCTGCAGCGAAGCAAGCTGACATACGTTACATTGTAATTTGTATTATAAACATCAGTTCTTTTACTTATGCGAATATCATCCACTCCATTTGGATAACATTTGCTGTTTACATCCCTGATTTGTACACCCCATGGATTTCATGGATTGCGCGGTGGGATTGCATCAGATTAGCATTGGTGTGTCCCTTCGTGCATAGGAGGTGCAAGCTGGTTCTTGCTGGTGGCAATTTAAATGATTTTTATTGATACGATTTGGATTTGGACTGCGCTTGGCTCTCAGTTTGAGCACCACACTGCACTCGACACTCAGCTTGAGCACCAGCCTGGTTAATCTCTTTGTTGCTGGGTCCCTCCTTTTTCCCAGGCCTTCAAGGCGTTTGATGAGGCAGGCGTGGCTAGGCGTGTGCAGTGCTTGAAGTACCTCGTGCTGGCATACATGCTGATGGAGACAGAAGTGGACCCATTTGACGCACAGGAGGCAAAGCCTTATAAGCAGGTGAGCATGGAAGTCTAGCCACAAAGGCAGGGCGAACCAAATAGGAGCAGCGATGTCTTTGGAGACCTTGTGGTGCATCCACAGCTGCGGATCAAAAGCGTACATTGTGGCCAACCATGTTTGTGCACTCAGGACCCAGAAATCATTGCGATGACAAATCTGGTCGACTCCTACCAGCGATCTGACATCAATGAGTTTGAGCGCATCCTGAGGACTAACAGGTACAGGATCGAGCTCTTGTGGTGTACACTTTAATATGTGCCTGCTTGCTTTTCATGCAGCACAGTTCTGTGCCTTATTGCTTATTTGCGTTGTTCTTCAAAATGCATGAAAAAGTAAATGAAGCCGCCTGCAAGCATGGAATTTTCTTAAAGCGGCAACTGGTTCCCTCATGAAGTGCGTTTTTCATGTTTATGTAGCAGATATTCCAAATGTTGGCTATCCATCTGGCTTTGATTATCGCCTGCTGCACAGGCGGACGATCATGGATGACAGTTTCATCAGGGACTACGTGGAAGACCTGCTGAAAAAGATCCGGACGCAGGTGCTTTGCAGGGCTACGTGTCGCATCGTAGAACTGGTGTTGCTCCATGACTTAGTGGAAAGCATGTCTTGGAATGCGAGTCAGCAATGAATCTGCTGACCTCTTCTGCGCCTTTTTTCACACTTCAAGGAAAATGCTTTTTGTACACTTCAAAAAGATGCAGAATTCAAAAGGTGCAGGAGAGGTTGGTAATGCAAGCTGGTCATGGCTTTAGGCGCCTGTCCATCCCATTTCTAGGCATATTGATTAAGCCGCAATGCTGAGACTGATGATATTTGATGATGAGATGTTGTAAAATTAATGCTGTAACTCTGGATCCGTGTATGGTTCTTGTATGTTACGCGCTTGCAAGCTTTCATACTGCTGACTTATATAGTAGAAGCTTAAGTTTTAAGCTGCAACTTGTTGCTAGCTTTTAGGAGTTAATTACTGCTCTGAAGCCTTGGGGACCTAGACTTGCGCTGCTGTGTCTGAGTGCAGGTGCTGCTCAAGCTCATCCAGCCTTACACACGTGTCCGCATCCCCTTCATCTCCCAGCGCTTAAACATCCCTGAGAAAGACGTCGAGGCGCTGTTGGTCACATTGATTCTGGACAACAGAGTGGCTGGCCATATTGACCAGGTGTGACACCTGGCTTGCGCTTATGTATTGTGTGGAACCTGACACGGCAATCGTGCTGTGTTCCGAAGGTTTGCAAAGGATGACCGGACACAATGGTTGTTGTTGTGAATATCGTGCTGTTGGTTGACATGAGTGATGGGCTGTAGTAGCATGAGCTGTACATTGAGGAGTCAGATGTGGTTGAAAAGATGAGAGCGTCTGTTCCGATTGATTAGATTGCAGGAGCTCCTCCGAGTTCAGATTCAAGATAATTTCTCCGATTCAAGGCAATGCATTGCTGACCATGTGATGTGCAGGTGAACCAGCTGCTGGAAGTGGGGGACAAGAACCAAGGCACCCGGAAATACTCGGCGTTGGACAAGTGGGCCTCCCAATTGAAGAGCATACACACGGCTGTGCAGAACAAGATGCAGTAATGCTATGTTCAGACTAGCTTTGAATTGATGCCGAATCGGAACACATAATCAAAGTTGAATAACCAAAGCATTGTGAGACTAATTTAGTAAATTACGAATGAACACGTCCCTACCCTTTCGTCGCTCGAGGGATATCTTGCATTCCTCCTGCTCATGTTCCAAAGGAAAGCAGTTTCTCCCTGCAGCTAGTCCCCCTCTGACGCCAGTAAGCCAGGCAGCTTTTCCTAAACTCAAAATTTTGTTTCAGGATGCCTCGTATGTGGCCATTGGTGAGCCCTTGGCCGCCTGTGCAAGCAGAGCCAGAGCAGCTGACCAGTGACTCTTGCCTGGCCATTTGCTGTCAGGAACGACTATAAACTGCTGATTCATGCTCTCTGACACAACAGAGCGGGACACACCTCGGCACATGCAGACAAACCTCGTGGAATGCATGTGCACCCACCAGAAGACAAGAGACCTATTCCTCCTCATGAGAACACAATGGTGTGCATGGTTGGGAATAGGCATTAAAATGAAAGAATTTCTGTCTTTGGCTGGCATGTGCAGGCAACATCGAAGGTGCTCAGGGGCATTGCGCTTGCTAAACATACCAACGACACATGGCCCTGCCAGAATGAACACGCCTGCTGAAGCTTGCTGTTCCTTATCCAAAACTCATTCTACTTGCTCCTCAGATGCTCCTGAAGAAGCAACTGGGTGGGAAATTCTACATATATCCCTTGCATCGAATTGATAGAGCCACAAGTGAGTATAAAACACAAGCAGACACCTGTGCATCCCCTCTCACACATCAGGGCTTCATGCATACGTGAGTGGCGGTGCTCCAACTTGGATCTAGCTCCTCAGTACAGGCCCAAGCTTTGCAGAGGAAAGCCCACTCAATCCAGGCCTGTTCTCCTCCGACACTCCAAACGCTGTGGATGCACCCATCTAGGCCGGCCAGAACAAGTTCCGCCTTCCTTCTAGCGCACTCTCATCACATCATGACAAGTGATTGCTCCTCTCCGACCCAGGTGGTGTGGTGATGTACGGCCTGAGTGCTGAAGCTGCATCCGATTTTGGTACAGCCATGCGCGCTCGATCTGTGCGCAAGGTGTACTACGCATTTGTGCGGGGGTTTACAGACACAACAGGTGATGCTTCGTCCCCCAGAGTGCGCAACGCCCAGCGCACAATGTCCAGCTGCAAACACTGTGCCCATGCATCAAGTCACACTGCCAGGCCTTGGGTGTTGCCTTGCGCACTGACAGCAGCTTTGTCACGCAAGCCTGTTTTGTGGGCGGGCGGTGCGGTTTGAAGGGACCTGATGTGACAGTGGGTCATGCATACTGTGCACAGGCGTGGTGGATGACGCGATGGGCGGGCAAGAAGCGGTGACCCTGTGAGTTTCCAATAAGCAGAAACGGCAGCAGATCTGCTCCTGTTCACAAGATGAGCTCTTGCTCCCAGGCAGACTCGTAGAAACCATGGACGAGATGCAGGAAGTGCATATGTGCGTGGCATGCGCTTTTTGTGCAGAGGTTGTTAGTGGGGCCAGCTTGGCGGCACTTGCCTGCCGTGCCGCACCACCCCATTCCCAGCTTACCCATTGGGCAAATGCTGTCAAGCTTCAGCTCACAAACTGATCAACCTCACCCCTGTGCTTGTCGAGCTTGCTCAGCCCCCTGGGCTCTGCCTACTCCCGCTTCATGCGCAGCTATGAAACGGTTGCGCGGGTAAAGCTGCCCATGCAAGTGGGGAGGAACAAGTTCCCGACGCAACGCTACTCACTGGTGCGGGCGGTGCCCTTGACTGGAAGGTGTGTCACGGCATGCCTGTGCTGTTCGCTTAGCCTAACACTTTGTTCGTTCATTCATGCCCCTCAGATGCTAAGTTCTTCAGGCGGGGGGTGATGTTGGAAACGCAAGTAAAACTGTGTATAAGCCCAATGTGAGCACCACGGTTTTTGAGGTGCTTACACCGGGCTTTTCCTTCCTGCCCATGCAGGTATCACCAGATCAGACGCCACTTCAACTACATCGCGCACCCGATTGTGGGGGACGGTGATCACGGGGATCGGTGGGTGAGCAGAGACTGCATATTTTGCGTGCAGCAGGATCGCCCGGCGCAGGCGCGGGCCCGCACATGCACCTTAGCTTTCCAAATTGCGCAGCTGCCAGAGCGCAGCAGGCATGCACGGCAGGCGCCCGCTTTTGCTCCTCTGCCCATTGAGGTGCTCACCTGCCGGCGTGCCCGCAGGTACCACAACCGCAAGTTCGCCGACGAGCTGGGCTTGCCTGGCATGTTCCTGCGCGCCGCTGCGATGTTTTTCCGCACGCAGTCTGGCCACACAGTGGCGGTCACCTCCCCCGCAGGCGACTGGGAGCCCCGGTGGCATGCCGTGTTTGATGCCATGGGCATGTGCCCCTTGGTGTCGGCAGAGGCTGCGCTGCCGCTGCTTTCAGGGGCTCAGGCAGCATCCGGCAGCTCATTTGGGTCCATCGAGCATGAGCCCCTGGCGCGCTCACCCACATCTGCCACCAGCCAGGAACAAGGGCCTGGGGTCCTGCAGGCCAAAGATCATGAGCCCCAGCTCTGCCAAGGTGCGGGGAGCAGTCAGCATGCAGGGCTTGGGGCTGACGAGGGGAGTGCCCTAAGGCTGCAGGCGGATCAGTGGAGTGCTGGGCTTGCAAGTGGGGGCGCTTGGTCGCCAGGGTTCTGTGAGCCGCTGCCACTCTTGGGGAGCTTGCCCAGCTTACATATGGTGGCTCGTGTAAGTCAAGAGCATGTGACTCCGTCAAGTCTGCAATAGGCCAGTGCTGAGTTAAGTCTGCCAACAGTTTTTTATACAGCATGGTTTGTTAGCTTGACATTTGGACCTTTCCCTACATTAGGAAATGCTTTGACTGCATGCTGCCAATGATTTGGTAGGCGCAGGCACGGGCATTCAACTTTTGAGATTGCAAGCCTGTCAGGCTCCAGCAGAGCTGCCGTCCTTCGGCAGGTACAGCTTTCATGGCGTATTCCATAGCCATACATTGGTAGGTAGCTACTTACCACAGACTTTTTGCCGGGGTGAGGTTTATCTTTAACTTCTATTTGCTGAGCCTCATCTGGCCCTTACTAGGCACCACAACAACTTATGTTAGCTTACTGAGTAGAACCTGCCAAAGTAGGGCAGCTTATCTGAAGCTCATCTGGTATACAACCAGGACCTACAAACCTAACAGGCCGCCTGTGTGCGGCACCAGTATACACAAGAAGATGCCTGAGAAACAAAAAAGGCGCACCAAGAGCAATGAAGCATAACGCAGTGTTTGGCACCAGGTAGAATAGGCTGTCACGCTGAGAGACTGCTGCAAACCAAACAGACTCATGGCATGACCAGAACTACTTTTCCCCCTGGCGTATACCTTACGAGGTCGCTAGGAGTAAACGAGGTATTACTGCAAGTTTGTCTTAGACGTGCTCAAATACAGCTGTATCTGAACTGACAACAAGATCAGACATTCCACTACCTGACTCGACCAACCTCACGTTCAATGGAGCATAAATCTGGCGCTGCACTAATCTGGCGTGACAAGGCACATACATACTCCCAACAAGACTAGGCCCACGTTGCATCTATACTGTGTACTACACAGTAAGTAGCCCAAAGCACAGGATGACTGGGGAGCCAGAAAATGCCTCATTCGACTCATGCATAGCTCCAGCAAGGCACAATGCACTATGTTTCAAACACAGCAGCAGCAGCAGCAGCAGCAGCCGCTGCAGATGCGCGTTCCCCCCTCCACCTCCTCTGCAGCTGCTAACCCTCCCCGTCCTCAATGACATGCCCAACCTGGGCGAGTGGATGAGCAAGCAGCCCATCTGCAGCAACAGCAGCAGCAGCAGCAGCAGCTGCTGCTGCCGCACCCCACTTCCACCCCCACTGCAGCTGCAAACCACCCCCCCTCCCCACTTGCAGCGCAGCCTCCAGGGGAGGCTGAGC
>LFCJ01002549.1_pt1 | contig 13173 bp, 8 predicted proteins | sample 643141 | NCBI WGS metagenome assembly LFCJ01 (sample SAMN03766243, study PRJNA286221) | soda lake metagenome | biome: soda lake; feature: Kulunda steppe; material: water; isolation source: sample B1-Br-g2 brine of Lake Bitter-1 | place: Russia: Kulunda steppe | collected 2010-07 | reverse complement strand
TCTATCTCTCTCTCACTCTCTCCATCTTTATCTCACTCTCTCACTCTCTCTCTCTTTATCCCTCTCTCTCTCTCTCTCTCTCTCTCTCTTTCACTCTCACCTCTCTTTATCTCTCTCTCTCACTCTCTTTCTCTCTTACTCTTTCTCTCTCACCCTCTCTCTCTCTCTCTCTTTTTCTGTCTCTGTCTCCCTCACTTTATCTCTTTTTCCTTCTTTCCCTCTGTCTTTCTGTCTTTGCGTCCCAGACTCTCATTCTCTATCCTTTTTCCTGTGTTAGTGTGTTTATCTTTCTTTCTGTCTTTCTTTCTAACACTCTCTCTCTCTCTCTCTCTTTCTCTCTGTCTGTCTCTCTCTCTGTTTCTCTCTCTTTATCTTTCTTTCTATCTTTCTTTCTAACTCTCTCTCTCTCTCTCTCTCTCTGTCTCTCTGTTTCTCTCACCTACCTTTTTCTCTCTATTTTTTGTCTTTGCGTCTCTCCCTGTCATTCTTTATCTTTCCTTCTTTCTGTCTTTGTACGTCAATCTTTCTTTCTATCCCTCTCTCACTCTCTCTTTCCCTCTGTCTTTCTGTCTTTGCGTCCCAGACTCTCATTCTCTATCTATCCTTTTTCCTATGTTTGTGTGTTTATCTTTCTTTCTATCTTTCTTTCTAACTCTCTCTCTCTCTCTCTTTCTCTCTCTCTCTCTCTCTCTGTCTGTCTCTCTGAGCACATGCTTGGCAATCAACGTAACGGTATTGGGTGCAGGCCCTGAGATAGCTTATGGCTTGAGCAGCATGTTGCGTAAAACGAGCAGGGCTGCAGGCCCCTGGGCTTCTCACCTGCTGGTACGGTCTGCCGGGCATCGGCGCCTGCGGGTCACGCGCTGATGCCACCTGCCCAGGCGCGGCCGCATCAGGGGTGTGCGCTTCGCTGCGCAGGCGCCTGTGGGCGGCAAGCAGTGGCCCAGAGGCCTCCGCGTGCCATCCGCATGGTTGGAGTCCTTGCGGGTCCCCTGGTGGTGGCAGGGCAGGCGGCAGGCGCAGCCCCAGGCAGCTACGGCACACGGGGCATGTGGTGTGCTTGCACACAGGGCAGGCGTGAAGGCCGCCGGGCTGCGGGGAGGGCAGGTGAGGGCTGGCCTGGCTGGCTTGGTGCTGGGGCGTGGGCGAGCGTGGCTGGAGAGGGGGCATGGGCAGGGCGGGGTCGTGGCCCTCGGGGGGCAGGGGCTGGCTGAGCAGCTGCTGCTGCAGCGCGAGCGCCGCTGCGGGGGACACAAACGGGGTGTCTGGGAGGGCCGGGTGGGGGGAGGCTGCTGCGCCAGAGGGCTGGCCGGGCCCAGGTGGGCTGTCCTGATCCTTTGCAGGGGTGCATGGGGACCAGCGCACGCTGCGCACTCTGCCGCCCTCATTTGCGGGGAGCTGCCCAGCCTGGCCTGGGGCTGGGGGCGCCTTATCTGCGGCACCTGTGCCCGCTCCGTCCACAGCACCTGTGCCGCCACCTCCATCCACAGCAGCAGTGCTGCCGCCTTCTTTAAGGAGGGGGGCAGGGGGGTGGGCTGGGTGGGCGCTGGGTTGCAGCGCTGTGTCGGAGCTGGTGCAGCTGTTGGGTTTGCGCTGGAGGGGCATGGAAAAGTGACCTGCCAGGGGCGAGAGGCTGCGGCGCAGCCGGCCCAGTGCGCTGTCGTCCTGCACCTGCGGCGGATGCACACCCGGGGCGCGATGTGATACATGCAGGGGCGCGATGCGATATATGCAGTGCACACCACCAGGGGCGCGATGTGATAAATACAGTGCACACGCAGTGCACACGTGCCCCAGTGCTTGCAGGGTGCCCTGTTGTGTGTGAGGCTGTGACACTTGACTGCTCCCTCACAAAAGGGGCTCTCTCCAGCCTCACCCCCCAACCAGATCCAACCAGAGGCCCTGTGACAGGCATCTCACCGCGCCTCAGGAGAAGTGGGGCAGAGGGCAGGCGGGGCCTAGCATGTCTCTCTAGGTGTTTATGCACTTGCAGGGAGGGATGACTCATTTCCGTCAGTCCTGCTGTGGTCCCTTACTATTTCCTCTGGCTCGTGCAAGCTGCATGTGCTTATGCTCCCACCTTGTTGGGGTGCTTTTCAGAGGGCACAGGCATCGATGCCGCGCCCGCACCCTCTAGGCGCCTGGATGCGTCTTGAGGCTTTGCAGAAGCACGGAGGACTTGCCCCTGGCCTTGCTCCTTCCCGGCATCAGCGCCCGTCTCTGCACGCCTGCTAGCCACCCTGAACGTGAGGCACACAACCAAGAAGGACAGTCATTCCCCAATCACTGACATCGGCACGTGCTGTTATTCCGGCACAGAAGTGGGCTGTCGGCACAGAAGTGGGTCCGGCACAGAAGTGGGCTGCCGGCCTCACCCAAAGCAAACCTGGCGCCTTGCAGCCATGTGCTGGCCCGCTCAGCACGTGGGTTGGCACCAGCCCAGGAGACACATGTGCAATGCTGAGTCTGCCCAGTGCAGTGATGCAGCATTTTAAGATGTCCGGCGGCTTCGTTGCAACAGGCTCATTGCCAGCTTGATGGCTTGGGTCCAAGGATCTGCATGCTTGGCTACAGTAGTTTCATGCATGTAGCACAGACCCGGGGCGATCTCAGGCTAGTTCAGCAGCCCTGCCAAGCTGCGAATCTGACACCTCCATGCTCGGCGGTGAGGCAGGCCAGAAGAAATGAGCATGTCTTACATGAGCAAGCCAGAAGGAATGAGCATGAAAATGAGCAAAAGCTCTTGCAGGTGCATTCTGGTGGCAGGCATTCACTGATGGCGAGAGCTCTAGCAGGTGTGTTCACAGATGGCAAGCTCTTGCAGGCGCGCACCTGCTAGCATCTGGGCCGAGCACTGTGCCTGGGACCCATGGATGGACTGTACAAACCTGGAGGAATCATTCGATCTAGGATGGGCATTTGGAGTGTGGACTGTGATGCAGGGTGGATGTTTTGGAATGTGGACTGGACACAAACCAACAGGACTCGACCAATGCCTGGTGGACACCTCAAGTGAGCTTTGCGCATCCATGGCACCTACAGGAGCCAAAGTAAAGGCTGAACACAGCCGCAGCAGCGGCCCAAAGGTCATGCTGGTTGCACAGGTAGGCCTTTACAGTCACACAGACAGGTCATGGCACACATCCAGCAGGCGCGATCACAGAGCGGCAGGCAATGAGCAGCACAGATTGATGCAGCAAAAGTGCCTGCAGCAACAAACCTATGGGCGACCAGATAAGCCCGTGTAACAGAAGCCCAATCACTGCAGCTGCTGCAGCACACAGGTGTATGGGCAAGTAAGCCAATGACACTGTTGTCTGCTCAATTATACATATATATATCAGCTGCTTGCGAAGCTAACATACCTCTGCAAGAACGCCCAATACATGTGTAAGCTCTCCTGACTCGATGTCTGCGTGCAAGAGGTCCGATATGAGGTCCTCCACCTGCATGACAAATGCGCACACGCCAGTGCTGCACGACCGATGCGTGCACGCCTTAACTCATGAAAAATACATGCACGCCTTTACTGCATGACCAAAGCGTGCATGCCTGTACTGAAGACCTGTGTGCGGGTGTGGCTAGCTTTTAGACATGGGCATTGTGCGGTGGTTTTTTGCAGCACGAAGAAAGCGAGTGATGCACCATAATAGCATCGTTGATGGACCATCAACACGCCATTGATGGACCATTGATGCATTATTGGTTGACCGTTTGATATATCATTGGTCGACCATTGATGCATCATTGACCATCCATTGATGCATCTTCATCATGCAGGCACCCATGCTGCGTGTAGATGCAGCAAAGCAAGTGCGTCAGCGTGTGTTTAGTATCACAATGAATGGTAAGATGCGTACATAAGTGCACATGGAGAAGCCACACTGACCAGGGTTCTTATGTGTGCATTTGTGCACAGATCGGGCTGATTAGCATAAGCTGCAGATACAATTATTGCCCATCAATATGCACAGAGGCTGAGCCTGGCATGAGGGGTTTTTAGGCCAATTTAATGGACACCCACCCTGTCGTGTAAGTCACAGCATCATTGAGAAAGTGATCGCACCTTGCTTGAATCTAGGTATGGATGATCAAGACAAGGCTTCATCAGCTCAGACAGCTGCGTGAAATATCGGCCACAAAAGGAAGTACGGAGGTGAAGTACGTGAGTGGAGCTTGTAAAATCGGCTTGCACAAATGCCAGCGCTTGTAGAAAACAAGCACAAGTGAACAGGTCAGCGTGAAGCGCACAATCCATGATATGCCAAGCACAGAAGAAGCAATTGGAGCCTGCAACAATTAATGCAAAGGAACGGGGTGATCCTAGCAGATCAATCAGCTTAAAGGCCAGGATCAATGACAAGGATGCAGCTACCTGGATGGACTTGTACGGATTAAGAGCACTTGCCTGCTAGCTGGTTGGTATGCTATGAAATACTTCGACATGGTATGGTATGATTGCAGGGCGGTTACCTGACCAAATGTCCGGGCATGCTCCTTTTTTATGTAAATTGTATTTTAATCATATAACTAGGCTACTGGCAGAATTTGGGGTGAAATGGACGCCCCTGATGGCCTGGGTGGGTGCTCAGCCTCTGTTTTTGGCCTAATTTGGTAAACAGCACACGAATGCCCTCAACACGACCCAACCACACTTCTTTTTACCCCCAAAACACCACCAATATACTTCTTATATGTTGCTTATCGATATAAAACGTTGAAACTCAGGTTTGGAGGGGGTCGGGATTTGACCCATTTTGGCACCCCTTGTGCTGATTGTTTAGGGAAAAGGTCGACATCTCACCAACCATTCGGTGTTTTCACTCCAATTTTTTTGCAATGATGTTTATTCATTACAAGAGCACCAAAACACCAAAAATCATGTAACTTGATGCAGTGGCTGATCTGATGTGGACATCTGGCTGTGAAAAGCAGGGTTCACGCCGTGGCCCATAAGGCACGGGCACCCTGACGTGGACTTTTCAAGCTCAAGTGCTATGAAAAGCTTGCATGCAGGGCTACCATCTAACACTTAGCTTGAAAGTTCCACGTCAGGGAGACCATACACACCCTGGGAGCATGCCAAAACCATACCCATTTTGGGCCTCAGATAACCCCCTCTGGTATAATTGGCAGGTGTGGCTGGTGTGGTTGTTATGGTATGGTTGGCACGTGAGCCATCAAATCTAGGCACCTGTGCAGGTTTCCTGACTGTCACTACACAAGCCAGCGTATGTACGCGTGTGATTGCACTTTTATAAAAAAAGCTTCCAGCCTGCTCTATCTCACCTCACAAAAGTCATTGTCAGCCCTCTCCTCGCCAGCCAAATCCCTGCAGGCATGCAATGGACTTGGCCTCACACGGCACCCTTGGAGTCGGCCCTTCACGCAGTCCGGCCGTAAATCAAGTTGCAATGGTGTCAATAAAAAAGGTCTACACGCCATGTTCATATGTCCTGGGCAAGCAAACAGCCTCCTACCTGCAAAGCCGATCTCGGACGTACAGGAGCATTTTGACCTACAAAGCGCAATGGCAGCCAGGCATACAAGATAAAAAGTATTGCAAAATCACTTGGAACATCCCTCGGAAGAAGAGGGAAGGCAGGCAAGGTAATTTGTAGGAGTCCTCGCTGCTATTTGAGTAAAAAAACCTCACTTTGATCTCTGGGAACATTCGCAGCAGCGGCCAAAGGTCTCTGATGTGAAGCTCCCACGCCTGAACACGTGCGATAGCCCGATACCTGCAATAGAGCACGCGCAAGGGCCAGATGGCTATTGCAAGCTATGTGAGAAAATGCCTGCTCCGCACCTGTTTAAAAGCCAATGGATATATGTTGCTTTGCACATGGCTGGTGTGCAAAAAATGCACAGAACTACGGTTAAAAACGAAACTGCCCTTGAAGCTGATTAAAACCACCTAGCCTCTTTTCAAGACAACTTCCAGCCTTCACCCACGTCCACAAGTGGGTCTTGCACATGTCTATGTCTTCAAGGATAACAGACTCAGCCAGCAAGCAGGGTACATGGACCAGCCTGACCTGCAGATTTAAAACAAGATAAAAATGCAAGCAGGGCGGGCAATGTCGGCCAGGGAGGTGGAAAACATGTGAGAAAGATACACCTCCGTGTATTGTGCCCAATGCTGCTGCAGGAGGGCCACCTGGTGCAGCCTACACGCCCAGGGCACAAGCTTTGGCATCAGAAGAATGTGTAAAATGCAACATGTTCCATTGCCTGTCTGTCTATTCCTGTAAGCACCTAGCTTTTCATGCATAGCAGTAGGTAATGGGGCAATGCTAAGGTGGCAACTTTTTGAGTACGTACAACGCCATTTACTTAAAAAAGCATTTACAGCAGTACTACAACAGTAGATCAAATTCAGAAGAAAGTGCTTGAGCTATGCTTTAAACGCACTGGAGCAGGTGGAGGACCGATGCCATGGTGATCCTGGTCGCCTTCCTGCACTTGCTCCCCCCCATGTTGCATGGCCACCTGTAGGAAACCAGGTGGACAGATGCATACACTTAACAAAGAAATGAGTTCAGAGCAAGCTTCACAAGAAAAGCCCTTACTTATACCAGGCCCATGCAAAGGGGAATGGGGACAGAGTCGGACGACACAGTGTGACATGTATTCTTATCAAAGTCTTAGCCGAGGGGTCTGCAATTTGTTTGCATTTTGGAACAAAAGTAGGCTTGGTAGGAAAAGCAGGATTCTGACCATCTCATGCAAAGCACATACTTTTCTCATACCTTGGCTGGAACTCATATTCAGACCACCCAGGCAACCACAAGCAAGATGATTGCATGGATAGACACAAGGACGCACTTTTGCTACAAACATGGAACCCATTTTTGAAAAAGGAGGTCAAAATTTTCCTTGGACTTACTATCAGCCCGCTCTCGCAAATCCACAAGCGGCTTGCTTCATGCCCTTGCACACAAATGTCTTGACCTGCACAAACGAGCGGGCAGGCAGGGGCCGGTGAGAAAGCAAGGAGTGGACAGTCAAGAAAGTGTGCATTCTGCACTGTTTGAAGCACCTTTCTCCTTCATGCAGCTACCAGCATGTACCCCGCAGACCCTGCACTGTTTGAAGCCCTTCATGCAGCTACAAGCAAGTACCCTGCAGACCCTGCTGTGCCGCACGTATAGGGACGTGAGGTGCATCTTGGCTGCACCAAGGCACTAGCAGACCCATTGGTGATGCTGACGCAAGTGGCAGTGCAGACTGAGAGCACCTGGGAAGAATTGGACAGGCCTTAGCAGCCGCGCAATTGCTCTCTGTATCCTGTACGGCAGGCTGCCCATGGGCGGTGCCCGCCTGAGGAACGGCAACGCAATCCGCTCTGTCGCCTGCATTGGGGCAGCAAGTTGACACAAAGCCTTGCCTGAGGATGGCTGCCCTTTGCACAAGGCAATCCTCTATCACCCAGGGACAAGTTTTGCCTGAGGAATGGCTCCACTTTGAGCCATTGAACAAGGCCATGCTAAAATATAGTGAGAAAGAGAAGTGCCCACAAGATTTCAAGCATTCACTTACTCACATGGCACTGCATCATGCTCGGCCTGTTTGCCTTACGCGTTCTGACATATGCTCTAATGATGAAGTGCACATATGTTCAAGCCTTACTGTGGCCCTGAGACTGGACGGGAGCTCTGCCAGGATATTTGTTTCTGGGCCAGGGCCCAAGCGCCTCGTAGACCAATACTCAAAGAAGTAGGCCTACACAATGCCACCAAAAACAATGTCCATGAGGTGCGAGCTACATGCAGGGTTTGGTTTGTCGACATCAAAGTGCATAGTAGTAGTGCATGCAAGAAGAGCCCAGACTAGGCCCTGCCTACATCAAAGGAGCACCTGTAAGACAGTGGAAGATCTGCTCGTCAGCCTTTGCCTATGAATCAAAATATGCTTTCACTGTAAGCACTCTACCAAACCAGCCTTGGCATCAACCAACTCACCTCAATTTCGGACTTGAGCTTGGTGTCAAGACTGAGACCTCTCTGTTTGAGCCAAGCATCCACTTCTTGGACCTTAGGGCAAGCACGGTATTGGAGAAGGTGCACAAAAGAAAGTAATTTATAAGTCACAGGAGACCATCCAAAAGGACTTGCCCTAAACACCAAAAGGGACTTCGAGTCACAATTGTGCTGTGATATATCTCGGCACTTTCACCCCTGCTATAAAGCATTCTGAATTCAAACCTCTTACCATTTGCCTATACATTCAAACCAAGACCCACCTTTTTCCGGTGCGTGTAGACAGCGTGTGCAGCAGCACTGCACGTGCATGCAAGATAGAACACGGTCACGCCAAGTAAGCCTGGATGACTAATTTCATGTTTAGGGTGCTTTGTAAACACAAAGCTATCCATCTGGCAAGCCCGGAGACTGCTGCAAGCAAACATTGCAAACCAACCTTGCCCTTGTTAGCAGGTTTCCAAATGCTCCGATCAGTAAGCCAAAGGATATCATGCCAAGTATCATCATGACGTTCGATAGCACCTGGAGAACCAACAGATAAGGTCATCAGTCAAGCACAAAGGTGGGGTCCTTCCTTCTTCCTCGAATGGTAAGGTCTTGTTAAGGGGTGTTATAGCAATAAGAGTGGACAAAACAGCTGATCCACATGCTGGCAAACATTTTATAGGACCATTTTGGTGATCATCTCACATACCTTCTCCGTTCTATTCTGGGGCGTTCTGCAAAGCAGAGTTGCAAGACAGCCGACCCCATGACCAAAGAACGGACGTCAACAAGTCATTTAAGAGGACACAAGCTATCAGAAAATGACCTTACTCATCATTTTGCAAAATTTTACAGGCAGTTGTCTTTAATCTGATTGATGCATTTGGACATGAGGTATAGGCTAAAGGCAACTTACATATCGCCGTAGCCAGTCTGCAAGCAAAGAAGCAAAGGCATACAAATGTGAACTGTGTCCAGATTTTCAGCTGCAAGAGTCCTTGAGCATCCTTAAGCATAGGACTGATACTTGCTCAATATGCTATGGTCATTTAGACTTGCACATTCATGAGCAAATGCTTCCACCCACAAAGGCCAAGGTCCGTGAAATACAGTGATATAGGGATCAGAGTTGAATGTTGCACTCACGCTTGTGCTTGTGGTAATAGTCCAGTACATGGATGCATACCTACAATTTGGAAAGAAAGAAAGTCATGTCAGTAGTAATATGCTCCAGAAGTTGGAAGCACGCAGAACAAGTACGGTATTGACAGACAAACCTCATAAGGGAAGATAGATAGGTGAAAGCTATCACCTTTAATGACAAATGTGTTTGTTTGTCTTAGATAAGCAAATGTGTGATCTACTAATCAAGCAAACCTGTCTCTCGTTAGAAATCCTTGATAGAGATAACTAATTCAAGACAATTTTGAGAAAGGCAACAATCAAAGCCAGCAAATTGGCAAAGCATGATGGGGAGGGTTTGGATGCCCTTGAAGCCAGCGTTCAACTCTCACTGAAAGCGCTGGCCTAGATGGGTAGATGGAGCCAAACAGCTTTACCCAGCCAAGCGTTCATAAGCCAACAGGGAAGTCTTACTGGAGATGAGCCTACTGGAGTCTATTCACCTCTAATACTTACCTGCAGGCTAACTGAAGCTCTGGATCAGATAACTTGTTGCAGCATTTGAACAGTGCAAGAGGCTCAGTGCATCATCTTGGCTCACCATCACCTGGGTCTCTTCTGAAGGCTATGCAAGTCAGAAGGTCTGAGACGATATGCTTGGGAGGTTCATTGCATACAATGGACTCACCACTGATACGCTTGTGAGTCGCTCCACACATCCTCCCACTCAATGGCATCCCTAAATGGCATGACGAGAAGCACACATTGAAGCCAATCCCTCAAGTATACTCTTTGTCACCAGGAAATTGGACACAAGGAGTATGTCTTAGATACAAAGCCAGCTTTGTGCATGGCAGTTGCCTGTGCTGTCCAGGTCACATGTCAGCCATTTTTGCTTTGTGCCCCCGCTAAAAATCTGACTCACCAAAAAACAGCCATATCTCGAGGGTGTAGGTAAGCAGACAAGATGAGTATGCAAGCCTGCAAACAAGGAGCAAACCCTAGGGATAGGAAAAGGACATTGGCCTCAGAAAGCAGCTGTTTCCAACTATGCTTACGGGTAAGCGTCTACTGGTGGAACAACAGTGCTGGGAGTACTCAAACGCACGTGCACCAGGGGCGCACAAGTACCCGTTATTTGTAGAATGACCAGCTTTGGTAGATCTTGTTGACCCTACGGTAGCTTAGTACGGCTCTGGTGATTGACTCCAAAATTTCCTCTAAAAAGTCTGTATAAAGCAACTGCTTTGTATCCCTGGGCTTCAGGATCGTCAGTTGCTATTGAAACACGTATGGTTGTTGCAATGGTGGCACCCCCTTACCTCAAGATTGATCAGGACAGCTAGGATGTATGCAAGAAGCATCAGGTACATGATGGGCACTGAGAGGAAATCGCCAACAAAAGGCAGCTGCTTGTAGCGACCACTGGCAGAGTCAATGGACACCATCTGGACAGCAGCAGCAAAGACACAATGCACACAAGGAAGTACTGAGTACTGAGCTTTTTCCTCTGCACAATATGAGTTCCTGCTGGTTACTCAACTTATGGTTTGCGCTACTTTACCACGCTGCCAATAACTTGAATTTCCAGCATGTAGCTACATCTAATTAGACCGAACCTGCCTCTGTCCAAAAGATCAAAAGGAATCCGACCCTTCAATCATTGTTGTGAAGGTAAGGCATGGAGAAATGGGAGGCTTTTGTACAGCTTAAAGGTGAGCCACGATCACTAATATCTCCAACAAAAGCAATTCTGCGAGTAAGTGAAGCGTGTGAATTTCTTGATGGCGCGCAGGTTTTTCATCATCTACAAAAAGATGATGCACATTTGGCAGCGTATGGCAATGCATTGCTATTGCCTGACTTCTCCAGTTTACCATGCAGTGCATGATTACCATCTACCAAGTCCTGAGCTGGCTAGCACACCTTTGATATGCTGAGCATTCTCAGAAGTCGCAAGAGCCGCACAAGGCTGACAAGCTGCACCCAGTTTGTGGCCACAGACCTCTCCGGCTGCTGTCCTAGTATGATTAGCTGCAGGATGGGGATAATGGTGGACAGGAATTAACGGCCAATCTTTAAAAGTGAGGGTTTCACTGCAAAGCAGCTTTTTCATGACATTATGCCTTACAGCACAGCCAGCTTTTGCCGGCAACCAGGTGTCCTTGGTTCCTTGACTTATTCAGGTGTGAAGGTGGATTGCCGCAAGAGGGACCTGTTTTCACACCTTAATGTGTTGGATCGACCCAAGAAGGTAAAAGAGGCTTAGGCAAATGAACGAGCACTGCAACTGGGCCAGGACGTTACAGCTAACACCTCATGCCAGGAGGAGAGAGGGAGAGCGGGGAGGGGGGGGTAAAAAAACTGTCGTGCCTGTCTGTGACAGAATGTCTGCAAGAGAAAGGTTAAGATAAAAAACTGTCACACCCACCAGATAAATAAATGGCAAGAAGCTGATAATGTCCAACACACCACGCCAGCTTAGTGTGTATGCGCGGGCCACGTCCAGGCCATCCATCAAAACAATCTTCATATGCTTGTGGACGACCACAATGCCGCACTGATACATGAAGAGGAAGTTGGCCACATAGATGACACCTGCGTGGAGCAACGCAGGTTGATGAGACCCACTGTGCTGGCAGCCAGCCCATGTGTCTGCCTGCATACTCAAGGCAGGAAGCAACACACACACACATCCCCTGTGGTCTTTAACTGGGTTGGAAGGGTAAGTCAACCAGCACTAGATATGTGCTGTGCTCTTAAGCACACCTTTCCCTCAACCATTCCATGAAATCCACCTGGGAGGGTGCACTGCTCAATTCCCACAGCATCCACCCAGGAGCATGCACTGCTCACCTCCTATGATGTCCACCTGGGAGCAGCCATCTCTTGAGCTTTCGCCAAAGTTCTCAGTGCAGAACGCCACAGACACAGGCACCACAAACGCTGTAGCAAGGGGGGCAGAGCACGCAGGTGAGGCCAGGCATCATGAGATGTACGTGGGGCCGCTGCGCTGAGGCGTGGCGAGCAATGAGAGGCTTTCTGGGCTGCTGTGCTGAAGAACATTGGTCAGCAAGGGGCATGCTTAGCTGCTGGTGTGTGGTGTGCTGAGCAGCAAGGGGCACGCTCAGCTGCTGGTGTGTGGTCTGCTGAGCAGCAAGGGGCAGCTGCTGCGCTACAAAGCACTGAACAAAAGGGCTTTCATTGAGCTGCTGCGCTGAGGAGTGCTGGACAGCAAGCGGGTTGCTTCTCGTGTCGCACCCGTGTAGATGAGGTCAACTGCCAGCATAAAGCCCATCCAAGCTCGGGCAGGCACAGAGTATGGATCGATGAGGGGCAGCCCGAAGATAGAGCGCCGGACCCTGCAGCAAGGGCGTGTGCACATGTGCATGGCGTATGTGTACATGTAACATGTTGCAGTGCAATGTGCGCACACGCCTGTGTACGTATGTCTGTGTGAACATTGCTTAAACAGGATCTCGGCAGATCTGGTCTGTGTGCCTGGAGGGGAGGGGAGTGCAATTAAGGAGGAACCCTGCCTACCTGCGCCTGTGACCGGAAGTGAAGTACCGCCACTGCTTCTCTGATGTGCCCACATGCCTTGTGAGCAAACCACCCAGCCCTCGGTCATCTGCACACACGCACATGCCAAAGCCAGCCCTGGAAGCCCCACAGCAATTTGACAGCAGGCACTTGTCCATGTCAGTGCCAGGCCAAAGTCCATTCAATCGCACAGTCCCACCCCAGAAGCCCACAAATGCTTTAAAGATTGGAGGCACTGAGTGCTCGGGAGCATGGATTCAACGGCACATGCGAGCGTGGGCGTATGGCACATGGATGCTCAAGTCAAAGATTGGAGGCACCGAGTGCTTAGAAGCCTGGTTTACGGCACATGCGCGGCACATACGGCACACAGAAGCACTTCCTGGCGAGGCTTAAAGCACCTCAAGCGCATAAGTGTCCAACTATGTGTGAGGCAGAGCTTCAGCAGGTTCTCACAAAGGGTTCTGGAATATTAAAAGGGCTGATGCCTCTGAGCGTTACCAGCGGTTACGATGGTGGTGGTGGTGGTGGTGGTGGT
>LFCJ01002548.1_pt1 | contig 13174 bp, 15 predicted proteins | sample 643141 | NCBI WGS metagenome assembly LFCJ01 (sample SAMN03766243, study PRJNA286221) | soda lake metagenome | biome: soda lake; feature: Kulunda steppe; material: water; isolation source: sample B1-Br-g2 brine of Lake Bitter-1 | place: Russia: Kulunda steppe | collected 2010-07 | reverse complement strand
TTCATCAGCGGTCGAGGCGGATACCCCGAGGCTTGACCTCGGGGAGGAAGCCGACACTTGGGAATTCTACCACGCCTTACAGCACGACCAACTCCCCACGACGCCAAATGCCAATCGGTAAATAGCATTACTCCGCCTAATGAAGTATGGTAGAGGTGGTCAGGAACATCAAAGTCAAACTCAACATCCCCGAGTCACGACACTCGGATGTTGACGAGACGTTTGAAGAGTTCCGACAAGCTACCCAACACGTCGCCGATTACGGATGGGACGACGACCCAGACCACCTCGTCAAAGCCAAAAACAAACTCCACGACGCCACATACACCAAAGTCCGTGAGCAAACCAACCTCCAAGCCAGTCTCGTTCAATCCGCCAGAAACCTCGCCGCAGACGCCTTGTCGAACTGTAAGGACTTGCTCGAAGACAACAAACGGACGAGCAAACCAGAGTTCCGAGTGAGCGTCATCGTGTACAACGGACGAACCATCACGTACAACGATGACCACGTGACGCTCGCCACTACAGGCGACCGTGTGACCGCCGAGTACGTGTTCCCACACACAACTGAGGGAACACCGTTTGCGGAGTACTGGAACGAAGACAAGTGGGAGAAACGAGAAGCAACGCTCCACAAGCGTGACGGAGAATACTATCTCCACGTTGCCGTTGAGAAAGCTGTCGAACCTGTTACTGATGACTCGACCGAGAACGGAGTGGTTCTCGGCGTTGACCTCAACGTGGATGGCTACCTTGCCGTCACCAGCATGGGAGCGTTCCTCGGCAACGCGGATGAGTTGAATCACACGCGCGACGAGTACGAATGTCGGCGTGGAAACCTGCAACAAACTGGGACGCGCTCGGCACACCTCACCATCCAGTCAATCGGAGACAGGTTCGCCGAGTGGAGTCGCCATCGCCTGCACGACGTATCGAACGGTATCATCCGCGAGGCCGTTGAAAACGACTGTACGCACATCGCGTTCGAGCGGCTAAAATACATCTGGACGCGCATCTCGAACGCTTCCAAATTCCAGCAATGGGCGTTCCGAGAGATTCAGCGACAGGTCGAGTACAAGGCCGAAGAACACGGAATCAAAGTTGATACCGTTGCGCCACAGTACACGTCGCAACGGTGCAGTCACGGCGAGTGTGGCTTTACGCACGAGGATAACCGTGATGGCGATGAGTTCGAGTGTTTGGACTGCGGAAAAGAGCTGCATGCAGATTACAACGCTGCGCGGAATGTGGCGTGGCGTCTTGTCCAGAACTGGCTCAAGTCTGGTTCTGGACGGGCTACCAGTCAACTAGCCCTGAAGTCAGGAACGGTGAACGCGAATGGCGATTTCAACGCCTCCGCTGTATAGCGGCAGAGTGGGAGTTCACTGACAAGCCCCGATGCTTGAGGTCGGGGTTGTTGACTAGTCCCGGACCCACCAGCGCCGAACCGAACTGCGAAACAGCGCCGTTGCCGTTCGAAAGCACGCGCAAGCAGCGTACGTCCGCGATCGGTGGGAACAGGTAACCAGCGCGCGCTCAAACCACGCGATTCGATTGAGACGATATCGGCTCCGGCCGATCGCCGGAAAGTAGCGATAACGATCGATATAAGGGGACTGGGTACTGATCGCGTGATATGCACGAACTCACCTACGTTCTCGAAGCGGAGACGACGCTCCCGATGGGGATCGCCGGCTGGGGGACGCTGGCGCTCAGTCTGTTGGTCGCGCTCCTCTGGCTGGCGTATCTGTACCGTTAGCCGATCGCGACCGGCGAATCTCTAGGCGAGTTCGACACGTTCACGGAGCCACGCCGCTGCAGCTGTTGCAGTCTCCTCCTCGGGGCTTTCGATCGCAATCCGGACGGTGTCGCCGGGGTAGCTGCCAACGGAGACGTCGAACTCCTCGCGAAGTGTCGCGATCCGATCGAGCAGCGCACTCTCGGGTTCGTCGGCGACAACGACCTCCCGGTAGGTTTGCTCGCCGGCGAACTCCGGGGCGATCGTCTCGAACATAGTTCGCATCTCCACGGGAACGCCGGGGAGGACGTAGACGCCCTCGAGGGCGGCGCCGGGGGCGACACCTGCCTCGTTGTGGAGCGCCCGGGCCCCTGCCGGGAGCTCCGTCGTCCCCTCGGTTAGATCTCCTCGTGAGTAGCCGTCGTCTTCGAGCCACGCGAGTGCGGCCTCGTGGTCGGCGAGGTCGCGACCGAGAGCCGCCGCCACCCCCTCCATGGTGACGTCGTCGTGGGTCGGACCGAGTCCGCCGGTGACGATGACCGCGTCGTACTCTGCGCGGTACTCGTTGACGACGCGGGCGATGTCTCCGATGCGATCGGGGACCGTCGTGACGCGCTCAACGGTGACGCCGCGATCGGCGAGCTCCACACAGAGCCACGTAGCATTCGTGTTGGTCGTTCGGCCCGCAAGCAATTCGTCCCCGACAGTGACGACCGCGACGTTCATACCGATGCGTTCGAACTGCGGCGTGAAATGGCTCTCGTTGGCGACTCGGGTGACTCGCCGTCGCCGAACTGTACGGATATATTGACACTCTCTTCAACCACAAGATTCAATTTTGATAATTGATAATCGAAGGGTAATGTCACAGAGCGAAACACGAAACGACGGGCATGAGCCGAGTACATTACTTGCTGCACTCGGCAATAAATACAGCGCGGAGATTCTCTGTGCAGCGGGCACCCCGAAATCAGCACAGGCGCTGAGCGACGATATCGAAATCCCGATCGCAACCTGTTACCGACGGATCGAGGAACTCGTCGACTCGGGCCTGTTGACCTGTGAAGGTCGCCAGCTCTCCGAAGAAGGGCGACGGACGAACATCTACCGTCGAACTGTCGACCAGATCGAGATCGATTTTTCCGAGCATTCTCCTGACGTATCTCGCACGCGCCGCACCGAAGCGAAAAACCGGCTTCAGGACCAGCTCGAAGACTGACCCCGGTAGAGAGCGGCCGTCTCGACGCTGTGTCGACGATCGGGCAGGCGAGCACTAGCGATCGACCGACGACGGCGAGACCGATCGACCAGAGTTAAGTACTCTCTCGAGAATACCGTGGTATGATCACTGGAGCGAGTGCGGACGAGACGGCCGACGGCGTCGTCGGTACCCAGCGGACCCTCCACGTCGGACGCGATCGGCCGATTCGGATCAGCGCCGGCCATCGGATCCTCCACCACGACGGGAAGTGTTCGCGGCCACACGGGCACAATTACGAGGTTGCCGTCACGGTAACCGGCGAACTCACCGACGAAGGGTGGGTCGCCGACAAAGGCGATATTACCGACGTAATAGACGAGTGGGATCACATGTTTCTCGTCGAGGCTGGAGATCCACTCGTCGAGGCGTTCGAGGTGGCTGGCGACGACGACGCACTGGTCGTGCTCGACCATCCGCCAACGGCGGAGGTGATGAGCGTCATTCTCGAAGAGAAACTCGACACCGCCCTCCCCGAGAACGTCACCGACATTGCTGTCACAGTCAGCGAAACGAGCGAGCTCTGTGCGGGGGGCCAGTTCTGAGATGCCGGTATCCGACTCGGTAGAGCTGTCGAACGCAAGCGAGAACGCCCCCTCCGACGCGTCCGATGCACTGCCGATCAACGAACTGTTCTACTCGCTGCAAGGCGAAGGGCGGCTCGCGGGCGTCCCCTCGGTGTTCGTCCGCACGAGCGGCTGCAACCTCCGCTGTTGGTTCTGTGACTCCTATCACACCTCCTGGGAGCCCACACACGCCTGGCTCGACGTCGAAGAGATTTTAGAGGAGATCGCGGCCTACGACGAGGCCGACCACGTCGTGCTCACCGGCGGCGAACCCATGATCCACGACGCGAGCGTGTCGCTGCTCGAAGCCCTCGACGATCGCGGCTACCACACGACTGTCGAGACCAACGGGACGATCTTTCGCGACGCCCCGATCGATCTCGCCTCGATCAGCCCGAAACTCGCGAGCAGTACGCCGACCGCTGAACGCGACCCCAAAGGCGACGGCGAGTGGGCCGATCGCCACGAGGCCGATCGGATCGATCTCGACGCCCTCGCTGCGCTCGTCGACGACTACCCGTTCCAGCTAAAGTTCGTCGTCACCGACGAAGCCGATATGCCGGAGCTCACCGCGTTGCTCGCCGATATCAGAGAGGTTGCAGACACCCCGATCGCCGACGACGACGTCCTCCTGATGCCCGAGGGCGCGACCCGGGAGCGACTCGAGGAGACCAGAAACCGCGTCGCCGAACTCGCGATGGACTACGGGTTCCGGTACACCCCCCGGCTCCACGTCGATCTCTGGAACGACGCCCCCGAGACGTAACGATCCGCCGCGTGCTATTCCAATGACTGCAGACACTGACCCCACCACGACCGACGAATCGTCTCCCAACCGCGCCGTCGTCCTCCTCTCGGGAGGCATGGACAGCGCCACCGCCGCCTACGAGGCCCGCGATCGCGGCTACGAACTCTACGCGCTCCACACCTCCTACGGCCAGCGAACCGAAGATCGCGAACGGGCCTGTGCTCGCCGCCTCGCCGAGGAACTCGCCGTCGAAGACTTCCTGACGATCGAGACGAGCCATCTCTCGGCGATCGGGGCGTCGAGCCTGACCGACGACGACCTGGACGTCGACGATGCCGACATGGAAAGCGAGGAGATCCCGACCTCCTACGTCCCGTTCCGAAACGCGAACCTGCTTTCGATGGCAGTCTCCTACGCCGAAGCCAACGATTGCGAGGCCGTCTTCATCGGAGCCCACAGCGAGGACTTTTCGGGCTATCCGGACTGCCGCCCCGCATTCTTCGAGGCCTTCGAGCGCGTCGTCGACGTCGGGACGAAACCCGAGACCGAGATCACGATCGAGGCCCCGTTCGTCGAGTGGTCGAAAACCGATATCGCAGACCACGGCGTCGATCTCGGCGTGCCCTACGAACACACCTGGAGCTGTTATCGCGACGACGAACCCGCCTGTGGCACCTGTGACTCGTGTGCGTTCCGCCTGCAGGCGTTCCAGACCGTCGGTGTTCGCGATCCGATCGACTACGCCGAACGGCCGTCGTACGTCGACGGGTAGCGATCGGAAACTGCGGTTGATAGAAACGTTCAACACGTCGTCTGGCGGAATGAACGACGGCTGGCAATCGGCGTCCGCATTACGATGAGTACGACGGTTGGCAGACGCCCGACGGCCGACGCGGCGAGTCTGTCGCCCTCCTGTTTGTACTGGCCGTGTTGTTCTGTTCATACTGCTGTGGGCAACCCCAACCTGGGCGAGAGTCCGATCGCAGTCGTCTCCGGTATGCTCTGTGGCTTCTGTGATGCGACGTGAGAGTCGGGTTTCGGCTAATTCCTCTTCGGGTACTCGTTTTGAAACGAACGGGCCGGTGACAGAATCGTTCGTTGTGACCGAAATGAACGAACTCGGAATTTGGTTACGGGTAAACAGTAAAGCCGCTCCGTAAGGTCCGTCCCGTGTAGTATGCTGAAGCGATACACGCAGCACGGGTCCGTACAGCCCTGACGGCTAGCCGTTCGTCCACCACCAATCATGAATACACGACGATTCACCAACCGGATCGACGGAGGGGGAAGATATGGGAGATAATGACAAACCGTGGGACGATCGGCTGACGAGTAGATGGTTCGAGGCGGATACTGACATGGAACCGGGCGATACGAACGTACAGGTGGCTGGGATGGACGTCCAGCCCCACGTCTTTTTCATCTCGATCGGTGTCATCATCGCGTTCATCCTCGTGACGTTGTTCTACCCGGGTGAGTTGATGACCAACATATTCGGAGAGACGTTCGCCTCTGCAGAGGGAGCCTTCGGCTGGGTACAGGGCGGTATCGCCGGGAACTTCAGCTGGTTATACATTCTCTCAGTGAACCTGTTTATTGTCGTGGTGCTGTTCTTTGCGCTCAGCAAGTTCGGAAAGATCAGACTCGGCGGCGTCAACGCCGAAAAGGAGTTCAGCAACATCTCCTGGGTCGCCATGCTGTTCAGCGCAGGGATGGGGATCGGACTCATGTTCTGGAGCGTCGGCGAACCGCTGTTTCACTTCGCCGATCCACTGCTTGGTGCTGAGGGTGAAACAGCCACTGGAGCCGAGGTTGGGATGGCAATCACGTACTTCCACTGGGGCTTTCATCCGTGGGCAATCTACGGGCTGGTCGGACTTGGCCTCGCCTTTTTCTCGTTCAACCGTGGCCTTCCGCTAACCTTCCGATCGGTGTTCTGGCCGATTCTGGGCGATCAGATCTACGGCTGGCCGGGCCACGCGATCGACATCCTGACTATCTTCGCGACGTTGTTCGGGATCGCGACCTCGCTCGGACTCGGCGCGCTTCAGATCTCGGCCGGGCTCTCGTTCATGGGCGACGAGGTCGTCGGGACAGCAGTCCCCGCGGGGACGGGGATGCAAGTCGGCATCATCACGGTTATTACCGCGATCGCACTCGTGTCGGTTGGTGCCGGACTAGACGACGGCATTCGCCGGCTCAGTAATCTCAATGTCGGCCTTATGTTCGCGATTTTGTTTACGGTTCTGATCGTCGGGCCGACGGTGTTCGTCCTCGGACTGTTCCCGCAGGCACTGGGGACGTATCTGACGAACTTCCCCCAACTGGCACTGTGGTCTGACAGCTTCGGTAACGCTCCGTACGAGGGCTGGTTGGATGAATGGACTATCTTCTACTGGGGCTGGTGGATCGCGTGGTCGCCGTTCGTCGGTCTGTTTATCGCCCGAATTTCCCGTGGTCGAACGGTCCGCGAGTTCGTCGGCGGCGTCCTGATTATCCCATCGGTCTTCTCCTTCTTCTGGATGTCTGTCTTCGGGGGGACGGCACTACATTTCGAACTGTTCACCGAGCAGAGCATTATGGGGACGGTCTTCAACGTCGGCGAGGAAGTCGCTATGTTCGAACTGTTTACCCTGCTGCCGTTTACGATTCTCCTCTCTACACTGACTATCATCCTGGTGACGACGTTCTTCGTGACGTCGTCTGACTCCGGTTCGCTGGTCCTTGGCCACCTGTCCTCGGGTGGGAAACACGATGCCCCGAAAAAGCAGCGGATCGCCTGGGCAATCGCCGAAGGGGTCGTCGCATCCGTACTCCTAATCGGTGGCGGCCTCGGTGCCTTACAGACAGCGGCGATCACGGCCGGTCTCCCGTTCGCGCTCGTCCTCGTCTTCCTGTGTTATAGCCTCTATCTGGGGCTCTCGAAAGAGTACCAGACGCTCGAATCCAACGAGTTCGCCGAGTGGATCGAGGAGATTGAAGACGAACGAGACGTTGTCGTCCGTAAATCCGGTTCCGGCGTGGTAACGGACATTCAAGATACCGGGAGCGAACGAGGTGGGACCGCCGACGACGACTAGTGAGTTCCCCCCAGAACTGATGGGGTGGGCCAAAAACCCGGCTACCTCCGCTACTCCCTCTCAACTACCGTTCGATCGACTCGTCCCCACGAAGACGCGTCGTCGTCACCGGCACGGTCGCAGTCCGGACGACTTTTTCGGCCGTGCTCCCGACGAGAAAGTCGTCGATCCCGCTCCGTCCCTGTGCACCCATGACGATGCTGTCAACGTCTTTGTCGTCTGCGTAGCTGACGATCTCCTGTGCGACGCTGCCGGTCCTGACTGCACCCTCGCCGTCGAGTCCGTTCTCGACAGCCATATCGACGACGTGCTCGACGAGGTCCTTGCCGTAGTTTCGGTACTCGTCCATCTCTTCGGGGTCGTGTCCTGCGGCTGTGAAAACGTAGTGGGCTTTGGTCTCGATCACGTAGAGGGCGTGTACAGTCGCATCGAACGCCTTGGCGAGTCCGATGCCGTGCTCGACAGCCTTCCGCGCCGGCGTACTTCCATCAGTCGGAATGAGAATTGTCTCGTACATCCTCGGTCTCCGAACGGATATTCATCTGGCAACCGCATGTAATTTGTTACTTTTTATATTGATTTCCAGGTTCAGTGACAATCCATGGCTACACCCGTGTTTCTCTGAGAGAGCGGCCACCGACAGACACCAATCCGTACGAACTGATCAGTCCAGGCAGTTACCGCTCCGTTCGTTCGGATCGCCGATCGGCCCGAATCCCGCCCCGGCGGCGAAAGAACGAGGCGATGGCCGTCCTGACTCGACCGAGCTGTTTGGTTGTCGGAGCTGTCGCTGGGAGGTAGAAATCCGGTATGTGTGGGTCGTCCGTCTTCGATCGATCCGGGCTCATATCGTCTGGTTGGACCCCGATATCATAAGAATTTCGTCATGAGAATTCACACCAGAAGAGCTGTCAGAACCTGCACAGTATTTTACAATGAGAGGCGTCTGCGATCGCTGTCACAACTTGGCTGTCGAATCACCCCTGGTCGTCGTCGAAAAGAACGTCCTCAATACGTCGAGCGGAGCCACGTCTGAGCCGGCCGCTGACTGCCGTCGTCGAGAAATCGAGTCGTACGTCGACGGGTAGTGATCGCCCATCCGAGTCACCGATCGCAAACGACGCTCATGACAGCCCTCTCAATCGTCTCCGGTGGGTACGTTGTCTACGCCGCGTTGTCGCTCCCGCTCGATCGTCGTCACGTAGATGCCCACGAGGACGACCACGCCACCGGTGATCGTGATCGGGTCCGGCACCTCGGTCAGCAACACCAGCGCGAGCAGCGTCGCACCAACGGGTTCGCCGAGCCAGCCGACGCTCACCACGACCGATTCGAGATGTTTTAGCGCCCAGTTGATGATCGTGTGCCCCAGAATGCCGGGACCGATCGCCATCCCCAGAAAGAGCAGCCACTCCTGTGGTGGGTAGGCCAGATAGGCATGGCCCTGCACACCCACTAGTAGACAGAGCGTCATCGCACAGGCAGTGTAGACGACGGTCACGTAGGGAAACAGCGAGACGCGCTGGCGGATCGATCGGCCCGCGAGAACGTAGCCCGCGACGGTGATCGCCCCGAGAAGGGCAAGCGAGTTGCCGTACAGTGTCGCATCGGAGATCGGTGCCTGGCCGGCGTCGCCGAACGACATCGCCGCTGCCCCCACGATCGCGATCGCGATTCCGACAACCGTCTCACGACTGACTCGCTCGCCAAGCACCAGTGCCGCTCCGAGTGCGACGAAGATCGGCTGGCTCTGGACGAGCGTGACGCTCGCGGCGACGCTTGTATGATTCAGACTCTCGAACCAGGCCGCGAAGTGAACCGCGAGTGCGACGCCGGCGATGATCGCGAAGCCGAGGTCGCTCCAGGACAGCCGTGTGAATTCCTCGCGATACCACACCAGCGCGATCGGGGCAACCAGCGCCGTCGTGAACAGCACCCGGTAGAACGCGGCGACGGAACTCGGGGCCACGCTCCAGCGAACGAGAATCGCGCTCGTACTGGCTGCAAACACCGCAAACGCCAGTGCGGCGACTGGCGTCACCTCGAAGTCCTGGATGGCCACATCTCGCTACACTCACCGATCGGTCAAACACGTTCTGGAAACCGAATGTACGCCCGAACCGCGATCAGAACCTCTCGGCCGCTGCTTGCGATCGACCGATGGGAGCCGTCGAGGTGGAGACAGAACAGGAGCACGGACTACCTGGGACCGGAATGTGCGGTGAACGTCGGCGTCCCCGTGACGATCGTCTCTGCGACACGAACAGCACGCAGCGGTGGCTGAAAGCGGGTCAGAGCGGTGGCAAAAAGCGGGTCAGCCCCGTATCACTCAGGAAGTCTGTCCTCACGGTAGATCGCGGCTATCTCCCGATCGACGGCTTCGAGGTCCACAATGTCGTCCTCCGTCAGGTCTTCGGCGTCCCACTCGTCGAGGTAGTCGACGGCGTCGGCGTCGTCCTCGAACGGTCGGGGGTTGATGTTCATCGTCTCTTGGGGGACCGCGCTGCTGTCGGTCACGAGGACGTAAGACGCCTCGAAGCCGTCGACGAAATCTTCCGATCCGAAGTCGGTCACCCACGCGTCGGTGATTGCGGCGTCAGTCGGTGGCGCGGCGTAGTAGGCGAACAGACAGCCGGGCGTATCGAAAACCGCCCCCTGGCCGTCCTCGTGGGCGAGTTGACACTGCCACTGGGGATAGTCGGCCGGCGTCATGTTGCAGACGGGACAGCTGTACTCGCCGGTGAACTCGAGTGGCTCGTCGCCTGGATGCTCGACGTCGGTTGCAAACCGATGGGCACCATCGTCCTCGCTGCCGGCGTCATCTGCATCCGCTCCCTCGTCGCCGTTTCCCCCGAGACAACCAGCACTGGCGCCGATCGCGCCGGCCGCGACGATGCCGACGAACTGACGCCGATCGATGGATCGTCCCGCGCGTTCAGTCATACTGCTCGACAGTAGTGGCTACAATGTCAAAACAAGCGTGGTCCGATCGCCGAACCCGGCGACTCGGTGCCGGACGATCGGTATCGGTCCAGACCACCGTGTCCGTGCCGGACGATCAGGATTCCCCATCCGAACAGACCGGCCTCCCGATCAGCTACTCGAGCAGTGCTTTCGTCGTCTGGTGGCGCTGTCGAAACATCCCCTCGAACCCGGCCTGTGAGACTGGAAGGGTCACGTCGCCGAGGCCGCCGAGGCGCTCGACGAGTGGCAGTTCGTAGTCGATGTGGTCGCGGAGTACCGTCTGCTCGCCATCCGCGAAGAACGTATGCGTGTGCACCCACCGATCGAACGGGCCGTGGACCATCTCATCACGGAAGTACGCGGTTCCGTCGGTTCTGTCGCGCTCCGTAATCACCGACGTCCAGTGCTGTCGCGGGCCGATCCCGAAGGGGTGCATCGAAAGCTCGATCTCGGAGCCAGCCTCGAGCCGATCGGGATCCGGCTCCCCGTCGGGGCCGATGACGGTCTCGACGCGCAGTCCCATCCACTCCGGCGTCAGTGCTTCGAGCCCGCTTACTGTTGCGTGAAACTCCCACACCTCGTCGAGCGGTGCCTGGACGATCGTCTCGCGTTCGTACGACGGCATAGCTGTTGCTACGTGTTGGATCGGCAAAACAACAGGGCCTCCATACGTCGAACGCAACTCCAGGGGGCCAGGCTGTGACGGACCGGAGCGACGGCGATCGAGCCTCTGGCAGTCGCTTCGAGCCTACTTCAGTCGCTCCTGTAAGAACGACGGATGGGCTGCAGTGACGCCGTCGATCTCGAGCAGCTTGTTGGAAATGATCTCACCGACTTCGTCGCCGTCGGCAGCGCGAAGTTCGGCCATCAGCATGTGATCGCCGCTAGAGCTATAGAGGGCCTCGATCTCGTCTAAGTTCTTGAGATCTCGCGTCGCCTCGACGTACCGCTCGCTCGCCACGTCGATCCCGACGAGCGCGATCGTCTTGCTCGAGAGCTTTTTGGGGTCGATGTCGGCCGAGTAGCCGACAATGACTCCTTCGTCTTCGAGCTGGTTGATGTATTTCCGGACTGTTGGTTTCGAGACGTCTGCCCGGTTAGCGATCTCTGCGTAAGATGCCTGGGCATCCTCTTCGAGAACTTCGAGGATGCGATCTTCCGTCGCCTGGGTACTCATACAGTATAGTTTTGCTCGGATGGGAAAATATCTTTTGTATACGAAAACGTTAGATCGTTGAACGAACGTCGCCGTCTGCGGGCCCGAGACGACCGCTGCGAGCCGGAACGGCGTTCGATCGGTGTTGCCGCCCAAACTGCCGATTCGTCCACGCGCTCCGAACCCCACCGTCGCCACACCGACCGCCGAGAGAGCTGACCGATCGTCGGATTTATTCGCTCGGCTCGCCGACATCGATCGATGGTCGACGCGAATCTCCTGCTCGGGCTCTTCTGGATCTGCTTGGGGCTCGTCATTCTGCTCCCCGCCTCGTTGATCGCGTTCCGTGGCCGTGCGGATCTGCACGTTCATTACGACGAGGATGTCGATCCCGAATACGTCTCGCGGCGGGCCGGGACGACAGCGGTACTGATGGGGGTCCTCGTGATCGGGTTCGGCACGTACCAGGCGCTCTATGGCTACTCATCCATCCTGTTCGGTGGCCTGCTCGTCGCCCTGCTTGTCTTGAGTTCGCTCACGAAGCGGTTCGCACAGGGCTGGGGGTACAGCCCGGACGACGAACGAAGGTAGCTCGGAGATCGATCGCGAGAACGCAGCGTCTCTTGGCGACTCGGAACTCACAGACGAGGAGACAGCCGCTCTGTGGCGTTTCGACGCGCAAAAAATCGGGTTGAGTCAGTCTGAGATCGCTTACTTGTGGCGATCGAGCAGATCGTAGCTGCGCTCCCACTCGGCGTCCTCGTCGAAGTAGCGTTCGGCGAGGGGCTGGTCGGGGAGTTCGCCGACGGCCTTTTTCTCTTCCTGGTAGGACGGTCGGTCCTCTTCGACGTAGTACCGGCCGGTGAGGACGGTCCCCTCGTTGAGGACGTCTTCGGTCTCGCGCATCATCTCGGCCGCCTCGCGGCGGTCGGTGACGTCGAAGTCGTAGTCGTCGGACTCCTGGACGTCGATGTAGGGGACGTACTGGCGTGCGTCCTTGTTCCAGGTCGGACACTGGGTCAAGAAGTCGACGTGAGCGAAGCCGTCGTGTTCGATCGCTTCCGCGATGATCTCTTTGGCCTGGTTCGGGTTGACCGCGGCGGTGCGGGCGATATAGCTCGCACCGGCGTTCAGCGACATCGACAGCGGGCGAAGTGGCATCTTCGCGCTGCCAGATGGCTGGGTTTTGGACTTGTGGCCCTTCGGGCTGGTCGGCGAGGTCTGGCCTTTCGTCAGGCCGAAGATCTCGTTGTTGAACACGATATAGGTCATATCGTGGTTCTCTCGGGCCGTGTGAATCCAGTGGTTGCCACCGATACCGTAGCCGTCACCGTCACCGCCGGCAGCGATGACTTCGAGGTCGGTGTTCGCCAGTTTCGCTGCACGGGCGACCGGCAGCGATCGGCCATGGATCGTATGGAAGCCGTACGTGTCCAGATAGCTGTTCAGCTTCCCCGAACAGCCGATTCCGGTGACCGTCAGCACTTCTTCCGGCGTCCTACCGACTTCCGGGAGGGCCTGCTTCAGCGCCTTCAGCACGCCGAAGTCACCACAGCCCGGACACCAGGTCGGCTGGGGTTCGACACCGGGCGTAAACTCGTCCCGGTCGATCTCTCGTTCTTCTCCGATTGCGTTGAATGCACTCATAGGTTAGTCACCTGCGG
>LFCJ01002547.1_pt1 | contig 13175 bp, 13 predicted proteins | sample 643141 | NCBI WGS metagenome assembly LFCJ01 (sample SAMN03766243, study PRJNA286221) | soda lake metagenome | biome: soda lake; feature: Kulunda steppe; material: water; isolation source: sample B1-Br-g2 brine of Lake Bitter-1 | place: Russia: Kulunda steppe | collected 2010-07 | reverse complement strand
GGACCTTGAGGAACATGAACAGGAACCTGGGGTGGACCTTGAGGAACATGAACAGGAATCTGAGGTGGGCCTTGAGGAACATGAACAGGAACCTGAGGTGGACCTTGAGGAAAGGCGTGAGCATGAAACTTCGAATGCGTTTGAGCGGGGTAAGTGTTCAAATGAGCATAATGGGGGCGACCCAAAAATACGTTACTAGAAAAACCATTTGAAGGACCTTGGAAGAAGGATGGTATAGTTGACATGCTCGGACCATAAGCTATTCCGGGATGAGCATAACTTGATTGCACAGCCCTTAAATAATCGCGCCTTTTCCTTTGCTTCACATTTCCATTCTCTTCTTTTTTTGTAAGAGATTTAGAGGGATGCTTTTGTGATTCAGATACTATTTCTTTAGATACACTCTTTTGTGTATTTTCAGAAATAGTACCTTGTTCCGCAACAGCTAGTGAAGCATCAGTCGAAGGAGAATCATCTACCTGAGTGACATCCTCAGAAACAAAACCTAGGTAACCATCTGAAGAAAGCGTCAAGCACGAATTAGAAAAGCGTAAAGGGTCCTTAGAAATAGATTTCCATTTCAGATAAATCTTAAGGTAGACATAAATAGCTACCAAAGAAGTGCCTAGGAAAACAGGCACAAAGTCAAATCTTTCAACAGCTAAATAAAGTGCTGAAACAACAGTTATTGAGCCTATCAACATGAGAAACATGCATCCTGTGTAAATTACAGGAATCATAGTTAATGCTAGAGCGAAATAATGACGATCTACATTAAGTTTGTTTCTCGCACACTTGAACGGCACACGAAACTCTAACAACATGACAAGAGCGATCATAAGGTTGATCATTGAGAGAGAGGGGGACTTCTTAGTCATACTCATAATGAGTAATAGAAGAAGAAAACAAGAGAGCTGGTTGCTGGTTTCTTTTAAACTTTATCATTGATTACAACTTTTTTTTCAATTTTCTTTGTTTCTGATAAAATATTTTTTTGGGAAAAACAAAAAGAGGTTATTGGTATCAATGTCAATTCATTACAATGAATTTTGATACCAAAAGTGATAGTAAAGAGATAGCTACCCAAAACTGACACACCTTACGTGCATCCCACTTGAGCATCATGTGCCACGACACAGTCGATGAGAAGGGTCTGTAGACACATGATGGTTGCTTTGATGTTTTCCGCGCGGAAAACAATACCCTTCTCATTTGAGTGGATGATCTCTCCGGGAATGTCATTGCAAAACATCTGTGTATAATACACATCTCCGTTGAAGAGAGGATGCTCCGGTGAAAGAATAATTCTTCCCTCCGAGTGAGACATCTCGATGTTCACAATTCCAAACATATTCAAATTATATGTTACAAAATCATTCACATTCAGATCTGAATAGAAAGATGATGTAATGGAGTAAATCCGTTGCAAACTACAATCACCATCGTCCTTCGAATCTTTAAAGGACATAGGTGAAATGACCTCAGGAGAAGAAAGAATGTGAGTTGAGTCAAGCATAATAGCGACAGTTACCAAACTAGCAAAAGAGGAAACAACAATCAACAGGGGACAGGTTCATTTTTTCAAATATAAAAAAAATCAAATTTCTCAATTTTTATAAAAATAAAAAGTATTATTATATTGTTTTGATACGCTTTTTATTTTGATTTTGAAAATCGCACGTAAAAATATTTCTTTTTTTATTTTGATTATGATCGATCATATCACATACCACGTCAATATTATTTTCGTCTTTATGTGTTATAAAATATTCAATCCAATCTTCTTCTTGTGTAAATCGCCAAGTAAGATGAGTAATAAATGGATACAAATGTTCAGATAAGGTTTTAGTGACACGAACGAGTGTATCATCATTTGCATTCATTTCATCATAAAGACTACAAAAACCCAAGGATAGACCGATGCACTTATTCTTATATACATTGTTGACTAAAATGCGTTTGCTGGCTTCGATGAGTTGTTCGCATTCGTATTCAAGATTTAGGCAATTGCTAGAAGAAAAATTACATATCAATGTCATCGTGTTATTCGTAAAATGAATAAAAGCTGTTTCTAGTATCAGACAGAAATCTACTAATTCTTTCATCGATGTATTGTTTGTCAACGCTTTGGTAAAGTCAAACTCATTAGAATCGATTATAATGCAAGAGTGAGAATCTGACCAGAAAGAAGATTGAGAAAAGTTTTGAAGTAGATATAGAGTATAGGAATCAAGTTGATTAATTAAGTAGATATACGATTGGCCCGTCTGACCCGTTTTTTTCGAATTGCATCTTAGTTCAAAACGAGAATGCACGGAATGCACGGAATGCACAGAAGAAGCCGATGGAGGAGTGAGGTTCATGCAAAATGAGAAATGAGGTTCATGATGCATAAAGCATTTCGCTATGAATGTCATCATTGTCAAGGTATTTACGTATTTCGTATAAATGGTAAATCGCCATTGTTTTATTAGATCATCGACATCAAAAGTAACTGAATCGATTAAGACGCCTTTTGGAAAGACGAACGAAAGTGATCTGAAGATAATCTGTTGCCGTGCTTGATATGCTGCGAAATGTTTATTGAAACAAAGTATTCCGAACTCGTGATCCATTTTACCTTCTAATATTTGCGAATGCCAAAGCTTTGATAATGTTTGAGTCGTATCTAGTACTTCAAAGTTTCCACAAAACAATAGGCATCCTGATCGTATTCGATGATAAAGAGTATTTTCTAGCATGTGATGGATGTGAGTAAGGAAAACTTCGAGAGTAATATGATGTGATAGCTCTACCATGTTGGGGAAAGACGATATCTTGAAGAGAATTTTATCTACGACTTCAAGCTGCTCGATGGCTGTGACATACTTTGAAACATTTCCAAACTCATCAACGATAGAAAGATTCCATATAACGTTCGTATTGTTTATATAAATATGAAAACAAACGTTTGCCTTGGAGAAAGTCGGATGCACAGCCTTTGTCAGAACAGACATTTTGTTCCCTCTTTTATAATACAGATAACCTAAACATCTTTCAATTTTTTAATAGTGTATGCTTTTGAAAGCTGTTTCTTTTTAGATCTAAGTTGAACTCAAAGAAAATTCAAAAGAACACAAAAAAAGAGCAAAAGAACACAAAAGATGAAAAAGGAGCAAAAGAGGAAAGGAACAGAGGATTCGAACCCAAGTCTCTAAGGAGGCAACAACAAGTCATACAACTTGCTTGTGTGTCAACTTCTTTTTGAAAAGACGAATCATAGGGTTTTGGAAAAGTGTGAGGTCACACTTTTTATATTATAAAACAAGGATGGTTTTGAAAGCTTTCATTCTTTTTTAACTTTTGTATCTATACAGTTTGGTTATAAGTTAAAAACTAAACATGGATTTGAACAACTCCTCTCAAGAGGAGATGCTTCATGCTTTGGAGAATCACCCTGATATGCAAGAGTTTCTCAAATCTCTACAAGCATCAAATACCGTTGATGTTCATGTCCAAAATGATCAAGATGACATTGATTTTGATGATTCTTTTATGGATGATGTTCTGAATGATCTTCCGGAAGAAGTTTTCAGACACATTGAAGAGACTCTTGCCAACAACATTCCAACCAACAATCCAATCAACAATCCAATCAACATTCCAACCAACATTCCAACCAACATTCCAACCAACAATCAATCTTTTTCCTCACTTCTTTTGACCCCTTCATTGGACTCTCCATCCGATTCGCCATCATCCGATTCTTTTGAGGCGCCTGTGCCTGATGCTGATGCTGATCCCGGTCCTTCTCGGAAAAAACCTCGTGTTCAGCAAACCGATGATATCATTGACAAAACTGTGATGCACAACAATGTCCAGATTACACACCCTGACATTTTGAGCAACTTCTTTTCAACACATGACCCAACTGATCCTTTTTACACAGATGAACAGGTCATGAAAGACATCCGCAATGTGGAGTTTGACACATCTCAAAGCGGTCATGCGCCGGCACGCGCTGCATGTCACACTATGAAAGTACTCAACATCATTCACCACGTCTACAAGATTCCACTGGCAGACTTGTTGTATACGTGCGGATCTATTGAATCACACAAATGCCAAGCTATCATTTCTCACAAGAAGAAAGGCCAGTGCCGATGCTCTTCGACTTGTGTAGCTGGAGAGTTCTTTTGCGCACATCACCGGAAAAACAATACGATGCAAGATGGCCTTTCCGCTTTTATCCAGAACAGAAACACTAAGAAGTAATGAATGAATTACATATAGATTTCCTTCGCTTTGTTTTGATTTGATTTGATTGCCTTGATATGTAAAAAGATCTGATAGACTTATTGTAAAAACAAGGTGTTATAAAATTTCATTTAATGTTCTCTTATCTGAATTTGTAAAACTATATAAGTAAAAAGAATTACTTAGGTTTATAAATTCAATATTAAATATAAAAAGTAACTTGTAATTGAAGAAGAAAGAAGCAAGAAGCAAGAAGAAAGCAAACAAAAAAAGAAAAAAAATAAGTGCGTTTAGATCAGAAAAATAAAACCTTTACATAAAATGAAAAGGTAAAAATAAAAATATCTTTTTAAATTTTATTGTCTTAATGCCCGGGTAGCTTAATAGGTTAAAGCACAAGTCTTATTAACTTGGGATTACGAGTTCAAGTCTCGTCTCGGGTACTTCTAAACTACTTTTTTCATCAATCATCAAAGTACATTTGTGATTGTGATAAAACTAATGCTTAACTTTAAACCAACCAAAATGAGCATGCACGTTGTTGATGTGACCATTGGGTAAGTATGGATCCAACCACCTCGTATCTACTAAAACATAATCATTGCTTTCAATCTGTGTGACAAATGTTTTTTTTATCTTTGAATTTTTATAGAAATGTGTAGTTCTATTAAGCTCATTATTATTTGAATCAAACCAAATCTTTTCATACTTTTTTATATTTTGACTTACCGTTTTCAACAAGTTATCAAGTCCCGGAGGATATTGATTTTTTTCTAGTAGTATTCCCCCTTTTTCACTTTTTTCATATACGTCGCTTTTGAGGATATTCATATCTGAGTAGAAAAGCATGTGATACTTAAAACTCGGTTGTTGATCTGACATTGTCATTTTTCTGACTTATTATGAAAGAGTTTCTTATATAAGAATCAAATTTTTTTAAGTTCTTGTTTTTCTTACCTTCTTTATCTTTTTTATTTTTCTTCATGCTAATATGGTAAGATGACTTCATCAATGTGTTACATGATTCAAATAAGATCAAACAAAAGAGAAGAACATAAAACAAAGAGCAGAAGAAACGTAAATGGGTTAGGAAGAGTAAGATAAAGAGGAAGAGAGACAGTCATAACCTATCAATCCTGAACGACGGAAGCACTCTTTGAGCGTAAGCTTCCTTCCAAGGAGCCATCTGAAATGACATGATCTGCATCCCAGAAAAGTTCTCAATTGGCCCTCAATTTCATCAGCATAAGTTGTCTTGACAATATCATTATGTTTGCATCTTGGGCATTCTGCATCTCTATGTGGTGCCAAAGTCACATCCAAGTAAAACTCGCGTGGAAGAATAAAGTCAACTTTATCCATTGTTCTAAGCTTCAAAGAAGATAGAAGTGAAAAGACAAAGGTAAAATGTATAATAAATATCTATAGAAGATTTGTCTATTAAACGAATAAGGTTTGAAAGCAATTAGTTTTGAAAGCAATTAGTTTTGAAAGCTGTTTCTTCATATTTGGGTTTGTTTTGTATTTTTCCATATAAAATCAAATCATTCAATTCCTTTTAATTTTTTTACTTTTCCAACATGGTTAAGAGAGCCAGTACAGAATCGCGTTGGACTGTTTTCAGTTTAGTGATGGATTACCTTCCTGACCGATCTTTGTCTCGATTTGCTACAGTGAGTAAGGCGGTTCATCATTTGGTAGAATCCAAAGACATTCAAGCTCCTTCTTATGCTCCTTTGATCGAGGACTTTGCACGTGCAGCACACCATCCTGACATAACTTTCATACAAACGAAAACATCTTACCAAGGGAGTCCGGTTTACTTGGAATGCGATTACGATAAAGATGAAAAAATGCGATTACGCATCTTCCATGAGTACTACGGATTCCAATGTATAGTGTTGAAATGCAACGCATACCGTTTGAAGCAGATGTTATATCGTTTGATCGAAAGAAACAAAATGATCCGAGACAGAAGATGCAACCTTTTCACGGTGGGGGAGTTTTTTGAAGGTTTAGATATGGAACAACATGCTCATTTCTTCATCGCTCTTATAGAATAATGTCGACAGACATCATGTTTATGTTTTGAACATCTCTTGATCCGTTTCTGATGTAGTTATTGTCTCATATGAACACGTAAGGTAAACATAGATTGCCTTGACTGCCTTGACTACCTTGACTGCCTTGACTGCCTTGACTGCCTTGACTACCTTGACTGCCTTGACTGCCTTGACTGTTTTTCATCTTGAATGATTTAAGTCATCGATTGTAAAAAATTTGAAATACAAAAAAAATATAAATTTAGAATAAGATCTCGAGAAAACAAACTCTGAAAGGTACTAAAGTAAACATGATAGTAAATTCTCACCTTCACTTTGTTTCCTTGCAAGAAGTAAAAACACAAAAAGTCTCAAGAACAAATGTCAAGTACAAAAAACCTGTACCTAATAAGAATCTTTTATTAGGTTTCCCGCATTCATTTCAAAGAGAAATTATAACTGAAGATAGCATAAAGGATGTGGAAACAGTTAAAGTTATTGAATCGAACGTGCATTTCCTTTTAGCTTTTAATGATCACAAAACAGCTCATCAACTTTGTCACTTAATAGATATTAATCAACCTTTGTCACATGCATGTATTCTACCTCATTACGACGACGATGTGTTTGATGAGACAAATATTTATAATAAAGATATGAGAGATTATGAGGTTTCGGTAAGTGAAGAGTATATTGATGAGAATGGTGATTCTTTACTACTTTTTGAACAAGATAGACTTTTATTTCTAGACAAGGAAAATTCAAATTATAATAAAAAAAAGCAAGAAAAACAAGATGGACAGGAATTAGAAGAAAAGGATAGACAACAACTCGAGGCTATTTTTCAAAGAATCGAAAAAGATATTGAAAATGAAAATAAAAAGGGGATTGAAAATCAGATATTAAGAACAAATTATTCAAGTTTCTTAGATACCATCGATAAAACAAAAAAAGATGTAAAAAGATCAAAACTCTTTTCTACAGATTCGATAGATAAAACGAAACAAAAACCAAATCGGATTCCGAATCATAATAATAATTCAAGTAAAAGATATATGATGTTGACGAAAGAGATTACGGACGTCTTGAACATGGTAATCATGAATAATATTGGCATTGCTATTATTAAAAGTCTCGACAACGTAAAGGAAGACGATCAAATTCTTTTGGCCGTTGACTTGGTACATCCATGTCATGAACAGAACATCGTAAAAGCAGGGCTAGATGTTTTATATCATAAATAAAAACATATATAAGAATTTTGTATAAATATTTGGTATTAAGTTTGAACCTAAACGTATTGATTTACTTTTTTGTGGTTGAAAATGCTTCACAATAGGTTTCATTTTATGCCAAAAAAAGAGCATTATAAAATGTTACATTGCTTGAACCTAATGAAGGAAAATAAGCTGTCTGTGAAAGCTTCGAATGGTATTGAAAAAAAACTGGATCAGATATTGTCGAACGTTCGTAAAAGACAAATAAATAAGAGTCATAACGTCTTGCTATCCAAATTGTCAATGGAAACAGTCAAGAATGAGTCCGTACACGATGATAACGGTCATCCGCGAATGCAGATTGTGTCTTATCAAGCGCCATCTTACTCATCTGAGAGTATGTTTGTACCTCGCAATTCTAAGCAAGAAGAGTATTTGGCGCTATTGCTTAAACATAAGCCTGATATCGTTTTTGCTATTGGTCCGGCGGGAACGTCAAAGACGTATGGTGCGACTCTCGTCGGCATAGAAAAACTAATGAAAAAAGAGATTGACCGTTTAGTCATCACTAGACCTGCTGTTTCCGCGGATGAAGAACTCGGATATCTCAAAGGAGACTTGGAAGATAAAATGAAACCATGGCTACTTCCTATTTTTGATACTCTCCGACTTTATATGTCAAATGACGAAATTGATGTACTTATGAAGAGTCAAAAAATAGAAATTTGTTCACTCGCACATATGCGTGGTCGCACATTCCATAATTGCTATGTTATTGTCGATGAATCCCAAAACACGACTCCAAGTCAAATGCTCATGCTTCTCACGCGCATAGGGGATAATAGTAAATTCATCTTTACCGGAGATATTCAACAACATGATCGTAAAGCAAAACAAAGTGGATTGATCGACTTTATGATGCGATTTTCGCAATTTCATAATGAATTGAAACATGATGATTTCTCAGAAAGGATACAAATGATCGTTTTTGATGCGCAACATGTTGAACGCCATCCCGTTATTCCCTTTATTTTGAAATTGTACAATGAGTAGTGCTTAGTGCGTTTAATTACCTAAATTATAATGTATTATTACTTTGAAAAGGTGAAGAATTCTTTTCCTTGTCTAAATGCCGACGTGGCGTAATGGTAGCCGCGCCTGACTTAAGATCAGGTGCCTTAAGGGCGTGCCGGTTCGAGTCCGGTCGTCGGTATTCTTATTCTTATTCTTTTTTGAGTTTACGATAGCCTTATTTTTTACCAAACTTGAAAGATCATAAATCTTTCTTTTTTTGTAATTTTTACATTTAGAAGTGTAGAAAAACGAATAAAAAAATAATGAAACAAAAGGATAAAAGGATAAAATGAAAAGCAAAAGTCTAATGAGTTAGTTTTATGTTTAGATCTCTAGGCGAAAAACTTGGTCTGGCGTGTCGCTTGATAATTGTATGTCAATCTCAACAAATCTCGATTCCAGTTCTTTTCGGGAAAGTGTGCAATAATGCGTGGTAAATCAGATGATTCATTGGCACTTAATAAAACAAAGCTCCAAGGCCGATCTTCTAAAGCTTGGATCATCTCTAAGGTCACAGCAGGATTTAAATTGATTTCGGACCAATCCCATGGAGCAGCTGGATATGCTTGTATGATTTCAGTGGTCAAAGAAGGGTTGGAACTCATAAATACAAAGCTTGCCGGATTCAGAAAAATAGAGGAATTGTGTTTCATATTATCTAATGTCAGAGAACAAGTCTTACACAATTCTTGCCAAGGAACATTAGAATTTATAAACATCATTTGTTTTTTTTCCTCTTTTATATATCTAAAAGATTGAAAAGGTTGAAAAGGTTGAAAGGTTGAAAGGTGTAAGGTTGGATCAGTCTAAATAGAATTATAAATGATATAAACACAGAGAACAGGAATCTTACTTATGAAAACTGCTTTTGAAAGCAAAATTATATTCTAATATAATAAATATAATAAAAATAATATGGCCGCAAAAAATTCTAATTCTTTTGGCAATCTGATCAAGACCGGTTTTGGATTAACCGCAGGTTCATGGCTGTTTATGATTATAGCTATTGCTGTGGCAATGCTCTTTTTTATTCCTGGATTCATTCTTGTACAAAGAGAAAATAAAAAAGAAAATGAAGGAGGCGAGTCTAGTCAAGGTGCCAAGATTGCCGGTTTTGTATTGATGGGTATTGGTATGATAGTCGGTCTTGGATTCGGATCTTCCACATTTTTCTCTCTCTTGTCTAATGAATTATAAAGATTTATTTACAAAAATAAATTATAGAAATAAAAAATGAATAGTCATAATAGCTGTAAAGACAGAGTTCAAATTAAACGTGATTTGAGAAGAGTATTGCAAGTTCTGCTTCCCGATATCAATTCTTGTTTTATTGAAATGGCTTGCTATTATATTTATCCAGAACCTGAAAATAAATTAAATAAAAAAATTAAAAATGATAAGGAATTTTTAAATCAGAATAAAAGATTCTTTTTACACGAATCAAATAAATATTCATTATTCAATTTATTTGATAAATCTAAAAATAAAAGGGTACAGCATTTACATGATCTTACTTTTCACTTACAAACTTGATCTAATTGATTTTCATCCACACTTTTTTTTCTTCATGTGACATTTGATCGAATAATGCATTTGTTTTTTTGTGAAAATACCCAAACGGAATGGACGTAGCCATCGGATTTACTTCTTTCTTATATTCTTCCATGACCGAACGAACATAAAAATCATCTTTTTTCTTAAAATAATAGTAATCCGACTTGGCTTTTTTGATCACCGTTTTAAATATTTCCATGTAAAGCGGGTGAGTCTCGTCTAATTGAAGTAGATTCTTTATAAGAGTTGATGGCATGCCAGAATCAGAATCAGAATCAGAATCAGAATGAGAGGCATTGATTTGCTTATCAACATAAAAATGAGTTTGAAAGGGATTTTGTCTCTCTTGTGATTTGTGTTCATGTGTTCGAGCAATGTTTTCACATACGTTATTGGAATCATTTGATTGATTTAATTCAACTGCGCGTCTTTTTCTGACATGAAACGCTGGATCCGGACCACCATCTTCATCATTTGAGGATTGCGTTTCATTTACATTATAACCAGGTCTTATATCAGCCAGATTAGGATTGTTGGAAAATAACATGTTATTATGCATTTGACAATGAGTCATGTTTTCTTCACACACACGACCACATACGACCGAATCACGACCAATAAATTCACAACGATGATCAGACATTAAACTTTTCATAACTAGTTTGTTTTCTATGAAATCTACTAATTGGCCATTCCTTTTTCTCAAATTATTCCATTTTATTTGAAACAATTTTCAAAAATGTTGACAAAATCTTTTTCTTCATATTTAGAAAGATAGATAAAAAACATGCCAAATTTGCCTGAAGATGAATATTATGACAAACAACCTATGCAAGCATACACAAGTATTTTTATTATCATAGTTTTGTCATGGATGCTTTTAGGTCTTGCGGCATTTCTAACCTCGCTCATATGCTTTGGTAAAAGCGGAACAGCTGTGGATAAAATATTCGGATTCTTATTAGCCATATTCTTTGGACCCGTTTATTGGATTTATTTCTTTGTCAATAAATCCTATTGTCGTCGCAAATAATTTCTAGTTGAAACCCTTCTCGAAAACCCTTAAAAAAAGACAAGCTTATCAGATTTTCTAAGGACATAAAGATTTGGGTGAATTACAATTTTACGATCATTTTTATCTGTTTCATCTAAACAGGAAATGAAATTTTTAACCGACTTATTCGAAGGTATCTTACCGGGATATACTTTAGTCAAAAAACTTTTCCAAAAACTTGTATCTGAACGCATACATAAACACCCCATATCTAAATACCCATTTTCTTTCAACTCTTGAAATTTTACTTGAACATAATCATCAATCAAATAATGATAAGAAGTCAAGTCATCACTGATTTTGAGAATCTGATTACACAAATTTTTGTTAAAGGAATCTAATATAGGTTTGATTTTATCTCTTATTTTTCCACGTTGAGACCATGTCACGGTACTATCTTTTAGGAATGGGATATGACATTGTTTGGCAAAAGCATAAATTTCGCTTTTAGAGACGTCAAGAAGAGGTCGAAGAAATACAATACCATCGATATCACTCTTCACAGACATTCCTTTGAGACAGCTGATTTTTTCACCTTTAGATAAGTTCGTAAGAATGTTTTCGAAACAATCATCTTGATTATGGCCCAAAATAACATAAGGTTTATCAAGGACATTATCAGAATTTGATTTGCGCGTCCTCGCAAAAAAGTCATTGTTTGCAAACTTGTAAGCATCAAATCTTACTTTTTTTGTGTAATCTTCATAAACCTTACGCATTTCATTTTCCATTGCTGCTTTTCGATTTATTTCCTTTATTTTTCTTGTATAGAGCGGAATACCCATACAATGACACCAAATGCGTAGAAAATGCTCTTCGACTTCACTTTCATCACGATTATGATAGTTTATAAAAACAGCACAAAATTTAATTTTTAGAGCTTTCATAATGTATGCACAAACCATTGAATCCACGCCACCCGAAATTGACAATATGAATATATGTTCTCTCTCTGTCAAATCAAAAAGTGTTTTATTAAGACTATTTCTAAATATTTGTATGAGTGAATGTTTCCATTCGGCTTTTTCAAAAATGTCAAATGTTTTGACCGATTTATCCGATTTGACTGATTGAATTGATTGAATTGATTGGATTGATTCGATAGACTCAATAGACTCGCGCGTACATTTCTTATGATCGAGGATTTTGATTATATCTCCTAAGAGCATTTTTTGCCATTCTTGCTTGCACAAACCATGGAATCCGTCATAAAAACACATAAACCTTTCAGACAAATCACGTAAAGGAGCTTTTTCATAAGTGACACTCAGAAATCTTTTTAGTGTCGATGACAATGGCATTATATATTTGTCCCACACGCATTTTATCACAAATAGAAAATCATCAACTTTATTCCTATGACGAAGAGGCATCAAGAAAAAACAAAGTTGAATATCTGTGAAGGATTCTAAAGTTTTCAAAGAACAATGTTCTTGATAAACATGAAGAGCTTTCTCTAGCCAGTAAGATATGATATGATGACATAATTCATGACGATAATAATGTCTGGGAATTTGATCAAAAAGAATGATTTTATCAAGAACGCTCAACCTCGACGATGCATCATGGTCTTCATCTAAAAGTGAACCAAAAGTATCAATAACCTCATTATCTATTTTTTTTCTATTTGAATCATTGGGAAACCACCAATCTTGACGACTTATCCAAGTATCAGATACAGAATTCATCAAAGTTTACTTAAATCTAAACGATTAAAAAACAAAAACAATCACAATATACGAAGTCATATTATTATAATTCTAAAATCTTAAATACTTTTACTTATTAATTTGGGTTTTGTGTGTTTTTTTAAATGTCTTACACGAAGCACATGTATGAATAATTTTATTCAGATCATTCAAAATTGAATCACTCACGTTTTGTCGCAAGTCATTGTTTTCTAAACAATCAACAATCATCTTAGATCTTTTAGTGTCAACCTGTACTTTTTGATTTTTATTTCTTACATTGTTTGATGGTAGAATATTTATCGTCTTT
>LFCJ01002546.1_pt1 | contig 13175 bp, 14 predicted proteins | sample 643141 | NCBI WGS metagenome assembly LFCJ01 (sample SAMN03766243, study PRJNA286221) | soda lake metagenome | biome: soda lake; feature: Kulunda steppe; material: water; isolation source: sample B1-Br-g2 brine of Lake Bitter-1 | place: Russia: Kulunda steppe | collected 2010-07 | reverse complement strand
CTCTCTCTCTCTCTCTCTCTCTCTCTCTCTCTCTCTCTCTCCACAAGCCACCTTTGCACACCCTCTCTACTTTCATCACCTGTATCACCCAACCTCTCATGAGCCCTGGACTCCCTTAAATTGGATTTAATGGGCTCCACGACCTTAATTCTCCCAAAAGGACCCACATTGTCACAGTAGGCCCAACTAAAGTGAAATTCTGCAAGGTCACCGCAAATAACAAATAGCACTCAGCAGACTGTCAACCCTCGTTAACTTTAAGTAAGTCACTCCAAGCGGAAGATTTCACCCCTGGTGCAATTTCCAAGCATCTGGCATGTAAATTGTGGTCACTCCTTTTACCCACATCATGTGGGTATATCTATGACAAAAATCCAAATCACCAACCACTCCTCCTTTGCACCAAGTGTCATGCCAAGACAATCCAGTGGAGATGTCCGCAGAGCTCACGAGCTCAATGTCAGTAAGAGGGAGATGCACCTTGTTAATACTGTAAATACACTTGGCCTAGAAACCAATTGGAGGCCTCAAGAAAACGACTTGCTCGATGGCTAAAAAAGTTATCCTTCGCACTTTCCATCTAATGTCACATTTACAGTGGGAGGCTCAAAAATATACCTCTTTTACTTAAAATCAGCTTTAAGGACTCGGCCTCGATGCACAAAAACGCCATAAGAGTGCTTTTGGATTGCATGCTCACTTTGTGCTTTATGCACACAAATTGACTACAACCAGGCGCGCTCTTGAAAAAAAACGGCTGTCAAGGTCTTGGTCTGGAGCAGGGGGCAGCTTGCCACCCTCCAGATCCACACTTGTTCTTTTTCCCCTGGTGGAGCTCTTTGGGCCAGTGGGTTTCCTTTCCATTAATTGATACAGGAAGTGGTTTCACCGCCTTCTTTTTTTCTTTTTTAGCCTAGCGACCACCACCCTAACTTGTAACTGATGTCTCAGGCATGCTAGGCTCCAGCCTTGATGTACCTTATCCTATTGTGACCCTGGGTAGGCCTACAAGAGATTCTGTAGCTGGCTTGAGGCAAAGCTTAATGGCATTTGGTAATCTCAATCCTGTCAATTTTAACTAAGCAAACACTCAAGTCATGACGTGCAGCTACCAACAGGCCCTTTCTTATGAGCTTATGCTGCCAAGTATCCGGTGTAGTGTACTTGCGACTTCAGTAACAAAGATTCAGAGTGCTGAACAGTGTTTACAAATTTTTTGTCGTTTCAAGTTGCGCCATGCCCTTTCAGAAGCATACATGCAGTTGTACATTTTTGTGACACACTGCCAATAATGCAGGACATATTATCCCCTGGAAGCAAGGAAGACAAATGGAATAATGAGCACAAAAATGGAATAATAAGCATCAAATAAATTTAATTTCAGCCTTCTTGCACTGTAAAAATTTTCCAAATCTTGCAAATCCAAATCCAAATCCAAATCCAAATCTTGCAAATCTTCAGAAGGATGACTCACCATACCCTCAGCAGTGATCCTTGTGTATCAAATCATGAAACAACTGAGCATCGCACTGCATAGCCAATGTAAGAAAGCCACCAAGCAGGCCTGCACTCGGGTAATATGTAACACAGCCTGCTTGCTTCATCCATGAAGTATTGAGGCAGAATTTGCAAGGCATGATTGCAAGCGCCGGGCAGCAATGGATGGCACAGCACAAATGAACAGCTCTGAATGTGGAAGATACCAAGCAATGCGTCAGCGACTCATCCCATGGATAAGAGAACTAGTTTTATGTGGCGTCTGAAAGGTCCGCCATGATTCCAGAAGCAAGCACACCAAAATAATCATGAAGGACATTTGAAATTTCTAGGTGATGCAATTCAGTTGCTTGCATCCATTGATCCAGCCATGCGCGTAAGAGCCTAGCAAGCATGCCCCTAATGAGCACATTCACTGCTCAGTTGCTACATACACGCGGTCGAGCTTGAGCTAGTTCATGACCCGCACATCAAACTTCAGGCATTCCTTATCTTTAGTGTCCCAATAATGGCCAATGCATGCCATCCATTCAATAGGACATCAACCAGGCTAATATACACACACATTCATGGCCCATGCACCACCACTCGTTGCACAAAATGAATTTCGCAACACTGTGCATGAGCTCCTGGGAGCATTGCTGTACTCGTGCCTGTACATGCAGCGAGGGGTGGCCTTCCCAAAGCCCAGCAATCGGGCTCCCTGTGGTTAAATCTAACAATGCAGCAAGAAAATGCAAGCAGCTCAAGTTCTTTTGCCCCAGATGCATGGCGCAAGTTTGAGAAAGCACTATGCCTGCAAAATGGCCCTGGACACGGAAGTGACCTGAACTGCCAGTTCTTCATGCAGGCCAGGCATTCCAACACACCTTGTGTGCATCTTAATTCCAGGCAGGCATTAATAGCAAAGCAAAATGTGACATGGTGTGGGCGGGCCAACAGGCGGGGGCCACACCCAAGAAAGTTTCTAATTATCTCACTTTTTAATGCATGCAAACGCAGCAATGCGTGTACCAGTATACCCCTCACAGCATCTACCTTCAAATGTTGCTTGTGATGTGCAGCACACTATGACCACAGTGCATACCATCACCATGACACTCCATACTTCCTCCTCCGTGTGCAGAGGGCGTTCAAGCTCATGGATCATACTGGCATGCCAGTACCCTCAATCTTCAGCCCCACACCTGCCCTGCTGCATCTCCTTCCAGTAGTCGCGATTTTGTTGAGCACTTTTAAGCAGGGGCCGGGCACCAGGGGCCGCCAAGGCAAGGGTCTGCGTGCACACAGGTGCGGGTTGCATAGCCATCAGTGCTCTACTTTAAGCGTAATGCGACTAAAATTGCTTTGAAAACAATGATTTTTGGAATTGGTCGGTTCAAATGGAGACTGCGGAAACCCGAAATTCATCAATTTTGAGCTAAAAAAGTTCAAATTTCATTCTTATTCCAAAATATTTTCGTTTTTCATAAAGGTATCCCTGCGGGGCTAGAGATGCCCCCCAGCGCATTCAAATGGCCATTATCAAACACTGACAGCCATGAGTTCCTTTTAGCTCCATGGGGCGCTGCTCAGCCAGGAAATCTCTGCGGCTCAGTTGACTGGCCCCAGGGGCCGCCAGGGCAAAGGCCTGCACGCATGTGCTTGTTGGTGGCCCACGGACTCATGCATCTTTAAGGGGCCATCTTTGGGAGAGTCCACGGTGGATGTTGCTACAGCCACCCGTGGACAAAGGCGGACCCCCAAGCCTGCAATCTCTACCTATTGCCTATGCCACAAGGCCTGGCGCCTGCATCTTTGTCGCGTCGCAGGTTTGCATTCCGCACTGTGCAGCGCACCATCTGTTAACCAATTCTATCAGCTATACTTTCAATTATTTTCTTGGTGGACGTCTGCCTTTCAAGTTGTTTCCATGCTTTTCTTCTTTGCAAAGGGTCACTTTAGGACCTACAACTATTCGATGTTGATTAGGGCTATCTCTGTCTGCGTGCATGACAAAAAGACGCAGAACTTTTGCTTGTCTGGGTCTGGCAGCAGAATCGTAGACATCCAATCCGCTGCAGACTCACCTTGAATAGGGGGAGAGCGACCACTTCCAGGAAGCCGACTTGAGATTTTGCCAGGCCTGGATGGTTCCTGTCAAACAGCGGGCTGGACGGTAGCTTGGCCGCTTTTTCTTGATCGCCTTGCCTCCAGAACTCCTCCTCCAAGCAGCGCACCCACCTTCAGAGAGGGTGAAGACAGGCAACGGCAGGCAGGGGCAGCATAGCCACAGCCAATTCAGGCCCAAAACAATCACAACGAGGCGTGCACCACGTGCATCCCCAATCACATCTGCCACGTTTCAATACAGAAGCACAGCTCCTGGCCCAAAGTACACTTCGCTGCTTTCATCCAAAGAAGACCCAGGATAAACCACAGAGAGGCATGGGAGGTAGCAGAGCGAAGGACAGTCAATCCAGATCCAGTACAAGCTTTTTATGGCCATGTAAGGTGCTGCTAGCGTGGAAAGAAGTGTGCGCCATCAGAAGTGCTGGCAATGAGGCGACAGCTGAACCCAATGGCGTGCACATTGCACAGCCAAGCCACACTGGCACACACCTACTCGACATGTACCCAGCCTAGTGCACTGTCTGGAGTGCTCTGCATAGCCACAGGCGCTTGGTGCGTAAGATGCATGCATTCAACCCACTACACAACTGGACCAGGTTCCACCACAACCTCCAGGTTCACATGCAGACACGCGCTGCCTTGTGTGAAAGCATGTGTGCACTAAAGGGTCAGTCTAAGCAAATGTGGCACCTCCTATAGCACGCGTGCAAATGCAGCCAGATGCGGCATACCTGAGATGAACATCGAGGTCTTCTGCGGCATGCCCTAGGTCGGCGCTTTTGAGCGCGATCTGGAGCAGGAGCACCTTTTGCTCTGGGCCTAGCCTTGACACAACCAAGCCGTGCTCCTGCATGCACAGAATGCAAACACATGACTGCTCAGGGAGCAGGAGATGCACCGAAAGGCATCTCACCCACTTGACAGGCAGCCGTGTATCAAGCCGCATATCATGACGTGAGTCTCACTGCACCGAAAGGCATCTCACCCACTTGACAGGCAGCCGTGTATCAAGCCGCATATCATGACGTAAGTCTCACTGCACCGAAAGGCATCTCACCCACTTGACAGGCAGCCGTGTATCAAGCCGCATATCATGACGTGAGTCTCGCCAGGCACAAGGCACATGAGGGCGCACATGTACGGAGGGATAAGCTTTTGTGCCTTGAGGTCAAGTCGCCCCGTGAATGGCACACCGCGCATGCCTTGCACATGCACACAAACGGTTGTGAATGCATGCAGTGACAAAGGCCCGCCGTGTAGCTCAGGGGCTGGCAAGGTCAGGACCCTCCATCAAATATCCACAAGTTATGGAGCACGACCCACTGGCCCAGCTGAGAGGGGCATCCCACATTACCAAAGCAAGCCGTCAAGACCCCCCACCACCCTGAAGTTGCTTTGGAGGGACTCTGATCATCCACCCAAATCCTTATTCTACCTTGCACTGGTGATAGTGAAAGTGACAGTGACAGTGACAGTGACAGTGACAGGGACAGGGACAGATCAGAGCACATGCCCCCTCTGCGTGCCGCACCTTATCCCATAGCTTGACGGGTGGCGATGCTTTTGCCATGAATCCATGCAGCATCGGTCCACTGACGCTCATCCCGCACCCAGCTTCATCCGTGCCGCGCCTTCGACTGAGGGCGGCATGGGCGGCGTCCCTGAAGGTGGCCGTGCCACTGCTCTTGGGGTGCCCCTTGTGCAATGCGAGCTTTCTTGCCATCTGCTTGTGCACGGCCCGCGCAGCGGCTTCATGCGCCAGGGGCATGGGGTTACTCAGGGGGCGGCCATCATCGTCATCATCATCATCATCATCATCATTATCATCATCATCATCATCATCATCATCATCATCATCATCATGATCTACCGTGTCAAGGGTAGATCGCAGGTGGTCCTTGAAGGAAGGCTCTCTGGTGACCTTGCCCAGGGCCATCCTGCGCAGATACAGCAAAGCTCACTTTGTGACAAGACATAATCAATGTTCGCAGGGACAGGGACACCGTCTGCAAATGCTACAAGGTCAAACTTAAGAAGGAAAAGGCAGAGCTTTCACGGCGGGAGGCACAGATTGACAGGCAGCATGAATTAGTGTGGGGTACGCAAGCTCCAGCATCTGCAGGTGCACTGTATACCTCACTATGCAACCTTGCTTCTTGTTGGAAGTGTCCCTTCTGCTGCAACCATATTTTGATGAACGAGTCAACGACAAGTGAAATGTTGGGTGTCCTAGTCCCACAGGAACAATTTTTCAGTCCTGCGTTTCTGAGATGAGTATGCGCTTACGTACTCCATTCCAATCCTCCCCAGGTTTTTTGCAAGCTAGGGAGTCCGCAATATGCCTTATGCACAGCCTGCCCAGGCATACTCAGACACTTACACACGCACATCACTTTCACTCCCTCACTCTAGCACTTTGCACTGCTCAGATGCTCCTAGACTAGGACTAAGTCAATGCAATTAAGCTACCTTTCCAGGAAATGAGAAAAATGAGCTAGAACAAAGCTTGCCATCAATTTAGTGATATATTCACCAAAAGGCATAGCCCATGCAACACATCTCCTCAGCTTCATGCTGCTGAGATGCTCATGCTCAGCATATGAGATGCTGATGCTCAATTGTCAGAACTAGGCAGTTGTTCGTGGACACCACCCTTACCTTGGTGTTCCGGTTTCTGAGTGTTGGGCTGACCGGACCTTTGCGTGGTGCAGCATCTGTGAGTAGGCCAGAAAGTTCATACCATGGTGGGTCCATTGTGCATCAAAAGACATGCCGGCGTTTATAGCTCTCCTTAATCTGCCTTTTGACAGAGCAGCCTAATAACAGTGCGCGCACGACTGCAGTCTCTGACATCCATTCAATTGCCCTGATTGCTTTACCTCATCTCTGGAAATAAGGGGACTCAAGGTTTTGCCCACGAATGCAGCCTGCTCACCGCTTTGGCCTGACTGATGATTGTGAAGTGTTGCTTCATATCTGTGGCCAGCACTAGATCGATGATTGTGGACCGTAGCTGAGCAAATTCAACCAAGGGCAGGTCGCAGAGGAAGTTGCAGCTGTGTCTGGGGGCCAGCAAAATCCCAAATGCAGCAGCGCAGTGGTGGTTTTCCTGCAGTCACGGTGTTTATGGCCATATTATGAGTGGCAAGGCGCTAAATGGGCAATTGTGTCCGTCCACGACTTATAGTCCAAAGCCCACATTATCTTTCAGACTACACACCATCCAAGGCTATAATTTTTTATACTGCTTTTTTCTCAAAATCATCAAATTTAACTCTTTCTTGTATGGATTTGTAAACTTGTGCCAGTTTTCCCACACAACAGAAAATGTTATGTTCTGTCATTGTCATACATCTATCACAAATGCTCGTCAATCTATGCACACGTTCGGATAAGCACGTGGCACCTTCGTAATTAGGTGCAGGTCACAGAGCACACAAGAATTCAGCATGCCATCCCCAGGCTGCTTTTTGAGTTGCTTTATGCTTGCAAGATGCATGGCATCATTGATGACCAAAAACGAGATCCTACCAAGGGTGACTTGTCATTGTAGCATATGGCCAGCTGATCAAGGGTGTTCTTCAAAAAATCATTAGTGTAGCCACCATGGTCATAGTCTGCGCGGTAAAGAAATATTTCGTGCTTTCAGAGCTGAGACAGCCGCACGACAATAAATAAGAAAGCCTGCCTCTAAATCACCTGTATTGGGGCTGTCTAACATCAGGAGGGTAGAGCATATGTGGCCCTTGGGCAAGTCAAGGTCAGACAGCAGAAGCTGGATACATGTGAGGCTCTTCCTATATTTTTTTGACCGAGTTTGATAAGGTTGCTGAAAAGTGTATAAACTGCAGTGGATTGGCCAATTCGAGAGCTAATCTGTCAGAATATATGGGTTACATGACAATCCTTAACATGAATATTCAGCAAGTATATTTCCTAGAAGAATAAAAGGATGAACTAGACACAGAAGAACGTCAGGTGAACCCATTTCCTAAAATTGAAGCCTGTACCTGGCAAGGTTGATTAGTCGAAGTTGATGTTCAAAGCTGCACTTAATGCCAGCGTGTGCAGGGCTATTTGCATGCTATAGAGCAAGAAGCACTAGGCCAGCATCAGCCTTGCAAGCCTTTCCCATGTAATTGTCAACAAGTGAGCGCCAAAAGTGCATGCCCTGAAACACGAATTCAATGACCAACATGTGGCCTTGAGTCATGCAAAGAGTCATGCAATTCCCATGTGGGAGAGTAGGCACCAAGGAGATGCCATCATAAGCGGCGTAACAATAGAACACACCATTTGATTTTATGTGACAAATCGCCTCATCTCACTCATCAGACGGACTAGGCTGCCACCACTCATGGACAGAATAAACCAGGCGCCTGGAAGTTGCTTAACAAGCACCCACCATGCATGATTGCTGCCAGGTAGGTAGACAGAACCAGCAGTGGATCAGCAAGCTCGGAGGCAATGCTCCCCTTGTGTAGAATGACGTGAAGCGTCTGCCAGGGAGCAAGGGCAGAGCAAGACAGGCAACCTGCTGGGATCTTGGGCAGAAAAGATGTGGTACTGCATTGGTGAGGCCACTGGGGCCAGTTTGAGCGCCAAACAAGCTTGCAGTGGAAATGAGAACTGAACAGGCAGAGATAAAATAAATGAAACTTCTAAATGGAACATGACCATTGCTTGCTGTGCACATCAAATTGTGTGCAAGTCGGCCAGGAACTTTTAGAAAGAGCGCACGCATTGTACCATCATGCATGCCTTATCAAAGTTGAGCATGCAATGCATGTCCTTTTACTCACCTGCACAACATCTGCTGCATGTATTGCGTTGTGATAGGGATTGGCAGGGTGATAGCCGGCTTCAATGCTTTGCAGGAAGCGTGCCAACCTCATGGCGTTGAGTTTGAGGCTGCATACAAGGGACAGACGATCAATCATAGCTTGAAAATCGCGTGTCCACTGGAAAGACTTGATTGGATCTGCACTTACAATTGAGGCAAGGAGGCGAAGAAGTGTATGCCCGATCGCCGGACAGTAGCACAGGCAACTAAAAAAGCCAAATCTATGATGTCAAGCATCGCCTGACTCCCTACATGTCCAGAGTGCTCCAGAGCCCCACTTATTAACACTTTAACCAGTGAGCTGTGTTTCGACTGGCATGGATTGATCGCCATCAGCCATGGATGTAGCCCTGCATCTCCTCCAACCCGCTGCAGGCAAGGACCTTTCTGGCAGACTTCCCCATGCCGCCAAAGTGACTTTTCACTTTCCACATTTGAGGATCTAGGTGAACCGCGCAAGGCATCTTCAAGTATGCCGGGCTGCCTACTTTTGGTCTTTGATTTTGCGTCATGCACAACAGTAATCTTGGTCATGGATTTTGCAACAAACACAGCAGGTCACCTTGGAGGAAGGCATCAAGGTCCAAACAATGAGCACTGCTGCCACATTGGAGTGCCGTACCTGCAAAAAGCACGAGATGACACTTTGCACGCAAGCAAATTTACCTGGAAATGAGGCCGGACTTGGCAAACAAATAGTAGCTGAGGGTCGACAAAGGGTGACCCTGTGTGACTACGTTGAGCTTGAAGGCATCAAAGTTGAAGGTGCAGTAGGCATCTTCCAACATCGCCTCCATCTGTGATCATGGCACACAACAACAGCGCAAATCCAGTCCATCATGCATGCCAGAATGCAAGGTATGCAGGGCAAATGCGCCCCATTTTGATCACAAAGCGTGATCATGCGCTTGCACTGTAATGTGAACTCTTGCTCAGCAATGCCAGGGCCCCCTTCCTCCCATTGTTCGGCACAAGCCAACATTTTGGGCAGGGGGCCCAAGCCGCCCCTACCTCTTCCCAACACAACTTTCAGCTGCCGGCATGAAATAGGATTTCTATGTGGCACAGCCCTTACACAATGTGCATTGAAATAATGCTGAGGCGGGGGCAAAATTGCCTAGGCTCCACGATACCTACCCCAGGGCCCCCAAAGCTACCCAGTCAACAGATCAGTCAACAGATCACACGAGCCAGCAGCAGTGCAAGCGTCGGTGCAGCACATTCCAGGCGTGCCGGACCTGCAAGGCCTGCTGCCCCCACACCAGCAGCGGCTGTTGTGGCCCGCTGGCACGACATGGCTGTTGCGCACGCCTGCAAGGCCTGCTGCCCCCACACCACCAGCGGCCTGGATGCTCAATTTACGGCGGAGGCTGCCCACAGCCATCCTCACCTCAAGCATGAAAGGGGGGCGTGGTCCTGCCAGGCTGGCATCCCTGTAGCACTCGTCCGGGGCTGTGGTCTCCATGGATCCCTGCTGCACGTTAGGGCTGAGCTGGTGCAACGAGCGGGGGCAACCAATGCTCTCGTCCCAGCCACGGCAGCTCGTAGCCTTGGAGGCCCCCGGAGCCTCTGCAGCTGACCCCCAGATGTGGCTGGCATTGAAGCTGAGAGGGGCATCATTTATAGGGTTAGTGTAGGCGTGTTCAGCCCAGGAGGCCGAAGGTTGGCTCTGCTCTCGAGGCAGCCACCTCTGCTCTCGAGGCAGCCACGAGGCCGGCTTCTCATCCATCAGGCCAGCGGGTGGCTGGACCTGGAAGCCAACCGAAAAGGAGAAGCACATTATCTTGTTGTGGAAGCGTGCACGGCTGCTATGCGCACCTGCATGGATCGTCAAGCACAAGGGTGCTTGCATTGCGGCTCTATGCTGTGTTCTGTCGTTTGTGCGCGGGCTTCAAAACCGGCCCCTCACAAGGTGGCACACGCAAACAACATGCACGCGCGCGTGTGCACACCCATACCCACACCCACACCATGCCCGTGCACACAGCAGGGCCGACGCATGGGCGCCGTACCTCGTCAGAACCTGCCCTGTCTTGCGCGGCTTGCACTGAGGAGCCCAGGGTCTGGCTACTCAGGCCCATCGCCATGTAGAGGTCGGCAGCAGAGCCCAAGGAGGAAGCCTTGCTCAGGAGGAACATGTTTGGCTCGGATTCCTGTGAGGCAAGAACAAATGCGGGCTGTGATGCGCTGCAATGCCCGTGGATGGCAGCGCAGGCGCTGTGCTGGCCAGGAGTTATGTGCTGTGATGCCCGCAGATGGCAGTGCAAGGTGTGTGCTGGCCAGGAAGGGCTATGTAAGGGCTGTGATGCCCTGAAAGCGCAGCCCAGAATCTGTGGTGCCCAGGAGGGACAGTAGAGGAGGGCATGAGGAGGCGCAGCTCCAGCAGACAGGGGAGGCTGCGGCCTCTCCCGTCCAGCAGCAAGGTAGGTCCAGCAGACAGGGGAGGCTGCGGCCTCTCCTGTCCAGCTAGGTAGGTCCAGCGGACAGGGGAGGCTGCCGTCCCTCCTGTTCAGCTAGGTAGGTCCAGCAGCGCCCAGGCCGTGGCTAACCTGCACATCAGCCAGGGGGCCTTGCAACGGCACGTCAGTCGCGCGGCGCACCTGCAGCTCTGTGACAGGCATGTCAGTCGCACGGCGCACCTGCAATTATGTGACAGGCACTTCAGTCGCGCGGCGCACCTGCGACTCTGGGACAGGGATATGGAGGCACATGGCTGGACCGCACGGCACGCCACCGTGCGGGCCCTGGTTATGCCGCGCAGAGTCCTGCGCAGCCCGCTGCGCCAAAAGCTCGTCCCTGCCTGCAGGCGCCGCACCCTTCATGGAGGAGTGCGCAGCGCTGGGAGGCTCGGCGCCGTGGCCTTTGGCCCCGGTCCCCCCGCTGGGGTGCGAGGCGCAGCCTCCGTCAGGGGCTAGGTCAGAGGCGCTCTGGCTGTGGTCGTGCACATCCATGGCTGCACAGGGGGTGCTGCCCTGAGGGGTGGTGCTCAAGCTTGTCGTGCTGCCCCTGAGGCTATCTTCCATGCTGAGGGTGCTTTTGTTGCAGTTCTCATCCGCAACAGGGATGCTGCCCTGAGGGGTCATGCTCAGACTTGTTGCAGTGCACCTCTTGTTGAAGGTCCTGCCTTTTTGCAGCCTCCGCATAGCAGCGTGCAGCTGGGGGAGCTGCTTGATCGCCTCATCTGCATCTGCACGCGTGGAGTGAACATGGCGGCATGCAGGTTAGGGGGCAGCTTGATCGCTTCATCCACATGCGTGAGCACAGTGGCATGCAGGCAACGGGGCTACTCGATCCCTCATCTGCATGTGTGGAGTGACCATGGCGGCATGCAGGTAAGGGGGCTGCTTATGAGCCTCATCTGCATGCGTCAGGGTTAAGGTGAGCAGTATGCGGGCTGGGTGCTGCATTCAAGTCTCATCTGCACCCATGAACAGGCAAAGAAACCCAGTCAAGTGAGGAAGCTGTATGACGCACACTGCTTGCGATTGGTATGGTGGCAAAGGAGGTGGACCCTCTCATGAGTTCTTTGGGGACACGGCAGGTAGGTATCTTGTTGCCAGCATAAATGGCCACCATTTTCTGATGGTGATCGCCCTTCGTGGCAATCGCAATGGTTGACACGGGAAAGCGACACCTCAACAAAGTGCGTCTGTTGGCTAACTGGTTCATTCTGCAGACGATGAACACCCAAGCAAGCCTGGTAGCGGCACGATAGCATGATAGCACGATGAACACCCTAGCAAGCCTGGTAGCGGCACCGGGATTGCTTTTGATGCATGGAATCGCGCACCAGAGTCTTGCCGCCCTATGCGCGGCATGGAGGCGTCTGCCATTGCAAGCGCCCCAAGTATTGTGGACAATGAGGGCGCTGTGTCCAGCTGGGCCTGGCCAACATCTCTTGAGGAGCCACTGCACGCAAACAGCAGGCATTGTGATCCGCGCAACCGAGTTGTTCATGTGTCCTTGGCTTTGATTCTTGCAGAGCCTCTGCACATGATTGTAAGGCATGGGTGGGCATGGCGGCAAGTGTTGCCATAAGGCTGGCGATGAGGGGCGATGTCTTGCTGCACTTAAGAAATGGGCAAGCTGTTCCTACATTTCAATGGTAGACGCAAAAAAACCTGTTTTGGATATTATCTACCTCAACCGTGCCCACTGAAGCTTTAGAGCGCATAGCACTGAAGCACGCTCTAAAATGCAGAATATATGCACACCGTGCAGATAAACATGAGCTACATGATTAAAGAAGAGCTCCAGGCACAGCAGTCTGACGCAATCGAAGCCTTTTGATCAGGCACCTTGGTTGGGCTTCCAAACTCCCAAGAGTGACTCGGCCTTCCAAGGTGGTGAAGTCCAGGGGCAAAAGTCCTGGGGTGACTTCATGCAGCTGGCTTGCTGGAACACCATCATTGCCACCGTTGAAAACTGTAAGCAGCATTGCAGCCCAAGGAATAGCTCAATTGCACAGATTTGGGCATGCCTCAGTGATAAAGTTGTCGCCCCAAGCAAAATGCTTGTGCTTGCTCACTGCAGCGGCTAAGAAGCACTAGGAACATACAGCTCTAGTGCAATCCTACTGGAATGACAGCATGTACGCTGGTGTGTCAACAATCTGAGCAACATTTGTTGCGACATGTACCCACATTTGTTGCGACATGTACCCACATTTGTTGCGACATGTACCCACATTTGTTGCGACATGTACCCACATTTGTTGCAACAT
>LFCJ01002545.1_pt1 | contig 13177 bp, 11 predicted proteins | sample 643141 | NCBI WGS metagenome assembly LFCJ01 (sample SAMN03766243, study PRJNA286221) | soda lake metagenome | biome: soda lake; feature: Kulunda steppe; material: water; isolation source: sample B1-Br-g2 brine of Lake Bitter-1 | place: Russia: Kulunda steppe | collected 2010-07 | reverse complement strand
GTGGGCACGCAGGCAGTGCAGGTTCAAAATGGACAGGTGGGCACGCAGGCAGTGCAGGTTCAAAATGGACAGGTGGGCACGCAGGCAGTGCAGGTTCAAAATGGACAGGTGGGCCCCGCTTTTTAAGTGCAGCTGGGCCCTGCTGCGCAAATGTAACAGGGCTCCTACACTTGGGGGGTTGACGTCGTCAACTTGCTGTGCAAATGTGACAGGGCCCCTACACTTGGGGGGGTGATGTCGTTAACCTCTTGCAGGCGCTGGGCCAACATCAGAGCCAAGTGCTCTCCTGTAGGCGCTAGAGCAGACTACCCCTGTGGGTGCATGGAGCAGACTTTTCCTGTAGGCGCTTGGAGCCAGGTGCTGCCATGTGGAAGAGTGGGCGCGCAAAGCAGGGCTGCGTGCTCCCTGCTTTCCAAATGCAAGGATGTCTCGGGGGGTTGATGGCATGGCCTCCTGAGGGGACTGGGGACCGGAGCAGGACTCCTGGTTGGACTGCACCCCACTGTCCATTTTGAACCTGCACCGCACCATCCTTATTGAACCTACACCCCACCAACCTTACTGTACTGCGACCACTTTCCTGATTGGACTGCACCCCACTACCTAATTTTTGGCCTGCTGGTCTGCCCTGCAGCCGCACAACCATGCCTCCTACCACAAACAACTGCATGTCCACCACACGTCCCCTTATGCTTCCCTTGCCTGGCTTCCTGCCCCGAAGCTACAGCACCCTGCGTGGCGCACCTGGCCTAAATAAGGCAGTCTTCTTTGCATGCTTCTCTCCAGCACACCACCCCAACCTCTGGGCTCACCTTTATGCCCCTAACCTGCACCGCCTTGCTGCCACATGCACAAGCTTGCTGCGCGCCTCTTGCACCTCTGCCATGTGGCCACTGGTTCTGCTCATCAGCACTGCTTGCTCCACTCGCTCCCTGCCTTGCAGCTGCAACGCCTCGCTGTTGCACGTGCGCTGTGCGCGCGGCCCCTGCCCTCCCTACTCATCCTTGATGAGGCCCTAGGCTCAGTTCCTGAGGAAGAGGTGAGGGCATGGGCATATGCACCTTTTAACCTTAGAGATGAGCGCGTGGAAGCAGCATGTACAAATACTTGGATTGGAGCTTAACTAGGTGCCTGGGAAGAAGGGTATGAAGGCCCAGGGGCACACATCCAGATTTTGGAGCAATTTGACACATGGAAGTAGGGTGTGCAAATGCTTGGATGGAGCTGGGTCTGGAACTTAGGAGTAGGAGGTGAGGGCCCTGGTGGGAAGATCCAGACTCCATGCTTGCAAATGGATGGCAAATATTCAAATTGGAACACTTGGAGGCACTTGGAGGTGAGCACTCGCTCAGAAAGAGTTGGGCGAGGTGCTTCAGCAGAAGGTGAAGGCCCAGGGGCGGGGAAGCAAGGATCTAAGCTCAAACACCTGTGTTGAATCTTGCCAAAACATGAGCATGGGGGAAGGGAGGAGCATGCACACGTCTGCACGGCCGCGTGCAAGCATGTGCACGATGTCGGGGGAGCCAGGAGGTGGCCCTACCCGGCGCGCTCACCTGAATGCACATCTGTCCATTCTCTTCTATGGGATGGATGCAGGAAGTGGCCCTGCACTGCCTGCTCATCCGGGTGCTTTGCTCCCCAAGGCAAGCTGCAAGCATGCGTAGCTCCAAGGCTGCTGGGGGCACCGATGCATTGGAAGCAGACACGTGGGCCGAGCGGGCAGAGGGCGCCGATGCATTGGAAGCAGACATGATCCAAGCCGAGCGTGCAGAGGGCGCCGATGACTCATGTGCGGAGGGTGTGCAGCACTTGGACATGGCTGTGGCTAAGGGTGTCAGGGCCACGCAGGCAGAGGGCGCAGGCACTCCGACCGCGCAAGCAGAGGGCGCAGGCGCCGCTTGTGCAGCACATGCGCCGCACCCCGCCGGCGCCATGGAGGCCGCTGGGCCAAACGCAGCCGCACTGGGTGCATGCCGCGCCTGCCCAGCAGCAGGAGCGCCTGGCGAGCGCAGCCTTGCTGCGGAAGCTCCTCGCAGGCACGGCCCCGCTGCGGATGCTCTGAGCACGCACAGCCCTGCTGCAGTGCCCAGGGTGCAGGGTTTGGGTGCTGAAGCACAAGATGCACATAAGGAACGTCGTGGGGCACACGGCGCGAGCTGTGCACTGGCGTCTGCCGCACCGCCATTGCCGTCTCTGAGCGCGCAGCCTCAGGCGACGGGTCAGGCGCTGCCTCATGGCTGCATTCAGGTACCGGCAACTGCGTGGGCAAGAACCCCCACAGCGATGATTACCATCAGTCACCGTCCCCGCAGCCTGCAGCCACTGCACAGTGTGCAGCTGTGCATCTTGGGGCGGGAGGGAGGTTGGCAATTGACGCCCTTGACATAGCTGTGACAGCTAGATGCACGTAGTGCTAGGTATAGGGTGGCATGGTGTGGTGGTATTGCACAGATGTTTGCAATCCAGGACAATGCAGACAGATGCATCACAAAATTTACCTTGATACTTTGTTTTCGTATTCGAATGGCCATGCAAACTGGTCAACTTGCAGCACTGTGCGCAAGTGTTGGTATCTTTTGGTTATGACACACCTTTTGACTTTTAGTCTTAGACCTTTTAGAATCTTTGACTTCAAGTCTTGCTTAGGGGCTGCTTTCACAAGTTCTCTCCAGTAGTTACATGCAAGTGGCCTGCGAGAAAAGGTCTGTGGTCAAAGTGAGCGTGCAGTAAGATGAAGTCCATTATTGTTGCCTTGGGCTGAAAGCAATGCCTCTGGTGGGCTGTCGGCCCCAAACATCTCTGACCTCCGGCTCAACCTCAAGCCAACTTATTAAGCCAGTTGCTCTTAAAGTTTAAGGTTAAGAAACCTTGAGCTGACCTTAAGCTTCAGCCTCAGGCTAATGGGCCTCTGACATCATGTGTGTCTTTGAGAGTCTGCAGGGCTGTGATGTTAACACATAAGCCGTCATGCAAGGGGACCTTATTTCAAACAAGTTGTCATCCATATTTAACCTCTGACCGGAGGCAATACCCACGTTCTTGATGAGGAGACTGTGGAGGAAACACTGCTGTCCTGGATGCTCAGGATTGGCAACAACTTGAAGAAACGTGCATCTTATGGTACGTGCACAAACAGTTTTCTAACTTTTTCATAACTCGCTTTTGCTGAGTCATCTCCAGTTCCAACTCTGGAGAGTAGGGCTGAGCACACTTAAGGTGTGTTCATCCCCTGCCCACCCTGCTTGTTTTCTTTTCAAACACTCATGTTTTCAGCTCCTGACCCACTAGCTAGTTTACTAACTTTTGAGGACTAGCTGAGGACTTCATTTTTAAAGCGGCCAACCTGCAGTTACATACAGCAACACAAGCCAAAGATGCAGTCCACCCTGATGGTAAAAGCTTACATAATACAGGAAGTATACTTGGAATGGCAACATGGAAATAGCACATTTCATTCAAGAATTATTGCATTTGATTCACAAAATTACTGCCATTACTGCCAATCAGATTGGAGCTTTTTATTTCTCCCAAGCTTGTCTTCAATTTCAATACTATTAGTAGCACTTGAAATTTGCCAAATTCCAAATGCAATTCTGGACACTAATACTAAGCACACTCGAGGCTGGTTCACTTGCTTTTTCAAAACTCCCTCTTGTAACAGAGTCATCTCCAGCTGCAATTCTGGACACACAGACTGAACACACCATCTAGGAGAAGACACCTTCTGCCCCATCCTGCTATAAACCAGGCAAGGGAATGCCTCCAACTCGTCCGATGGATCATAGGAGTCCTGGCACAGTACAAGGCTCCCATCCAACTCAAGCCTTGCCCCCGCCAGCCCCTCTGCAAACTCCACCGGGGGGTAGCCACGTGGTAACCAGGCGGCGCCATACAGCCGGACGACCTCCAGGTTGGGCAGGTCTGTCCGGCTGAACTTCCGCGGTTGAACCGCAGCATGCGGTCCACCCGGCCGGTCAGTTGAACCACCCTGAGGCTGTCGGATTGCAGGTGCCATTGAGCGCAGTAGCCCCACACCACGGGGCCCCTGCCGGGGAGGTGTGGGTCATCGCTGTAATCGAGCACCAGTTCCTCTACAGGGACACGGCTGATCAGACAGGGGACGTTACAGCCTGCCGCCCCGTCGAGCACCTCCAGCTTGCGCAGCCGGGTGCATCCAAAAAAACAATCCAGGGGTGCTGCCCGCCCACCAGGTCCCATCACAGGCTGGACCCAATGCCGCAGGACCAGCTCCCCCAGAGCATCGTCCAGCGGTGGGTCAGGTATTGGGCTTGGCGGTGGGTCCCAGGACGAGTACACAGTCAAGCAATCCCAGCCACCGCGCGCACCCCACATGCAGCAGCGCATTCATGAAGGAAGCTGACAGGAGGCAACCCTTCAGCAAGACCTGGCAGCCGCCTGCCGCTGGGCTGCTGCGCACGCCACCCTGCTCCCGGCTCGTGTTTGGGAGAAGGGAGGCCAGCACACAGGCGGTGTTGTCTTCACACCGTACACGGCCCTGCTGACCGACGCGTCATCCAGCCACACAGGATGCCATCAGAGGTACCCAGACATGCTATGTGGCTGTCGGTCCATGAGGCGTGGGTCACATGGCATTAACATGCACACTAACAGCTCGTCTACTTGCCGGGGTGGCAGCAATCCTCACTCGCGGTTGAGCCTCGACACAGCACAGCCCAACTGCACAAACATTGACCATCCGCACCCACCGAGATGGCAAGCGTCTTCACATTCCCCAGGTGAACAGGCACAGAAGGGGCTCGCAAGACGGTTGCCAGCTTTTCCAAGAACAGGTTCAGCCTGTCAGGGACGTCCACAGGCTCTTCCCCAGGCTCGTCAATCAAGATTATGACCAGATGTTTGGGCGGGGGGGCCCTGGAAGGGTAGGCGCGGACCTGCTCCTCAATCCGGTTGTAATTTCATGGGAAGCGCAGACCATAGGTGCTGTTCAAGAGGAACATGACCTTAATTCTTGCATTTATGGCCGGGGACCGGCATGTGTTTGCATGCCAAAATAGACTGACCATGGAGTATGTGTGTTACTCTGCTGCGGCCAGCATCATCACATGGGCCGGTGCAAATGCACGGGCACTTGATGACTTGCATGCCTGTCACTGGCTGTCACATGCCCATTTCATCAGAGTGTGCTGCTCTGTCGATGTACACACGGCAGCCATTCAGTGTAAATGCCAAACCTCCACCTCACTTGTACGTAGCCGCACAAGTATGGCAGAAAGCTCGTCTGTGATGAGGATCCTTGAGGAAGCCATACACCAAAGCGAGTACGTCATCAGGCAGCGCGGTCAGGGGGGGGTGCATGGCACTAGATATAATTGCAACTGACAACGGATCAGCAACTGCTGTGTCAGGTACACACCTACACCTACATTTGACAACTCGGTGTGACGTGCGATTCTGAAAAGACTAACAGGCCCCAAAACCCATGTTCTGTAAGCCTTGAGGGTGAAATGAACACAGTGCAGTAACAAAACCGTTTACTCGTTAGATGGGTTTTCCCATCAGTTTTTGCTGGTCATAGGCCTAATGAAACCAAATAGGGACTTGATATGACTGTTCGGTGGTAGCAACAGGCCCCCAAAACCATGTTCTGTAAGCTTTAAGGGTGAAATGAACACAGTGCAGTAACAAAACCGTTTACTCATTACATGGGTTTTTCTATCAGTTTCTGCTGGTCATACGCCTAGTGAAACCAAATGGGGCCTTGATATGGCTGATTGGTGCTAGATACAGGCCCAAAAACTCATTCCTGTAAGAGTGAACACAGTTCATTAACAAAACCGGTTACTCATTACATGGGTTCTCCTATCAGATTTTGCTAATCATAGGCCATGTGCAACTAAAAGGGGCCACTTTTGAGCTAGGGTTTGGCTGATATCAACTTATATCAACTTATATCAGCTTATTTCATATTTTATTCATATTGTATTCATATTGTATTCTTATTGTATTCATATTGTATTCATATTGCATTCATATTGTATTCATATTGTATTCATATTGCATTCATATTGTATTCATATTGTATTCATATTGTATCGACTTGTATCTTGTACGCATACTCTTGTTCTAAGTGACAGTATTGATACTGCCTTGGTGGCTGTATCGAAACCAGAGCTTTACACACTTGAGCAGTCGTCTTTCACTGACCAATCCTGCTGTAAACCTTTATAGAACTTGTTAGTGTAACCAAGCCATCTCGAGTTAAAATTCTGGAAACCAGAGCTTTACACACTTGAGCAGAAGTCTTATACTGACCAATCCTGCTGTAAACCTTTATAGAACTTGCTAGTGTAACCAAGCCATCTCCGGATGAAAGTCTGGAAACCAGAGCTTAACACACTTGAGCAGTAGTCTTATACTGGCCAATCCTGCTGTAAACCTTTATAGAACTTGCTAGGGTACGTGCGTTTGAGGGTCTGCAGGGCTGTGATGTAAACACGCAAGCCGTCATGCAAGGGGAACTTATTTCAAACAAGTTGTCATCCATGTTTAATCTCTGACCTGAGGCAATACCCACGTTCTTGATGAGGAGATTGTTGAGGAAACGCTGCTGTCCTGGATGCTCAGGATTGGCAACAACTTGAAGAAACTTGCAGCTTAGGGGACGTGCAGTGCGTGTGTGGGGTGCTATTCATTACACGTGCACAGCGGGTTGAATGGCTCTCCTTGCACCTCAGAGACTTCGACATGTCTATTGAGGTCTGAAGCATGGGTCCGCCCGTATCAGTCAAAATGCACAGCCCAAAAGGGTCCGCCTGGGCCAAACGGCCTCAAGAAACGAGCGTGATGCGTTTGCGTTAGGTTTTCCCATCACATCCAGTTGAGGTTGGTAGCCAAGTCATGATCATGGGGCACGCCTTCCCAAATGCCTGTGGTGGGCACTCACTGGATGGTCCCGATTCTGCAGTCACATCAATGGCTGTGGCTCAGACCTCAAAAGACTTGCCATTAAATGTGCTGTGACATTCCACCTTCTCAATTATCTTGGACGGTTCATCGCTCATACCAATTATTTGTTATCCACATACCTTCATTTCAGTCTTCTATAATCCATGGCATCTATTTCCTTGTCAGTCAATACCTTTCATGTATTAGGGGAATAGTGCATGTATATCAAATTGTTGATCAGTCTACCGGTGATCTGGCATGACAAGGCAATCTCATTGGCTGGAATCGTTCCAGGTTTACATAGTACGAGTGGGGATAGTCTGTCAGGAGACTTCAAGTCTTCAAGTTGAGAAAGGGTTGGTGATCGTGGATCCATTCCAAGATGGTAGGAACATGAAAGTGGCAGTTGCCCCAGTACTGAGGATGACTATGTAGACGGCACACCTAAGGCTTAAAGAATTTCATTGGAAACACAGGAGCTTTTTTATTTTGACAACATCAGTGCTGAGAACGTGAGCTTGTATCTCTTGAAGCAGGCGTACAAATCACTACTTTTTCTTTCTGAGACTTCCGGATATTTTTTGTCTGGCTGGCAGTGCCCAGAAAGCCCAGCAGTCAACCAATCTGGCTGAAGGCCTAAACCCATTGTAACTTGTGACTTTCACAGCCAAGACTTGTCTGTATGCTCCCTGCAAATTTCAGTCCATTTCTATTTTTACCAGGCATGCCGCCACGCAGCTAGGCATCTAAGCATCACATTCCATGTGCAAACATCACGTACAACAAGCTGACTCAGGATCAGGCAGCACTATCTAGGTCTGAACCGTCTGAACCCTCATGCTGAACCTGCTGTCAAGTTCCTGCTGCTACATAAGCTTGAAGGCCACACAAAAGCATATGTATAGCACTACCAACACAACAGAAATGCGCCCGGAGCATGAGACGAGGCCATCCGTGTTTATTCAAAGCTTTGCCATCGGGTTTAAAATTGGGGGGAAAAGTATATTTTTTATTGCTACAGCTAGCTTAAACCCAGTTGGTCGGCCCGGTTGGTCATACCCTCAGATCACAAATCGTAACGGGTTGGAGCCTATGGCTCTATTCACGCTCCTAGGTCTGAAACATGTACACTTTGGGCCCCAGGCAAGCTACAGCTCGCCAAGCATCAGCAAAGGGGCACTTGACCCCCTGTGTATGACATCACAGATAGCACGCACCAGCCCGGTACAGTGCACATGCATGCATCCCTTCTGACACAACATTCTATGCACATACCTTCCGGTCAAAGCAAAGGGAGCGCCCATCCACCCAGGTGCCCATGCACATCCCCAAAACGCGCTCAATCAGGCTCAGGCACTGCTCAGACACTGCTCCTTGCCGTGCTTGCACTGCTCAGGCACAGCCTGCCAAAAAAAGCCATCCACCCAGTCCTAGTTTGCTGGAAATAAGCCATTCACTGAGTCCTAGTGAGCTGGAAACAAGCGACTCACTCAATCCTAGTTTGCTGGAATAAGCCATTCACCCAGTTTTAGCTTGCTGGAAACAAGCCATTCACCCAGTCCTATTTTGCTGGAAACAAGCTACTAACCCAAACCTAGTTTGCTGGAAACAAGTCACTCACGCGCCGCCTGTTCCAGAGCAGGCCTCATCGCTCCAGCATGCACATTCACACGCCAACCACAGCCTGCGTGCCCTGCTTGGTCATGTATTTCTCCCTTTTCCTGAATCCCTGAATCCCTGTGACAGACAGTGGCGCACTGTCCACCAGCTGCTGGGAGACGCTTGCTGCCAAGCCACAGCCGGTCAGACCCCCCCTTCCATGATGCTATATCACTATCACTGGGAAGGCTGCCGAGGCAGAAGCGCACTGCCCCAGGGACTCTGCAGGCGCGCCTCCAGCTAGTTGTCCCTGTGTCGCCACAGCGCCCCCGCCATGCACACCTCCCTGGTGTGCGTGGCACGCACACGCGCACACACATACACACACATGCACACACGCACACACACATGCACACACATGCGCACACACACGTGCACACACACACACACACACACACACACGCACGCGCGCGCACACCCCTCCAGCTCCTTAGCTATCCCTGTGATGCCACAGCGGCTGCGGTGCCGACCGCCACAGCAGGTCCCCTTGCGCGCGCGAGCTTGCATGCCTTAGACGGCTGGTCCCTGCCCCTCGGCCGGGGCCGCCGCCGCTACCTGCAACCCCGGCTGTGCTGCCAGCCAGCAGCAGCCCAACAGCGCCATGCTGCGGGTGGTCTTGCGGTGGGCCTCGCGCCGTGCTGCTGCCAGGCGGCAGCAGTCCAGCTGTCGATGGCACGACGCGCGGCTTGCTGTCAAGCAGGGGCGGCTGACGGGTAGTGGCTGCAGATGCAGCGGGGGCGGTGGCGTGCAGTGCGCCTTTTGCGCCCTCCCGCCTGCCGCTACCGCGCGTGGCCAGGGGGGCGTGCGCGAGCTCCTGGTTCTGGGCAACCCGCTCCCATCTGCACAGTGCATGTGCGCGCGCATGTGAGTGTGTGTGTGTGTGTGTGTGCAGGGGTGCACACACAAGCTTACAACAAGTATAAAAGACAAAAATCCAAAAGGACTGCATATGCACGCATCAAGCATGAAGTGCAACCAGCCACATGCGTGCATGTGCGCTTGTGCGTGCGGGCTTGATGGCAAAATAGCCCATGTGCGTGTGCGATCAACGGCAAATCAGACCTTGTGCGTGCGTGACCGACGGCAAAACAAACCATGTGTGTGCATACAGTTGACGGCAAAACAGACCATGTGTGAGCGTGCAAATGAGGGTGAAGCAGACCATGTGTGTGCATGCAGCTGATGGCAAAGCAGACCAGCCACGCATGCACCGAGCAAAGATACGACACTTTGAGCAGACCTGACAGGCCTGCCAAATGCGTCAGGCGGGCACAAGTCTTTGCAGGTGTGTGTGTGTGTGTGTGTGTCTGCAAGTGTGTGTGTGTAATGGATGGGGAGGCTACTGATGCAGCTTCTTAACACAGCCTTTAGAACAATGGCACAGCCATGCAGCCCTGTGCATGGAGGGTACGGCCATGCAGCCTTGTGCAAAGAGGGTGCGGCCATGCACGTCATTTGCACGGTGGCCTCTTCCCCTATTTCTGCAGACATGGGTCCCACACTTAGACTCCCTCCCTCCTTCCAACACGCACAACACTCACTTGAGCGCTGGCCTTGCGCTCAGGCTCTTGGCCTGCGCATGCCGGAACCGCTGCTGCAGCCGCTGCTCGTCCTCCTGGGGCACCTGGAGCAGCTGCCGCTGCTGCGTGTGCTGCGTGTGCATGTCCCAGGCGCTTTGTGCCCCAGCCTCTGCATAGCCTTCTGGTTCGCGCCCTTGGCTCCTCCACATCTGGCTCATTGACGCACGCAGCACTGGTGAGCCACCTGCGCCTTCCCCGCTGACACGCTCCCCTGCCCCTGCCCCTGCCTCCTGCTGCGCCCGCAGCTGCTGCTCCAGGAGCTGCTGCTGGTGCTGCTGCATGGCTGCCTGCTGCTGCAGCCGCCGCGCCTGCAGGCCAGGGCCACCGGGGACCTTGGCCGCGTCAAACAGGAGACTGTGCTGCCCCATGCCACCACCGCCATGTGCCAGGGCCCCGCCCTGCGTGTGTGCCGGCACTGGCCCCGCCTGCGCTCCCCGCCCCATGAATGCATGCCACACCATGCTTTCCAGCCCCTGCTTCAGCCAGAGGCTCTGCGCGTCGCCTTGCAAGCTTGACGCCGCCTGCCCTTGGCCCTCAGCGCCGGCGCCTCTCCCATCTGCTGCAAGGTGTGCACCTGGATGAAAAGCTGGACCGCCCTGCTGCTCTGCTGCTGCGTTGGCAGCGGCGGAAGCCCCAGCAAGAGGCATTGCCCTTGAGGTTGCCGTGGCTGGCAGCGGTAACGACGGCGGCGCCGGGGCGGTGTCCGGGCGCGCCTTGGTGCGTGTGCGGCCAAAGCACGTGCCGTCGCTACGCAGGTACAGCGTATGCACCTGGCCGTCCACCAGCACCTGCTGCACCTGTGCAGGGAGCAAAAGGGAGGGCAGTGGCAGGGGTAGGGGTGGGCCGGGGTCCGCGTGCTGGGTGGGGAGCAGAAGGGGGCAATCAGGAGAGCTGTGGGGAGCAGCGAGCATATCTGCTTGTCTTTGGGTTCCAGCTTGTCTTTGGCCTGTTTTTGGCTTCCACCTTTGGGTTCCACCTTGTCTTTGGCTTGTCTTTGGCTTCCACCTTGCCGTCGGGTTCCACCTTGTCTTTGGCTGGTCTTTGGCTTCCACCTTGCCGTTGGGTTCCACCTTGTCTTTGGCTTGTCTTTGGCTTCCACCTTGCCGTTGGGTTCCACTTTATTTTTGACTTGTCTTTGGCTTCCACCTTGCCGTTGGGTTCCACCTTGTATTTGGCGTATTTTTGGCTTGTCTTTGGCTTGTCTTTGGCTTCCACCTTTTGCCCTGAAGTCCCACCCTGCATTTGGTTTTTTGTGGGTTCCACCCTGTCCTTGGGTATTCTGCCTTGATGCAGCACCCAGCTCCCTCTGCACTCCACCACGCCCTTGTTGGTAGCCTCTGCCATCCCTTTGCGGAATGCGCAGGGGCTGCTGCTCATCCTGATGGCCGTATTTGGCAGGGAAGCTGGGCCAGACCAATCCTTTTGTGCTCAGCAAGAGCAACACACGCGACCAGCAGGACTGCCGCTGCAATTTGCCACTCTCTGCCTCAGAGGCCCCCTCCCCCTGATCCAACCTAACATCCGGCTTGAACAGAGTGAAACGTGGAGGCGCGGCTGGACCAGCGCACCTGCTCTGCACACCGCTCTGATGTACTGCGCCCAACCCCAGGCCCCTGAGCCTCTCTCACACGCATGCACGTGCACGCACACACACAGCCCTCGGTCGCATGTCCCCAGGTGCGCAGCAAGCCCCTATGCTCTAACAGGCCATGCTCGCCGTGTGCATGTGTGTCTATATACATGTGTGTGTGTGTGCTGCGTGCCCCTTAGCGCACTACTGGGCCCACCGAGCCCTGCTCACACCGCCCTGCTCACACCGTCACACCGTCACACCGTCACACTCACACCGTCCTGCGCCCAACCTCTAGCCTCCAAACGCTCAAACACATGCACACAGCACCCTGTCATGTGCAACCAGGGTATGCATGGCACTCGCACACCCCCTTGCACACCCAGGCTAGGCATGGTAAGCACACATGCCTTTGCGAGCCCTTCTCACCATGCTACCCAGCTTGGGCGCGCCCAGCGCGGCCTCCTTGCGCGCGCGTGCCAGCCGCGCGGTCACCATGCCCTGATGCAGCCTGCTGCTTGGGGCCTCGCTGCCGTCGCCGCCATCCGCGCGCGCCGCTGTGCCCTGGAACACCGCAGGTACCCGCCAGAAGAGGGGTGGCGCCTCGCCCTTGGGGTGCTTGCGCGCTGCCTCGGCCTGCGCGGCCACCTCAGCCAGCTGCGCATGGCGCACCTGGACAGCGGGCGCACATACGCATGAAGTGCACAGTGAGCGTGGGTAGGGTTGTCACAGCCAGCCGCGCGCGGCGACGCGCCTGAAAGGATGGCGCGTTCCATGCTTGCAGGCTTGTGAGTGGGGTGTGCACAGGCAGGTGGGTGAGGTGGGTGTGGGTGGTGTGTGCACACACAGCTTCTTGGCCAACGCCACCACCTGGTGCACCTTCCCCACACAAAAAAGACACACCACAGCCCAAGCGCGGGCGCCAAACTGTCCCCCCACGCTCCCTGCAGCATGCGTGCCAACCAGCAGCCCTTCCTGGCCCCGGCTGCACACAGCACAAGTGTGCCCCCCCCCCAAAACCCTCTCCAAAGGGCTTGCCAGCGGCATCTCTTACGTGCCCCGGCTGCCATCGACTCGATTGCCAGCGTACGTGCTAGAGCAACCACCACCCCCAGTCCCTGATCCTGCTGCTCTCCACACAGCTCGTATTTGTTGCAGCGCATTCCTTGTACCCGCCGCTCCTGCACGTGTGCACTTACTCATGCCTTCGCTCCATTTGTTTGTCAGGGAAACCACCACGTCAGCCACCACGTCAGCCACCAATGTCAGCCACCATGTCAGCTACCAAGATAGCCACCAATATCAGCCACCAATGCCGCCCACCATCTCAGCCACCAATGCCACCCACCATCTCAGCCACCAATGTCAGCAACCAATCTCAGCCACCAATGCCATCCACCATCCTAGCCACCAATGCCACCCACCATCTCAGCCACCAATG
>LFCJ01002544.1_pt1 | contig 13179 bp, 12 predicted proteins | sample 643141 | NCBI WGS metagenome assembly LFCJ01 (sample SAMN03766243, study PRJNA286221) | soda lake metagenome | biome: soda lake; feature: Kulunda steppe; material: water; isolation source: sample B1-Br-g2 brine of Lake Bitter-1 | place: Russia: Kulunda steppe | collected 2010-07 | reverse complement strand
TTGTGGCGGCCCAACACCGGTCGAACGCCAAGTGGGTCGACGGCGAGTGAGATCCGTGCGTTCATTTGGTCGGCGTGCGAAACACTGGTGGTGGCAGTGACGACAGTTACCCCCACTGAGCCCCAGTTTCTATTAATAGATTAGAAGAGATTCTCACCGAAGACCGCGAAACAATGGTATCTGTTCAGAAACCAGTGTGCTCGCGCTGCCGCCGTGAAAATCATGTGGCGGTGAAAAGAGTAGTGCCAATAGTGCTACCATCATCATTCGCTTCGTGGAAATAGATGACCACCAAATCCAGCTTCAGCTTAATGCCAGTCAATAGGCAATGTGGTGATTAAACGAACCGCTATATGTTAGTTCTACGCAAAGTTTGAAGTCCGGTCATGATGAGGAACGGCTATGGTATCCAATCTAGAGAAGATCTCTAGCGAAGTCATTCACTATGGACTCCAATCCTATCAAAAAGAGTTCAAAGACAAAAGGAATTCGATTCCAGAAGAATTCAAAAAAGTCGAGGAAAAACTCAGCAAACTCAACGAGAACGGGGATATTACAACAGAAAAACTCCGAGAATATTTTGAACTGCTGGACAGTGACGCGCTCTACGTAGATAATACTTTCATTGGCTTCCTATTGAATGCTCCGCGCCCAAAATTAGATATCCCGGAGTACCAACGCGACTTCTCCTGGCAAACCCCACAGCATGCTCGTCTCTGGCTCGACCTAATGCACTTTGCCACAAACCTCGAAGAAGGACTTCTTCCGGAAGCCTTCCTCGGGTCTACCTATGTTTCAGACGAAAGCGATGAGCTACAGATCATCGATGGCCAACAACGAATAACCTCGATTCTGCTTATCATTCTCAATATTAAGCGCGAGCTCGACATTCTCATCTCCAGTAACGAAACCGTAGATGACCCGTTTTGGCTATTTGTCAAATACTATTCAGGAGAGTACTTCTTGGAACGAATGATGTATGACTTCGATGACCCGATTCTCCGCCCGAATGAACCCGACATCGGATATTTCGACGCTATTTTTCTAAACGATGTGCAAGCGCAGATTGACCGAGTCGCACAGCTTGATAAAACCGAGAAAGGCGGAGGTGCCTCAATAATGGCAAATACACTGCTGGAGAACAAACTTGGCATGCCACCGCATCAAATCGAAGAACATCTCTCAATCTCTGCCAACAAGAAGCTTCTCCGGCGAAGTTCGAACTCCAACCTAATGAACGCCGATCGTTTCTATCGGCAACGTATTGGTGACTTAGTTGGAGTATTTAACGGTATCTACGAGGAATCTATCGACTTTGACATCGTCAACGTGGATGGTGATCAAGTAACCGTCGTGGTGACAACTGTTAGTGGCATCCAAGACGAGGCCGTTCGCTACCCTGTTGCGAATGCTTATATTTATTTAGTAGATGACAACGGTGATAGAGAATATTGCGGACACACGCAGTCTGACGGGCAATGTACGGTCACAATCTCTGGCACAGAATCTGGACGGAAACTCGTTGCCCACAGTTTTGGGCAGGAGCAAGAGATTGATGCGGAGGAAAGTGAGGACCTCCACCCTGGGCCGCTACGTGTGCTGGATACTGAGTCTAATTCACAACTGCGACTCGTCCCCTTCGAAGATGGTCGCAAGAATCCAAATGGCAGCGTAACAATCAACGGCAATCAATACACGACGGACAACAAAGGGATCATCACAATCGAACTGGGATCAATCCCCGAAAATCAAGAAGAAAAAGAACCAACGTATACAATTGAAATCGGCCATGTAGAAAGAGAAATTAAATTCGATTCGCTTAAGGAATTATCTGATCTCGTTTTTAATTCCCCCACACAAAAATTCCAAACCGACGAACAACGGGCACGAGTTCTCCTCAATCTCTCAACTATCCTGCTTCATTCTCTTCGAGTTGTCTACGCCGAATTCGGGCAGAACACCGACAAAGGATACAAGATCAACGTTTTCCAATCATTGAACGACCGTGGGATGGACCTCGACCTATCGAATATCATTCGTGCTCGAGTCATTGCCAGCGAGGTTGACAATGCTGACAAGTGGGACGAAATTGAGGAGGACCATGACTTAGGCAACGGCTCACGGATAGACAAGTTCCTCAACGACTACTTGGTGGCTGAACAAGGATTGACCGATTCCAATAATGACGATTACAAATCCCTGTTTTCACTGTCTGCTGTATCAATGGGTAACGCAACTTCGATTCTGAACAAACAGAAACGCAGAGAAGCTGAACATAATCTTGATGAACTCAGAGAATATTCGGCCCGATTCGTCGACATCGTTGATGCTTCAATTCCTAATCGACCGAGTCAGCCAGGGCAGTCAGACTCCCTAAGAGAGTTCGATCCAAATGATGCGACCCGTGACACAGAACTCCGTGAGGAATGCGAAACGCTTCTGTCGCACTTGAATCAGGTTGGGAGTGCATGGCGATCGCTTGTGCTCGCCATCTACAGGAACTTCTCAGAAGTCAGAGGTCGTGGTGAAGATTTCAATGAAATCCTCAAATTTGTCAGTAAACTCGTTTACCGATACGGGTTATATGGGACAGACATCTCCTCAACAGAGATGGACTTTATCGACGAAGTAACGGCAATCTATAACGGGCATCGCGATGATCAACCAATCAATGATCATCTTGACCCTGAGGAGGTGCAGAACTTAGTCACCAAGAAAATCCCGAGCAGTCTACAGTGGGACAGTATTGTGGGGCAGGCTGTCCGAAAGCGGAGCTGGACGAATAAGACGTTCGAGAACCAACTCACTCGATACATTGATATCACACTGAGTGGCTCACAAGGTGGGGGATTCATCCAATCCAAACACGGAATCAATCCGGACGTGAGTCTCTCAGTTGAACATATTCTTCCAACATCTCTAATTGTGAATGGCGATCCTGACGATGAGTTTGCGTGGTTGAAGCATTTCTTCGAGACTGTGGATGCAGATACAGAAGTTGGAGGCATTCTTGAAGAGATTAATGATGGAAATCAACCAGACGAGGAGATGATGGATCGATTAGAATCTCTGTTTGCAAGAGATATCGGAAACATGATGCCCTTGATTTCTGAAGATAATTCTTCGCTACAGACTCGCCTTTACTCGAAGAAGATTGCTTATTACTTTTTGATCAACCGCGACGATTTATTGAAAATAAACGAGTTCCAAGCAACGGAAAAATACAATCTTGAAGAGATTGTGACACTCATTGAGACGTTTGCAGATGAGAAAAACTACAGTGATACAGAATTTGCGAAAATTCTTGGCCTCCTGATTTCTCCGGATAGTCCTAGCGACGTAGACGTCATCCATGACGCTCTTACTGCAGATATTTCGAAAGATGAGCTTGAGTCTCAGGACCCTGACAATGACTTCGGTCAAGATAAGACGCTACGTGAAGCCACTCGAGATATGTTTAGGCAGGACATCATTGACGAAACGAGCGTGAGTGCTCCGGATGACATTCAGAAGTTCAATGACGACTGGACAGTCGAGTCTGTTATTGACCGAAAAGAGTACTTCCTGAAGCAGCTTCTGGATACGCTCCTGTTCAAACAACAAAATTCTGGTTCGGAAGACGGGTCAGAAACAGATGAGGATGACATTTACTCAGGACTCAGAAGCATGATTGAAGACGATTTCGAGGAGCGATACGACTTCCAGAGTATCTAATTATCGGTTCACAAGAGACCACGAAATATCAAATCGTGGATTTGATTCGCAGGACCGAAATGATCACTCAATTCTAGTGGGTTTTCCGAATCGATCGGAGAGCAGGATGTATGACGGGTTCTGAACAGAACGGACAGGGGGAAGGCTGGGAATTCACTGTCTGAAGAAGACTATCAACAGCACCAGCCAGTCTCAGTCAAACATATAGAGGCGGATGCTCAAACTGACTTCTCCCCATATTCTACTAACTCTCCCTTCTGTATCGAGCGCTCAGTGTGAGTCTCGGACTGACCAGCTGGTTTGTTGACTATGCGTTTTCTATTCGGCATACTATTATTGGCAGGGTAAAATATTTAAATATATACATGATTGCTTGATTTCAACATGTCGACATATTATAAAAACTTTGGTACACGATCTAGATATATTGATTCAATATCTTCATAATAGGCTGCAAGATAATCATCAATCGAATCGCCACTATTCACATCTCCAAGCTCATCTCCCCGCATATACTGAACTAGCTCTCGTGGGATTTCTTCTTGGATCTTCCAATACCGAGTAAAATAGTGACGACCGTAATGCGTTGTGATGTTTCGAGACTCCTCTGCTTGATTGTATTCGTGGAAGTGATCCTTCCAAACGGTATTTATTGGATCACCTTGAGTCATTTTATCATGAGTTCTTTGACTCAGGATCAGCCACGGCTCATCAACTTTTGGCCGGGTCATTAGGAACTGTAGTAGTACATGTCTAAGTTCATCATCGAGCGGGAGAATACGAGGTTTAGAAGATTTGTTCCCATCTTGATCGTATTTCGATGGGACGAAAATACAATTTTCGTAATCTGAGATTTCGGACGCAGTCCCGAGCGTAGGATAACTATTTTTTAAACTAGCATGGGCGATTGAGATGTTTTTGAGTTTGATATTTCGAAACTCACCAACACGCATTCCAAGTTTGAGAAGCCAGATTAGAAACAACCTCTCTCGGATGTTTGTACAGTTGCGAATAATCTCAGACAGGTCACTCTCGGTCAGGTGTGGATACTGTTTCTTTTCAGAGCCCTCACTCAAGTCCATCTCACGTTTTGCAATACTGAAGGGATTGTAATCTGTCGGGTGAGGGAATGCATGGTGATCTTGCCACCATTTATAAATCCGATTGAGATTGTCTATTTTCCGTCGAATAGTGCTCACACTATTTCCTCTGACGGTCGCAAGGTAATCGGGGAATCTCTTGATATGCTCTTCATTTGGACAGGCAGGATGCCTTTCCTCTATGACCATGAAATCCCTCCATTGACCAAACGAGTGGCGATAATTCTTGAGAGTTGATTTGCTGGGATCTTTTGATAACAGAACTCGCTCGACATAGGCTTCGAAGATGTCGACATCTACCTCAGAGAACTTCTTCTCATACTGCCTGAGCGGGTCCGTTTCTCTGTCAAAGGTCTTTGCTACCACATCAAGATCTCGATTGTTGCTAGCCATGATTAGTTTGGTTCGATTGCAATCATCCACAATTCTTCACTCGTTGAATCCTCTATGGCGGCCATCACGAACGGATTGTACCGGTGCGGATACTCTGTATGGTGGAACATCCATCGGTAAAACCGCTCTATGGCTGCCCAATAGTCCGCGGCAGTCGCTGGCTTGATCGAGTATTCATTGAGAAGATAGCTCGCATATTCCCCTGCATGAGTGGGAGAACAGAGTGCATGATGTTCTACACGCTCAGTACAGAAATCCTTCCAACGACGCTCTCTTCGTTCCATATCCGATAAAAATCTCTCTGAAAGAGCATCGTGACAGTAATATTCTTCGTCGACATATTTCGACCAAGTATCTTGGTCTTGGAACCGATTAGCGTAGTTCCTGAGACGGTTATGTTCAGGAACCTCACTTATGTGCTGAAAAAGCCCAGTTCGAGTTGCTGGATCTTTCGAAATCCAGCGATCATTTGATGTCATTAGTATTACCCTCCCGTAACTGATAAACTCCGTCGGAAGATTTTATCTGATCAGTGTCCATCTGATCTAGAATTTCTGCAATGCGTGCAGGTGTATCATCAATTACGTGCTGGACGATCTCGGCAAATGAAGCACCTGTCTCTTGCTCCCTGAGAAACTCGATAATTGTACTGTGCTCCCCTTGGTAGACTCGCTCTTCAAGACGAGCAATTCGCTCTCTTGAATTATCCAGCTCTCGTTTCAATTCGTTTCTCTGTTCACGGAGCTCACTTGTGTCTTCATCGTAGGTGATTGATCCAGAGATCTGCTTGTATCCTGCTTCAACCATCTCTGTCATGAACCGAGAGACACTGTTGTACCCCATCTGATCTGCCACCTTCCTCCAATGATTATACTGGGATTCTGAGGGATAGCATACTGCGTATTTTGTCTCGTCACTCAGCTCTGTCATGCTTGTCGCCTCCAATAGTGCAGGTCAGTCTCCTGTATTCTAATTTGTCCACTATTTTCTCGATCACCGACAACGGAGATTTTCTGTGGATGAATAGATTTCATTATAATATTGTATAGATCTCTTGAGCGGCCCTAATCAATCGGTGATTGAGTCTACAGTTTCAACATATTTGGATGTAGGTTGTCCTGTGATTTGGAGTACTATGCCATGATTTGATTCTACGAGCGCGTAAGCAAGCGTTTCAATGTTTTCTAGCTCGATACTGAGTGTCTGGAGCTCTTGCTCATTCAAAAAGAGGGACGCTCCTACGATTTGACCATCGTACCGTGATACCCGAGCAAATCGAGGGTTCTCTGCTTGGTGTGGTTGGGTTGTGTTTTCCATCTACGTCGTGAGCTACTGGATTAACCTCTTCAACGATCAGGCAAGAAAAGCATCTGAGTGGAGGTTTATAAACGGTTTCCGGTATTATAGAATTCTATTCCTGATAGAACGATCTGAATCCCTTCTCTAAGATCTTTTTATCTTGCTTCGTAGGAGCTCTGTATTCTTCTGTTGGAAAATTAGCCCCAGCTGCAATCTTTTGAATCCAGTCTGCCTCACCATTTTTCTCAAATATGTGGTAAGAAAGTAGATTCCCGTAATCAGTAAGTTCCCATTGTGAATGATCCCACTTGACGATCTCGGCGTGTTCGTACGTAGTCTCTAGCTGAACGGATGGGTTTCTCCCTTCCTTAGAGAGTTTATTAAACACATTACTTACAGTTTTCTTATAACTAGATTGTTTGTCCATTCCCTTAGCGATTGCCGTTGAATTTAGTTTAGAACCTCTATCTTCGTGGTAATCGAGATTCCAAAAAGCTTCAAGAGCTTCCTTAGCATCAATGCCAGGGACAGATGCTTCATGTATTGTATCCCATTCACTGTTTAATTTTCTACGTAATGTGCTGTACTTCCCAAAATCATCATTCAGATTATCTTCAAGGTATTTTTGAGCAGCTTCTGTTAGTGTGAGAGATTCTGAAGAACCCATCATACTGCCCCATCCATGCTTGAACATCTCAATTCGGTAACTAAGAAATGGTGTAGGTGTAATACCGTATGATTCTAATGTATTTGCTATCTCATCATTTATTTTATTCCGGTGTGGTTTTTGATTATCACTATCCTGGCTTCTCTGATATGGTGTATAAAAGTCATTAGTTGCATAAGCGACTGTGAGTCCGGTCAAAAAATCGGATTTCCGTTGATCGTCGGGAACTGTTCCGGTAATCTCGCTCAGAATAAGCCCCATAGTAAATCCTAATTGATATTCAGAATTAGAAGTGGAATTTCTCACATTACGTCCCAGTAAATACCGGGCTGGCCAATGTGCTTCTTCTAATTGATTACTCAAAGCACTCCAGTTTTCATCTGGACTATCTAGATATCCTCCGGAACTCAAAGTAATTACGTCATAAACTAAACGTTTGAGTCGAACTGGTATCTTTTTAGCCCGTTTGCTAACTTGACCGTTGATATCACTCTCGTTGTATGATCCTGTGTCTCCTTCGATAATATACCGAATCTGAGATTCAGTCAAATAATTTGTTTTTGCTTTAGGACGAGTAGCAGCTAACTCAAGCAACACGTCATCAGGGCTGAGAGGCTGAGGATCTCTTTGCGTATGATCTTTTTCATCCATAACTATTTGATACAAATATTACACACATAAATCCAGCTAAACCATTTATATAGGGACGAATAAAGGGGTAGTTCTGCGAGTGGGTCAGAGAGGTTACAATCATACCTCTGGGTGTGAACCCACAAAACACAAACCAGTTCAGCAGTCTAAATTCAGCGTCCAAGGCTGCTTTGAGTCCTGAAATTGGTCTGTACTGTAAATCTACTACATCTGTAGTCTTCCGTCAGCGCACGGCTCACATCTTCAGTAATCAGGGAGGGAGCTAAGATGGAAGCACCATCATGTGATGACTCGCCCACGCTTACTGTGATAAAATTACTACGGGTAAGCAGTGAAGAGCAGGAGAAAGGTGCTGGACTCGACACACAAGATCGAATTATTTCGAGGGAGTTGAACAGTATTGAAGAGGAGACAGAAATTGTTGAAGAGATTTCTGAGAAGGGTATTTCTGGAACAAATTTCCCTAGAGAATCGCTGACAAGGATTCTTAATATCGTTCGTCAGCAAAATATTGATTGTGTTGCTGTCAAGGATGTAAGCCGTGTCGGTCGACTCGCAGGACCGACCTTCGGCTTTATTTGGCTACTGAATACCCGATTCAACGTTGATCTCATCACTGAAGATGGTCGGTTTAATGTCCATCATAAAACTGATCTCATCCAGATGTTCTTCGATTCTCTCAATGCTGAGATGAAGAATCGATTCCGTACCAGCTACGTGGTGGAGTCCCAACTTGAGAGCTTTCGACAAGGGAAATTTCACGTAACTGGTCGGAAAGCCCGGTTCGGATATGAGAAAACAGTAGAGAACGGTTCTGAAGGAACACAAAAGGACGAAAATAGAGAAATCGATCAAGACGAGCGAATGAAAGAGAATCAAGATGTTAGAATCAACCCAAACGAAGCTGAGGTGATAAAACGAATCTTTGAAATCGTAAGCGAAGTCGGCCCTATTCGAAACCTGTTTGTTAGGATAAAAGAAAAATTAAATAACGAATTTGATTCGAATCGATACCCCAATGAAAGTACGGAGTTCAAGAAGCTGCTTCGGAACCCGATTTACAAAGGCAAGCCTACTTGGGAAATAAATCTCGCCGCCGAAGAGACCAAGACAGCGACGATGGATCGTCCAGATCTCGCTATCGTGGATAGCCGTGCCTTTGATAAAGTTGCGAAGGTCCTGGACCACCGAGATGCTAGGCATTTCAATAGCAACAAAACCAACAATCAGTCTTCTACTGATCAAGTATCTCTGCAACAGCTCACATCAATGGTTGGACTTTCAAGGCTGGTTGCGTTCGACGATGTTGTCAGAATTCACTGTCCGGACTGTGGTGAAGAAATGTATGACAATGGGAAATGGCGAGCAACAAGTGATATTCGACCCCCAAATATCTCTGATTTCCCTCAAGAGCCAATCCTCAAACGATACAAATGCCCCAACGAGGAATGTGAACGTAGTGAGAAGCGATTCCCTAACGAATACGAGGGCTATCTGCTTCTTAATACCGAAGTCCCACTTAGTAATCTCGTCGGACATGTATAGCTCTCAGACATAGAACCTCTGGGAGAATTTTCTAATCTGAGAATCATATAGATCAGATCCCAACGCTGTTTCATTAACACTCTCTAGATACATTTGTAATAAAATCATATTGATTGTTAATGTAAGCTGAGCCCTGGATATTGTGGGAATTATTGCTCAGGTCCACCGAGTCGGGTGCAGTTCTATTTGTATAGATCGTGGCGGTGCCGACGTATTATTTATTGGAGATTTCAACAGAGCGAATCTCACTTTTTCACCTATCTTGTGCCGTCTATATATAATATCCCGGAGGCCCACACCCATGGGTCCAGTCTTCCGGGATATTATAAATAAACTTGTGCCAGGTATAATATCGGGGTTCAGAATTCAACCGTTTAACGTCTATACAAAGGTTCTCTTAGATTTGAGAAATCAATAGATATGCGTCCAGTAGAGAATGATTTGATGAAGATTGCAATCCACTTAACCAATCTAATTCAGATTTTTTTGTTAGAAATAAAGTCCCAACCAGGTATGATTGACATTAAATATACACAGTGAGTTTCGATAAAATAAGTCTAGTAGACCAGCGAGAATCAACGTCAACCGATAAAAAATCGTTAACCAGTCATCTACTCGTGTTCCAGAAGAAAACCCCGATATGAAGTCAATATTTTATCAGCATATCTTCTCTTCCTCTCATCCTCCATTGACCGATCTTGGATGTTGTCTCGATCTCGGAAGCGATGCCGAATTTTTGTAACTTGATCAAATACGTCCTCACCCACAATACGATACTCTGGGATATTATCTTCTACGTCAGCAACAGAATATCGACCGCAGTAGATACTGTTTCGAAGAACCTTATTTACAGACCGAGCCGTCCACTCTCCTCCTCTTTTTGTTTCGCACTCACGGTCGTTGAGATCAGCCGCTACCTTTGGCATCGATCTGAGGTCGCAGTAACGTTTGAATATGAATCGAATGATTTCAGCCTCATCTGAATCAACCTCCAGTTTCCCGTCTTCTTTCCGATTGTACCCGAAAGGTGGATCTTGATTGGGCCAACCGTGTTGGAGGGCTAACGCTTTGAATCCCATTTGAGAACGCTGCTTGATGTGTTCCCGTTCGAACTCTGCCGCACTCGCAATGTTCCGGAAATTGAATCGACCGGAGGGTGTCGACGTATCGAGTTGCTCAGTAACACTGTGGAGAGCAATATCGTACTGCCGAAGTTCGCGTTCAAGTTCGACAGCATGCAGGATACTCCGAGAGAACCGATCCAGCTTCCAGAACACGACGACATCGAATTGGCCACCCCGAGCAAGCCCCATCATCCGTTGAAATTGCGGTCGGTCTGTATCATCTCCGGATTCTGCTGCGTCTTTGAAAATGCGTGTGACCTGCCATCCAAACATCTTGCATCGTTCCCAGCACTGTCGCACTTGCTCGTCGAGTGAATAGCCAAATTTCTGATTGAGCGATGAGGTACGGGCGTAAATGACCGCCTTGAACTCTTTATCATCGTCAGTTTCTCTGGGGACAAGCAATTGGTGAGGGGTTATTGAGTTGATTTGCTTAGACATTGTCCTGTTCTCTGGTTGCCCGGAATTCGTTCAAGCGAACTCGAAGCGTCTCCGTTGCGACTCCAGCCACTACTGCGAGGTCTCGCTGTGTTGGAGGATTCTCAGCAGTCAAATACACTGCCGCAGCCGCAATACCGGCTGGATGTTTCCCATCAAAAACTACCTGTTGTTGCATTTCGTGTAAGAGGACTTCTGCTTGGTTGACAACCTCTCTGTTGAGGTCAAGATCAGAGCACAGAAATCCCAAGTAATCTTCTGGTGCTGTAACAGTGCGTTTGAGGTCTCCTTTTTTCGATAACTCTCTATAGAGATAACGTACGGTCTTGCTCAACTCTGTGTGTTCGATGTCTGCTGCATCAGTAAATCGTTTCAAAGCGCGTGGTTCACTGGCTGCCTTACTTGCAATGTAGAGGGTTCCTGTTGCAACGGTGGTGACGCTTCGTCCATTTGGAACGCCCTCGATAGCGGCATCAATATATAATTCAGCGGCTCTGATACGGATTGGACTTGGTATCGAGAGTTCAATCGATACCTGTTCAATAAGTTCGATTGCATTACTGAATCGGTACTGAGTACTGTTGTGAGCAGGACGAACCTCTGACCATGACACTGGCAGATTGTTTTTGGAGTGTTCGTGGTCAAGTTGCTCTTCAAGAGATGGGTCTTTCCAATCGTATATGACGATTCCACACGAATTACAGACTGCCTCTATCTCGTCGAATGGTACTGTGAGTCCATCTTCGCCACACGCAGGGCACCGATCAATAGAATCAGGTACTGACCGAGTTACGTCACTCATTTTGATCAGTGATGTCCTTATGACCCAATGACTGCACCTCTGGCAATGGAACTCGTAATTCAACAAGACGGTCGTTGGCTGCACAGTTCGGACAAAGCGGATCTGAATCACCAGCTGCTCTGGGTCCGATTATATCCCAATCAAACGAAAACGAGCATTCGGGACAATGCCACGACACGACATCATACTCAATAGCTAATTCAGGATACTCCTCGGCAATTGACGGTGTGATCTGAGTTTCATCATGTGCCTCTAAGTACTCGATTATTTTTTCTTTCGGATAGCCTGAATACCCCGGTAATAATCCGTAAGGGCCAATGTCAACGTACCCAGTGTCGCCTTTCCCACAACGTTCTCTGTATGCACAGAATTTACATTCCCAGTTGTGTTCTGGATCGGCTGGAGGCAGTTTGTCTTGGAGTCGGTATTCTGTGTGACTCGCTGCCCATTCTAAAACAATATTTTCCCAGAATTCCACATCAAAATCGACATGAAAAACCTTCACATCCATCGATTTTCGACTTCCGTAGATTATGATTCCATTAGTAAGGTCGATATCGTATTTTTTCGAAAGACCGACCATGTATGCATGTAATTGAGCTCGGTGAGAACGATTCGGCGATGATGTATGTTCAATTGACGATTTTGTTTTTATTTCTGTAGGGAGGATCGGAATCGCGTTTGTATCCACGATTAGTGGATCTGTCTGTCCTCTAATCTGTAATTCTACATCTCTTGTTTCTACTTCAAAATTCACCCACACAGAATTCTGTACGTACGTGTTTGAATCAGTGATAGCCTGCTCAAGAAACGGGAATGCCACTTCTTCTTCGAATTGAGTCCCGAACCAGAAGATCCCGTTTGGATCTGATTTCTCTTGAGGTGCGTTGTACTGCTGATAAACAACCTGGCGATGACACTTGAGAAGTTTACTTGGACTATGCTGTTCTATCTCGGGTACGGACGGTGGCCCGTTGAAATACGGTGTCCCATTTTTAATGTTTTGTCTATAAATACGTTCTTGGTACCAGTCTCCGAAACGGTCTCCGGTGAGGTTGGAAAGTAAATTGTCAACCCTTGATGGCACAGATGAGCTGGAATGACTCTGCCCAACAGATTCTGCGGATAATGTGATGTGTTCGGTATCTTCTGACATTGTGAAATACAAAGAAGGGGCGTGTATCCTTACTCAATCGCCGATTGACACTGCTTCTGATAATGTGATATTTATTGTAATGTCTGAACCACCGAGGGACCCAGTGCAACCATCATTTCGGCAACTACGATTTGTCTACCTGGCATGACGACCTGCCTATCGCGGTTGTAGATTATGATGTTTGCTTCCGCAAGGGTCGGTAAATGAGTCTGAGACAAGGCATTGTACGCATTCCTGTATGGTTCTCCGGTAGCTTGATCCAAGCTGACGTTCTCTTCATGAGCAGCGAT
>LFCJ01002543.1_pt1 | contig 13182 bp, 14 predicted proteins | sample 643141 | NCBI WGS metagenome assembly LFCJ01 (sample SAMN03766243, study PRJNA286221) | soda lake metagenome | biome: soda lake; feature: Kulunda steppe; material: water; isolation source: sample B1-Br-g2 brine of Lake Bitter-1 | place: Russia: Kulunda steppe | collected 2010-07 | reverse complement strand
GTGCACAGCAGCGCCTGCTCTGTGACTCGGTGTGCTGCCCCTGCGGTCCAGAGCGCCTGCTCTGTGACTCGGTGTGCTGCCCCTGTGGTGCACAGCAGCGCCTATCCAGCAAGGAATGCTTGCAAAAGATGGGATTACGCATGTGCCGCATGGCTGCGCCAGGGGTAAGTGGTCCTCAAGGCGCTCTGTCTCTGAGGCTGGGAGCGTGTGAGGCTGAAGTTGGAAGGCAAGCAGGCACGACAAGGCTGCCAGCCCACACAAGGCGGTGGATTACCCACCTGCCCAGGACAAGGTCATGGGCACGTGCGTGCACACGTGTGCACATGCATGCACTCCCTTGCACGCTCCTGCTCACCCACACTGTGCGCCTGCACATATGCTCTCGCGCCCTGCAGGCACGACCTCTGCAGCGCTGACCAAAGAGCGGCCGTGGCTGCAGGCCCACCTGTCCACAGTTGCCTCAGTGTTTGCCATTGCCGTGGGCGTACTGCTCGCGCTGTCTGGCGCTGGTATTGAGGTGCCCTTCCTATCTTAGCTGGCCCAGGGGCCTGTGGTGCCCTCGTCATCTTCTCATCTTGATTGGCCCGCCAGGGGTCTCTGAGGCACATGAAGTGCCCCCGGCGTGTGGCCGCCCCGGGTGCGCTCAGGAAGGCGTGCTCGCTGTGCTGGTGGGGAGGCTGTCCTAGGTGCGCTGATCATCCTGGCCTATGCCGCCGCGTGTTTGGCCACTGGCCCTCCAGGGACAAAGCAAGACCCCCTCCCTCCCCTCTTTCTCTCTCCGTCTCTCTGCTGAGAGGTTGCACACCAGCTGCCTTGTCCATCAGTCTCCCCCAGTCCCCGTGACCCCTATGTTGCCCAAAAGGTGGTACAAACGGCGTTTGGGGGTGTGCTTTTGGGCTCGATCCAGCTTAATGCACAGGCCTGTACCATACCAGATCCTGGCAAACGCTTGTTTGAGGTGAAGCCTTTCGCTCGCTTTTACTAGCAAGCTTTGCACGGTTGGGGATGGAATTGGACAGGCGTCACAAGGCACGTCCGCCTGCTGTGTCTGGTCTACATGCCGATGACTACGGCTGTCAACTGTTCTTCGAGGCACAAAGAAGTGCCGGGCAGGGTCCTCTCCTTTGAAAACGTGTCTTCAGATGGTTTAGAGCTCCTCTTGTATGAGTGATGTTTGATGCCTGCCCAACCGAGCTGTAGCCTCCTGTTTCTCTCTACAATTTTTCGGGGCTAGTGCTTAGGACATGTGCTGGCATTTAGGGTGTGTGCTTGCGTAAATTAAGTGTAGTGCAGGTGACTTGGGATGCTGTCAAGGGGATTAGGATGTGTGCGCATGCGTGTGTGTTTAAGTGCGCATATGCGTGCATGTGTGTGTGTGAGAGAGAGAGAGGTGTGAAACGATCACACACAAGGGACCTCCCCAGATTTTCCTTTTTGACAATTGATCAATTGTCAAGGCATTACCATGCTTGTGCTCATCTTGATTATAGCTGCTAATGCTTTGCGTGACCAGCTGCACACTGTTGTCTAGAGAAGCCCGCGTGCTGAGACCGATGTAGAATAGATGAAGAAAATCCAGAATTACGGTGCCGTATTTGGCATGCGCTCTGTAATCTTATGAGTCGTCAAATTGAAGGTTGTGTGGTAGTTCTCCCCTTCTGCCCTTCTGTATTGCACTTCTTTTGACCTTCAGTGTTGCACTTTTGTGTTCCACTTCATTTGCACCAGCACAACTGAAGTGGGGCCTGCTGCACGCGTCTTTCCCACTTGTCCTGCATTACGCTGTGGATTACCATTGGCAGCCTGGGAAGTAAGGTCGGTTTGCATAGCTGTACCTGCCGAGCGAGGGCAGCCAAGCTGAAGCCAATCAGGCCTTCAGCCAGAACCAACTTCTTAATCAAGCAAGTTGGTGTTCCGAGACTTAAGGTTAGGTTACATAGCTGTACCTGCCAAACGAAGGCAACTTAGCAGAAGCCAAACGGGTCTGCAACTGAAACCAACAAAGGCAAGCTAGATAGTTAAGTTACAATGGGTTTAACCTCCAGCAGATAGTCTCAGAAAGAAAAAGGAATGATTTGTATGTCTGCTTCAAGAGAAACAATTTCACATCCTAAGCTCCAATGTTGTCAAAATAAAAAGCGCCCTATCTCCAATGTAAGTCCTACCAGCAAAATCAGCGAATTGTTCTTCGAATCTCCTTCTCAAATAGCACATTTCTAAGCAAGGGCACAAAAAAAGGACATGCTTTTCGTCCTGGACATCATGCAAAGTCATTTATCACAGAGCCTATTGTGGGTTTGCCAACAACCGGTTTCAACTCTTAGGGTATGGGCTCTCAAACGAAAACGAGCAATGTTCCGAAGCACATGCCTACTTAGTTCCAGCTCCAGGTACCTAGGCAACAAGTGGGGAGGGCCCCCTACATTGCTTGGTTTGAGAGGCAAGGCCATCCATGCATGATAAGTAGCCAGTTTTTAAGCGTGTGTCCTAGGATCTGCACCATCCAGCTCCCTCCATACCGCACGCAAGCGCTCAAATCCACCATTAAGTCTTGTAAGGGGAGGGGAGTTGCAGCCTTAATGCAATTGGCATATGTATCTGCTGCACGTAGACCCACACACGCCTCTATGAACTCCGCAGTCCAACACTTTCTGTAGGTAGCACCTAGTGCAATATCTGCATGCACAATCTTCGTGAGCAAGCCACTTTTCCCGCTAAGCAGAGAGTTAAAAAACCTGGCAGCAGCGCGGAACCAATAAAATTGCAGAGGCTCCTGGCCACACTCTCGAGCTAGACAGAGTTCTAAAATCTAGGCACAGCATTCTAGACACAAAGCCAGGCCTTTTGTGTCTGCCTGGCTGATAAAGTCTCTTAGCCTGTTTGAGCTGAGCTACTTGATGGGTTGGGGAAGAGATGGTGGTGCTTGACCCGCAAGTTTGCCATGTCAGCACTTGGATTAAGTTTCAAGGCTGTATCCGCCGAAAGAGGGCAGGGGAGCCTCCAGCGAGGTTGCTTTCTTCTTTTCTGGTGAAGGGGCTTTTCTTCCCAAGTGGCCCCTTTTCCTTAATTGATGTGAGGAGCTTTTTGCTACTTGCGCAGTTTTCTTTTCTTCTTTCTTTCATCATGTGGATGAATTTGGTCCAGGTCTCTCCATTCTCAGATGTTATGCTCACGCAGTAACAGTTCAAAGTCACTCATGTCTAAACTCTAAAAACCGGCATGCTAGCTCTAAAGCCATTCAAGTCTGGGAGGTTTTATGATGGCACGCAGCTCCCCTACACAGACTCCTTCAAATATCTGGGCATGATGTGTGACAAAAACATCAATCTAAATACTGCAGCTCATGCAGTGCTCCGCACATTCACAGCTGGCACTTTCCGCATCAAACAATTTATTTGAGAACATGACCTGACCAACAGCTTACATGCTTACATGTGGCTCCTCAAAATGTATGCAATTCCTGCTGGTATATGCTTTATATGCAAGCCAGGTTTGGGTCACTCCTTTTTTACATCTGGGCAAAACAACAAAATTGGCTGCCGACTGTGCTGAAGAGAATTATGATGGCCAGGGACTCAACCCCTTCATGGTGCTTCATGCGCGAATTTGGTCCAGAGCCTCTACAGTTCAACTGGTTTCGGGCGGCAGTATGGCTGTAAAATGCTTTAATTCAAAGCAATAGCTCCACTGCGAGAAAGACTTTACAAGCTGCATGCAACTGAGCTGACGGTGCGATGATGGCTGGTCATCCCACATCCTATCTACTATGTACGTCTATATATGTATATATATATGTATATATATATGTATATATATATGTATATATATTATGTATATATGTATATATATATATGTATATATATGTATATATATGTATATATATGTATATACATGTATATATATATGTATATATATATGTATATATATATGTATATGTACGTCTAGTATATATATGTAGGTCTGACACAATCCTGCATGTTGAAAGAAAAGCTGCTGGAATGTGATCCCATTAATCTCAGTCGTTTAGTAGTGGACCTCCGGGAGAGGCACAATGAATATTGGGCACCCTTTTCTGACGCACATCCGCAAACGCTACTATTATCATCAATGGTGTGCCCTTCCCTTCTACAAAGAGGGCCCTGGTCACACATTTGCCATTTATCCTTCCCAAGTACATCACGATGTCTCTTGACTACTAGTAGGGATGGGGAAACAGGGTTTGGCAGGCCCTCGTCGAGGCTCTGTAGAGCCTCGTTAGAGCCTATTTGAGCCTCTATAGAGCCTCTTTGGCATTTTGATCAGACCCTATTTACCCATCCCTACTCTTGACCTACCTACCTCGTGATGTTAATTTGAAGCGTGGCACGCTTCAGACTTCATAGAGTTGAAACAGTGACCTGAAGCCACAATACCCCCCTGTTCTCCTGTTGGCATACTTTTTTCTTTTCTTTCTATTTTCTTTTCTTCCCTACCTTCGCTAACCTGCTTGGCTAATTATATCATATCATAATTGAGATCCAAGATGAGCACCGCTTGGAAAGCAGCATGTTATTTTCCACTGCGCCTCTCCCGATGCGGTTTCTCTCCACAGGACGTATTTGTTTCCTCCCACATGTCCCCATGATGAGTCTACTTTTCTGAGCCAGAACTATAACAAGCTCCATTCGTCACGGTTCCTCCATGATCTCGTTGTTCTTATGAGCAGGCTAGCGGTAACACTTTCTGATTGAAGGTCCCTTTTAAACCCTTTCGTATAGGAGGAGCTCAAATATGGCAGTCATCGAGGTGTCAGTGGAAAGAGATGAGTCAAAGCACAGAATGCCATGTTGAGCTCGTTACCGCCTGACACTACTCGGCTGTCAGCCAAGCCTGATTAGTGCAGTGCCAGATTCATGCTGCATCGTGACCTGGAGGTTGGTTGAGTCAGTTGGTGGAATGTATGTCCTGTTGCCAGTTCAGCTACGCCTGTACCTTGAGCAGTGATTTTTTGTGGACAGGCTGCGGACAGCGACAGTGTACACCGAGCAGGCTACAGGTTGCCCGCGATGAGACCGCGGAGTCTCTGTTATGCTCATGCCACGTCTGTTTGGTGTGCTGCAGTCTGTCAGCCTGTCAGCTGAGCGTGACATGGCAAGGTCACTGTAGTTGATAACTCCTCTCCAAGAGATAGGAGTCCTTGAAGGAGGAGTTGCACTAGAGTGCGGAAGCTTACAGTACCCTCAGAAGAAGAAAGGAATAAATATTTTGGTGGCAAACAAGTTAGGTGCGTGTGTGTATTGGCTGCCACCAGGCTTCATCACGAGGGTGCAGCCAGCAAAAAAACACCCTGCTTCATTTTTCTAATTCCATTCTTTATCCTAAGGAGTGCCACTAGGGATCCCTGGTGGATATCGTGGCCTGACCCCCTTTCAATATCAGGGGATGGCACCAGATAGGCAGGTGGGCTTAGTGATAAACAACGGGAATCATTTAAAAATTGAAAGATGGCAGGTTCAGGGACAACCATGTCATGTATTGCTGAAGTTCACCTGTTAAGCTCAAGCAAAAATGCCTTAGGCAAGCAACATGAGCACAACACCAATCACTGAGTTTAGCTCTTGCTCCTTGCTCTATTGCGGCATCAGGCTCGTGGCACTCATGGACAACTCATGGCACATGTGGAGCAGAACTCTCATCCAAGCAAAAGTTTGAGCAATGCTGAGCGCCCAAGCAAGTGCACCTCAGTGTTCTTGGTCCTACATGGCCCCGTGTTCACACTCAAGAAGCTACATAGGCCTATAAGGTCCTCTAAAACAACTCAACAGATACTTAAGGTGCACGCTGGCCAACCGGCACGCACCCTCTCTGTCACAAGGGCACACGTCAGCCCATGCTTGCAACCCTGGGGGCAGCAACAGGATACACCCTCTCAGCTCACTGCTTCTTCCATGGTACAAACAGGCAGCTGTAAACATACAAGCTCACAACGGTGAGCAAAGCAGCTGGCCCCTATCATGCCTGCTGCCTCACAAACCAAACTTCTTGCAGAACTCTGTGTTGCTAGTGCTGGCTGCGCGGAGGACCCGGTCCCGACAGTACCCAGGCACCCCACCCTGCGAGCCAAATGAATATCAAGGGAAGGATACACAGCTGTAGCTGCCAGTGGGCAGCTTTGCTGAAGCCTATCAGGCCTACAACTTGAACCTAAAACAATGCGAGCCAAACAGTCGTGGGACCAGCAAGTGTCAGAGGTGAGGTGCAACTTAGAAGCACAAAGGCTGACCAAGTGGGAGAATCTTGCCAGCACGTAACTATGAGTGAGGAAGCTGAGGATTTGGCAACGAACAGCCAGAAGGGGCCAAAAGAGGCTCTCTTAACAGATGCTTAACCCCATTTACCTGATCCGACCCGTGAGTTAGGCCAATTGTCCATGGTCTGCTATCTTCACTTAGCATTACTTATCCTCACCCTTGCACCAGACCTGCTTAATTGTTGCCTACTTTTATATAAGAAGTAGGAGATCAGAGCATGACGTGCAAAAGCGGCACATTTGACAGGGGGTATCAGCTGCGCATACACAGTACGTGGTCATTGCAGGCATGTGGAGACAGGCAGGGGCATGCTCCACACTAGTTGACACCATCTATAAATGCTGACTTTTGGGGGGAGGCGCCTGCCTGGATGCCTCACTGCCCCCACTATAACAAAGCAATTGCTCACCGCTGCAAGTGCTTCCTCTGCTGCCTTCTCATCATCATCCTTAAGCTCTGACAAATCTTTCACGTTCTTGCTAAAAATGACGCCATCAGGCGTTTGCCTCCCCCTGGCATCATGGCAGAATACAAACACACAAGCTGTGTCAGGGTCATGGATAGGCACTCACATGCTTGCTCTCCATGTCGTCTGAATCTGGGCTTGCATGGACTAGGGTTTAGGTTTGGGTTTGAGGGTAAGGATCAGACGTGACCCAGTTTGGATCGTGCCATACTTCAGAGACTCGCAACGCATCTGAGTGGCGCCACCACTTCCCTGTCTACTGACGCATGCGCTCTTAAGCCAGATGGCTAGGGATCAGCGACTGCTTAAAGTGCCACATAGCGTATAGCGCTGTAAAGTTTTCAGACACAGCACGTGCTTCAGCACATGCCAAAATCGAAACTCGAAAGTTTACCTCTGGGCCCCAAGAATTAAGAATAACTATACAAGAATTAAGAAAATACTATACATTAAGAAAACAACTATACAATAAATTGGCTGACATATTTCATGGTGACGACCCATAGATGAATCTGGGGACGGATGGCATGAACCCCCATGTCCAGGGCAGCACCACCCCTGCAGACCTCTTCAAGAGGGAGACAGCAGGTCCCCTTAGGAAGTGGTCTGACAGGTTCACAATGAAGATCAAGCCTGAGTGGGACTGTGTGATCGAGAGCAAATGTTGTAAGCCAACCTCAGCCCTGCAAACCCCAGGACGATGCAGCCTCACAACTGCATGCAGCAAGTACTGGAAGCAGCAGGAGTTTGCACAATCCCCAGTAAGCATGCCAGAGAGGAGGTGGAGAACGAGGTGAGGAGGAGGTAGACTGTATTGGGAAGCTAGTGGCCAAGAAGCAGCATATTAAGTTCTTCTCAAAGGACCTCGCACAGCACAAGCAGTTCCATTGTCTCATGGCCATTTATTTCATTCACTGTGAAGTCCCTTTCATCAAGCTTGAGTGCCCTGCGCTTGAGTGAGTTGAGTCCACGCAAGCGGCTCCATGCAAGGAGGCATACAGCGAGCAGAAGTAGCACCAGCACCAGCACCAGCAGAAGTTTTGAAGAGCAGACAGTAGAAGAGAGCAATCAGCGTTGGGCAGCAATCTGCACTTGGGAGCGGACAGCTAGGGAGTGCCTTGGAACACAAGCGTGTTCTTCAGATCATGATGCACCTGATCTGAAGGGCCAATCTGTCATCATTGTGTTTTTCAGGCAGCATTTCAAGGGGATATCCAGAGGTGTCTTAAGTGTGATGGTTATTGAGGAATGAGGGGCCCAGGGGTACTAAGGCATGTGCCCGCACATGAGTAGGAGCAACCCTAGTGCCAGATATAGCACTGTATCTGGTGAGTAGAAGCCCCTTGCCCCAACAGAATTAATTTTTCATTTTCATTTTTTGTATAAGGCATTAGGGGGAGGTCACACCTGATGGCATCCCTGTCCACATCCCTGCCCCGAAATTGAAAAAATCCCTGGGCAGGGATTGACACCCCCCCCCCCTCCCTAAACCCCTGAAAATTCCAAAATTCGCCGTAGGGCCCTGAGGCCTCTGCGGATGGTGTGCATCATAGGAATTTACCCGGCGATTTTTCCTGCGGAGCTGGGCAGTGGAATAGGACATTCCTCTCAGGTCAACCATCAAATGATGGCAGCATCACAAGCAGGGTCAAGGGGAGAGGTCAAAGGTGGAGTGGGGTCCTGTGGGAGGTTCAGGAGATTCAGGTCAGGCCTCCGGGATGCTCCCCTTCCGTGCTTGATGCAGCCCTGCTCAGACGTACAAGCACCTCAGTTGTTTCACGTGGACTGCTCAATACAGCTCGCCCCATGTGCTGCTAGATGTGTGCGCGCACAGCTTGCTTTAGGCAGTGGTGTGCCCAGGCGCTCCAAGCCTGCGCAGGTGTGCGTCCGCTGCATGCGTGCACGCACAACATGCACACATCATCCATGCTTGACTTTGCACCAATCTGGATAAATACCGTCAACGAGCTATCTAACTTGGTGATCCTCCAAAGATGACGGGAAGCTGGTCAATCCAAAGATGATGCGCAACCCAGGGGAGGGCCCTTGCAGCGCTTAATGTTCACAGGTTAATTGATCTAAGCTCAAATATCAAAAACAAACAGATTTTTTTGACACACGCCTTCCACATCCCTATCCCTACGAAATCGGGATTTTTCCAGTCGGAAATTCATAGATATTCACACACGGGATTGCTCCCACGGGAAAAAATGTCGCGCTCCTGCAAAAATGCTGCATCCCAAAGGCTAGAAAACGGACACTTGGAAAAATACCCGGAGACTGATTTCTCGGGTAGGGATGCCATCAGGTGTGACCAGCGCCTTATAGGGTGCTGAACTTCCCTTTCGATTCTGATGCCGATATTCGAGGTGCAAGGTGGAGTTCTGGCAGATATAGCACCTGAAATATATCAAAAAATAGCACTATATAGTGCTACAGAATTACCTCATATAGCCCTATATGTCGATTGCTACAAACGGCTCTGTTGCATTAGTGTATGTGCTGTGCAATGGTGCACGTTTGCATGTGCTGAACTACGTGTGTGCACAGGGCTATGCATGAATGCCATCTTCTACTTTTGAGAAACAAGGCTTAGGAGCACATGCTTTTTTGAGAATCTTCCCAATGGCCCTGCTCATGAGCGACTGAGGTCTTCTTTAAGAGGAAAAGTATTTGGCCCTGTTGTCGTTCTAAGCCATGTTTCCCTCCAAGCTCATCTCTGCAGTGCATACACACACAAAAGCACACACACGCACACACGCATGCACACACAAGCAAGCGCATGTACACGCATACGCATTACACACACCAGGACCACATACGCTCTCAGCCCTTGGCACCCCACTCACATTGCTGCCCCCCTCCCATAGACGCCGTCCTCGTCACTGCTGGCGGAGATGACTCCAGACAATGTGAGGGCGCAGGCCAGCAACATGCCGCCTGAACCGATCAGCGTGCTGCGGAGCTTGGCCATGACGGGCTTGACCTGCAGTGCACAGGCAACATTCAGGGGAGCAAGCCTGAGACGCGCACACACGCACGCACATATACACACGCACAGCGCGCGCACACATATACTCACATAAGTGCACGCGCCCACAACAGGCTCATGATGGAGGGCATGGCCTGCTGGGCACGGAAAGCCGCACTGCCAATGGCAAAGATGGTGGACAGGCGCAGGGTTTTCTGTGACCAGATCAGATCAGGCTTGGGGCCACCATGGCGCGGAGCAGGGAGTCACCTACTGAGAGGAGAGTCACCTGCTGAGAGTCACCTACTGAGAGGAGAGTCACCTGCTAAGAGTCACCTGCTGAGGGGAGAGTCACCTGCTGAGAGGAGCGGTTGATGCATGACTCTTGCTGCGTCGTGCTCTGGATGCGATGGGCACAGCCACTCCCGCAGCTCTGCAGCTTGCCCTCACCACAAACATATGCCCTCAACATCAACATGGACACGGCTGTGCACACCCTCTCTTCGCATACAAGCCCAAATGAGCAGGCACTATGGCAAGCTTGCAGCAGGTACACACTGAATACCTCGTACATGCCCAGTAGCCTGTCCCGAGTCAGCACTTCTGGCGGCTTGACAAACACCTCGCCGTCATACCACCCAGTTTCCTCATAGTCCACTGCCTGCGGTGGATATGAAAGGCAGGGACGACGTGTTACCATTCCACACAGAACACGGGCAATGCATGAGGGACTGATGGAGGGATTGACCCTGCTCTTGGAACTTGGGACAGAGGCAGAGGGACGTGCACCTTTGTATTGTTCAGCCTCTGGCGCGCCCAAGCAAGCTCGGCCGCACATGCTGCCCAAGTTGGCGCCACAACTCTGAGCTCTGTGTACTTCTAATGCAGATCAGCCTCGCACACTGCTTGATGCCATGCAAAAACGGTACCCATGATGTCACCCAAGGTCGCCCACAAATGCTGGGTTTTGCCCTAATCATGCGTGCCCCTGCTGCTGCCCATGGATACACACACACACGCACACACTGTTAATCTCCGCCTGTGTGCCTTCACTCTAACATGGGTGGGCAGACACTTGACCTGGCGCGCAGCACAGCCCTTTGCAGTGATACGTTGCGGTACAGCAACAGGGGCCCCACCGCCGTAGTGCCTCACCGCGCTCATCAGCCGGTCCCCGACGTACTGCCAGCCTAGGAAGATGCGCACAACCACGACAGCAACCACCACCAGCGAGCCCACAGCAGCAGCTAGCGCCCAAGCAACAGGCTGCATGTGTGCACAAGGCATGAAGTTGCGTGGGATGTGCAGAAAACGTTTAGAGCGCCTAGGATGCGCAGAAAACGTTTAGAGCACCTAGGATGTGCAGAAAACGTTTAGAGTGCACATGCGTGCGAGTGTCTGTGTGCCTGATTGTGTATGTAATTGAGCAAGGGCATGTACACGCATGTGGCTGCATGTGCATGCGTGTATGTGTTTGTGCAAATGTCTAAATATAATGTGTGTGTGAGCGCATGTGCACATGCGCTCTAATTCCGATGCACGCACAAGGTAACAAGCATGCTCTAGTAGTGAGGGCATTCGTACAGCAAGCACTAAGGAATCATTCTACAAGCTTGTGCGCACTAAGCAAGCATAGGACACATTTAAGCAGGCTCAGTCCTGCTAAGAACATGAGAAATACCATGTGCTGGAGTGGCTCATTTCATGAAGCTGCAAATCGTGGGGGTGCGCTGACACTGATGCTTTTTGCGCGGCATCTATGCATGAGGTGGTACCTGGGTGAAGGGATCAAAGGTCTGGTAACTAATAGGTCCGCCCACAAAAGCATAGAAGAAAACAAAGACAGCTGCAAGCCGCTTCACATAGTCTTGCAAAGGAAGAGTGGCCTGCAATGAGATGCCAAGAAATGTCAGTCTGCAGGGTGCAGCAAGGCTAATTGTGCGTACAAGCATGACAAAAATGCATCCTGGATCGATACTTGTATCACCCATGATACACGCATGTGTGCCTGAAAAGTGGCTCTGCAAGTTCCCTGATGTTCAAAGGCCTACATGCCACGTAAGTTGCGCATCTGCCATATTCACACACCACTTACCCTCCCTTCTGGCTGGTTTCCTAAATTCCTCGGACTTCCACTAGTGAAATCCCAATCTATGCAACCTGTACCTGAAATGCATTGCGCGACAGCACAATCACAGACGCCTGTGGCCTCACCACCTCTGACTCACCCATGAGTACAACTGCGCCTGCTTCAGACCTTGCAGCTCGTTCACGGGCCTCTGCGCGACATCAAGCAGCAGAAGCACACCATTTCACAGCAGGGACGCTGCTTAAATTTGACCTTACTGAGGTAAGTGACTTTTGGTAGTACCTACACCTCATGCACAGCACAGGCGCCCGGTTTAGAGTCGCAGAGCACGCTAAAATGGCTCTAAGGAGCAGCAGCATGTTCTAGTTATCTATCTTGCAGAGCAGGAGCATACTGCACCACAGCTTTTGCAACTTGACTGGCTACCCTCATGTTCTCGAAAAATGCAGGTGCACAAATGCCACAATAATGTCGTCCTCACGGCAGCATGTGCTCAACAAGTACCTCCTGTGGTTGCTCCATCACCTCACATCCCCCAAATTTGATGTCTGCCTCAGCAATGGAGCAGAGTGGCATGCACAAGCAGGCAAACTGTCAGATGAACATGATGAACCCAACCAAGGCCAACGATCCACCACTTTCCCCAGTTGCCACGCACAAGCTGCACACCTGATCACTGGGCACTGCCATTTCAAGTCTCCCTGGGTCCTCTTCTCTCCTCATGAATGAGCTTGCGCCATCTCCCTGCCTGTCCTCTCTGGCTCGGGCCCTGACACTTCTGTGCTGGTCTACTTGGGTTCCACACAGCGGATGTGCAGCTGCTGTAAAATGCTGATGGTGATGCAGGAGAGGTAGTGCTAGGAAAGCTCCTGGTGCTGACCCAAGGCATGGGCTTAGGCGAGCGGGGAGTGTGTGGTGCGCCTGCTGCCACCTGTGGCTGGATTTGAGCATTGAGTGTAGCCAGCCCTCAAATGCAGCAGGCTATGACAAGAGATTTTAAACTATCAACTTGTGCAATTTGACGCAGATGTACCGAATATGAGTCGTTGGTACGAAATTTGCACAACAAGCTAATTGTCGGGCTGGTGTTAAATTCTATTCTGCATCCTTGCTGTGATCAATTGCGCACATTAGCTGCCACGCATGCTCCTAGCACCAATTCCATCCGTGGGATTTTCAAGAGGCAGGCTACAATGCCAGTCAGCAAAGGGATTCGGTCCTCCAACACAGAAGAAGCCTGCCAAATTGTGAGTCTGACCTTACACGCTTGTCGTTTGTGGAATGCAGTGTGAATTGCTTAACCCATGGAGACAGTGCCCAATAAGCAGTAATTGCATCGCATATGCATTTGCAGACATGCATGCAT
>LFCJ01002542.1_pt1 | contig 13185 bp, 12 predicted proteins | sample 643141 | NCBI WGS metagenome assembly LFCJ01 (sample SAMN03766243, study PRJNA286221) | soda lake metagenome | biome: soda lake; feature: Kulunda steppe; material: water; isolation source: sample B1-Br-g2 brine of Lake Bitter-1 | place: Russia: Kulunda steppe | collected 2010-07 | reverse complement strand
TGTGTGTCTGTGTGCCTGTGTGTGTCTGTGTGCCTGTGTGTGTACCTGTGTGTCTGTGTGCCTGTGTGTGTCAGTGTGCCTGTGTGTGTGCCTGTGTGTGTGCGTGTGTGTGTGTGTGTGTTTGTGTGTGTGCCTCTGTGTGTCATTGTGTGTGTGCCTGTGTGTGTGCCTGTGAATGTTTGCTAGCGCATCCATCCAGGTGCGGGTGCTCAAAAAGAAAATGAGTCAGGCGCATGCCGTGGGGAGGAGGGGGGAGGGAGAAGGGAAAGGAGCGCGCATACTCTTAGGTTCAGGTGCTCAGATGCAAGCACAGCGCATTGCCAGACTATTTTAACATGTGCTTGCATGCACGCACAGTCCCTTGACCACACCCTCATCCGCCAGCGCCTTTGCCCTGTCCCCTCACCCGCCCACTATTTCCATTTTTGATGCTTGGGCGGGGCGCGCTGTGCTGTGAGGGGCGCCTGCGCAAGAGAGGCGGACCAACTGGCCGGTCCGAGGCGTCATTTGCAAGCATGCGCGTCGAAGTCGGAGCACCACGCCCCCCGCCCCTCTTGCAACCGTCTCTATCCCCAGAATGCCAACACAGACAAACCAGGCACCAAATCTCCAAATCCTGCCAAATCTCGCGCATGGGGCGCAAGAAGACTTGCAGCACGGCACTTGTGGGTCGGGAGCACTCTGCCTGAGTGCACCGCTCGGCAAGCCTGGCACGCCCGCTCTTCAGGCCTGCACACTTTGCTCTTCAGGCCTGCACGGTTTGCCCGCCCGCTCTTCAGGCCTGCACATTTTGCTTGTACAAGCTGCTTTGGCGCGCGCACACAATGGCCGGCGGGGCCCCGCTTGCGCCCTGGGATGTGTGCACCCGAACCAAAGACACAGTGCGCACACAAGTTACTGCCGCGCGCTCACATTGGTCAGGGGGGCCCTCGTTGTTGGTGCTGTGGCTTGGGGGTGGTTGACCCAGAGAGACCCTGCAGGCACACAACGGCAGCGGCAGTGGCAGCGGCAGCGCCTGACCCAGCAGCGGAAGCAGCAGCATGTTGCGACACAGCTTCCAAAGGCAGGAGGGGAAGGCTCTGTATGCACACAGGGGCAAGGGCAGCGGCAGTGGCAGCGGTAGCGGCTGACCCAGCAACGGAAGCAGCATCATGTTGCGACACAACGACCAAAGGCAGGAGGGGAAGGCTCTGTATGTACGCAGGGGCAAGGGTAGCGGCAGTGGCAGCGGTAGCACCTGATCCAGGAACAGAAGCAGCAGCATGTTGCGACACAGCATCCAAAGGCAGGAGGGGAAGGCTCTGTATGCACACAGGGGCAAGGGCAGCGGCAGTGGCAGCGGCAGCGCCTGACCCAGCAACGGAAGCAGCATCATGTTGCGACACAACGACCAAAGGCAGGGGGGGAAGGCTCTGTATGCACACACGAGCAAAGGCAGCGGCAGTGGCAGCGGTAGCGCCTGATCCAGGAACAGAAGCAGCAGTATGTTGCGACACAGCGACCAAAGGCAGGAGGGGGAGGCCCTGCGGGGGCATGGAGGGGCCCTGCGGGCAGCAGCTGCGCGACCAAAAGCTGTGAAATGGGCCCACTCACCTGTGTTGGTTACCAAAGATGGTGGGAATTCCGGGCCCTTGTCCGCTGGACATGCGCATGAATGGGGAGGGCATGGGGGCTTGCTGGTCATTCGCGCCTGCACGCATGCAAGCGCATTCCCAAGCCTGACTGTGACAGTCGTGCAGGCATGCGTGAAGGAGATGGGTGCGTGTGTATGTGTATGGATGGGCCTGTTTGTGCACGGATGCGTGCGTGTACATGGGCCTGCCCATGCATATGGGTGTGCGCGCGTGCGCATGCACTGTGCTGCTGCTTGCAAAGCCGTAGAGCGCAACGATGCAGAGGGCTGGGGGGTGTTCTTGTGCATGGGCACGCTTTCTGTGGTGCAACCCAGCCACCCAGGCAACAACATACACCACAGACAGAGGCTGGCAAGGCGCGGTGTCCACGCCGCTGAGGCCGCGACGCCTTTTGCCATCACGCATTTATGCAGGCAAGATGAGCTGCACACGATGCACGCGCACATGAGCACGCATCATAAACATCATGTTTGTGGGTACACAGCATTCATGTGATGTTTGTGAGCACGCATCATATGTGTGATGTTTGTGAGCACGCATCATATGTGTGATGTTTGTGAGCGCACAGCAAGCATGACATTTGTGGGCACACAGCACGCAACAGAAGTATGCAAACCTGTGACCCTGTCCGCTTCAGGCTTAGCTTTGGCAGCGCGTTTGGGGCTGCGAGAGAACATGCCCTTCACGCGCTCGAGCATCGGCGTCTTGCTAGCACGTGCCTGCGTCCGTGGAAAGGCAGCGTGAGTGCGTGTGTATGCTGTGTGTATGCTGTGTGTGTGCGTGCGCACAGTGCGCAGCTCGTACGGCCTTCCGCTCCTTAACTACCGCTGGGTGTAGACAGTCTTGCTGCCCTTCCTTCCTGCAAGAGCGCGCAAGGCGCACGCGCCACGCATGTACTCCGTTTGGCAGTGGTGCGTCCACACAGGTGGGGCCAAAGATATTCCCGCATTGGGTAAAACGATGGCGGCTGCCCGTGGCAGCAGTAGCAGCCGCACCAGCCCTTCACGCTCGCTGCCCAATGTACCCCCAGCAGGCTTGCAGGTGTGCCACATAATTACCATCTGCAGTGGTGGTCACGGCAATGGCGTGGGCAAGAGGCGGAGGGGCAGCGCACAGGGCATAGGGAATGCTTGCAGGCACAGGGCATAGGGAATGCTTGCAGGCACAGGGCATAGGGAATGCTTGTAGGCACAGGGCATAGGGAATGCTTGCAGGCAGGGGGTTGCACCAGCGCCAATCATTGCATCAGTGTGTGGGTGGCGGTGATAGCAGGCACTTGACGGCGTCAGCGCCAATCATTGCATCAGTGTGGGTGGTGGTGACAGCAGGCACTCAAGTGCATCAGCAGGTGGATGCTTGCAGGAAGGCAAGTACAGATGAGCAAGCACACGCGTGTGGTGGGGCGGGCGTGCTTGCCAGGAGCTGCATGCGCAGGCAGGCACTCATCCATCACAGGTGGCGCTGGCACCTGCACTTGAAACGTTGTGTGCAGGCGTTTGTGAACTCATCCATCACAGGTGGCGCTGTCACCTGCACTTGAAACGTTGCGTGCAGACGTTTGTGAAGCAGAGGCTTTGCATGCGCGCAGGTATGGGCATCTGCACAGGCTCAGGGGCATTTCATGCCCTGAGCGCAGGCCGTGCGCCGTAAGACTTCAGGCGGTGCGCTGTAAGATTCCAGAGGCGGTGCGTTTACCCTTGTTGGGTGGGATTGATCCCTGTGGAAGCAGCGCCGCCTTTAGGGCATTGTACCGCGCGAGTGGGGGCAAATGGCGTGAGTGCACACCTTTCAGGGGGCAATGGGCACCAGCACACGCCAACCCGAGGGCAAGTGCTGTGCCCTAGTGCACACCTTTCAGTGGGTTATGGGCAAGAGCGCACACCAACCCGAGGGCAAGTAGCATACCCTGGTGCACACCTTTTGGGGGGCAACTGGCTCGGGGAACAGCGCCACCGGCTCCCAGGACAAGCTGAACACGCCCTGCTCCCCGCCTGCGTGGTGTCATTGTCCAGGGGGGCGTTACCAAAAGCATACAGTCCATCAGGCGGGGGCCGCCAACTGAGCGCGTGCGACGCCATGCCAACAAGCGTCCAAGCAAGCACATGCCAGGGCATGCGCATTCCTGAGCAGGCACGCAGATCACTGCGTTGCAGTGAGCTGCCAATTGACCAAGCTGGCACACAGATCACGGCGTTGCAGCAAGCTGCCAAGTGACCAAGCTGGCACGCAGATCACGGCGTTGCAGCAAGCTGCCAAGTGACTGAGCTGGCATGCAGCAGGCGCTGTGCCGCAGCGAGCTGTTGTCACAATAGCCGCGGCAACAGCTGATCGGCTGCTCTGCTTGCGCAACCCAACAGCCACTGGGCCATTCTACAGCCTGTCATCTAAATATCCTCTGCCCAAGATAGGCTGCTCCCAAGAGCCTGCTACAGCCTGTCAGCTACAGCCTGTCAGCTACAGCCTGCCAGCTACAGCCTGTCAGCTACAGCCTGTCAGCTACAGCCTGCCAGCTACAGCCTGCCAGCTGCAGCCTGTCAGCTACAGCCTGCCAGCTACAGCCTGCCAGCTACAGCCTGCCAGCTGCAGCTTGTCAGCTACAGCCTGTCAGCTACAGCCTGCCAGCTACAGCCTGCCAGCTACAGCCTGTCAGCAAGCTCTGCCATCCAGAAGAAAGAGGCTGCCAACGAAGAGTCCACAGGGTAGGCAATAGGGGGGCTGCATAGGGATGGCCGCAATGCTCTTTCTCTTTCAATGGACCCATGATGATGATGGTGGTTGTGGTGGTGGTGGTGGTGGTGGTGGTGATGATGATGATGATGGTGATGATGGTGATGGCATAGCCATGATGGTGATGATGATGTTGATGGGATTTGGTGCATAATAGATGTGATTGGAGCAATGCTTTTCATCCTCTAGCTCATGGCCCGGGGCTGCGCCGCAGCCAGACCAATCCCGGCAGGAAGCCTGAAGAGCGCCATTTTGTTGTGGTGTAGCGTGGCATCCTTTTTTCACATGAACACCAATCCCGGCAGGAAGCCTGAAGAGCGCCATTTTGTTGTGGTGTAGCGTGGCATCCTTTTTTCACATGAACACCATTGCAATGCTGTCACAAGCACTGCTCTCGCAAACGCGTGCCGCACTTCCAAGCGCATGCTGCACTTGCAAGCGCATGCCGCTGTCTCCTCTGGGCGCTTGCTTACAATAAGAGCAGGCAGCAAGGACACCATTGCATGTGCTTGCAAGTGCGGCGCTTGCCACGGCGTTGCATTGATGCTGTGGCTTGCTCAACGCCCAAACACCAGGCAACACTGTTGCATGCCCTTGCATGCATGTGCAGTGTGCACTACGTTACGTTGGATGGATGGTGTGAGTAGGTCCAGCTTCGGGTGAGATGTCTGTTTCAGCGTCCACATCCATGCACAGCACGCACACATACACAGAGGCACGCTCAATCAAGTGAGCAGGCACACACACACACACGCGCGCACGCTCACAGGCGCACACACACACACACACACACACATACACACGTGCGCGCACACCCACGCACCGGATCCATGGGGCCCTGGTAGCCTTGACGGGAGCGGGGCTGATGGCTCCTGCACCTTGGAGAGGGCTAGATCCTCAGAGTGCGGGGTTGCGTGGTGGTGGGCCTTTGCGCTGCTGGGCAGGTTCGTGGCTGCCAAAGAGCCCGGGCTGTGCCTGGCCACGTCCAGGTGCTGGAGGGAGGAGGAGGAGAAGGTCGAGGGGAGGAGGAGGGAGGTGATGCGGGGGGCGGGGGACAGCTGCGGGCTCAAGGGCTGTGCGGCAAAGGGGCTGCCGGGGTCTGCAGAGAGGCCTGCACGCGTGCGTGGTGGAGCGCGTGCACGCGTGCGAGCGGGCATGTAGTGGAGCGTGTGCACGTGTGCGAGCGCGCTAGTGCATGTATCTGCGTGTAAGTGTGCGCTCTCTGGGGCGGCTAAGTGGCCTGTGTGCATGTGCGAGCATGGATTTGTCCCTGTGTGGTTGTGCATGCAGACACACGCGCATCCAGACACACACACACATCTAGACACATTAAGACACACAAACACACACGCGCGCGCGCATACAGGCACACATGCACGGACAAACCCACACAGGCACATGCGCATGAACACAAACGCGCGCGCACACCCACGGGGGTTGGAGTGGATCTTGGGGAGCTGGTCTGATCTTGATGACGTCAGCACTTTGGCCTGCTGGCATGTGGGCACGTGGACGCGAAGCATGTGCTGCTCACAGGCGCACGTGCACGTCTTCTGTGCACAAGCGCTCCAGCGGGTGTGTACAAGTGTGTGTGTGTGTGCATGAGTGTGTGATTGCGTGTGTGTGTGCATGTGTGTGTGTGCGTGCGTGTGTGCGAACGTGTGCGTGTGTGTGCGTATGGGCGTGTGTGTGTGTCTGTGGGCATGTCTTATCCTGCCGCTGCACATGACTCTGCTGCTCTGCAAGCAGCAGCACCTCCCCACTGCAGGGCTCCAAGCAGCACCACCTCAGATCATGCCACTGCATGCTGCTGCTGCATGCCACCGCTGCATGCCTGTGTTGCACCCCAAGCAGCACCAGCCCTGCAGCCTGTGCCGCTGCAACCTAAGCTGCTGCACCTGACGCAGCACCTCCTCAGATCACGCTGGTGCATGCACAGCCACCGTGCCTCTCCCCCCCTGCGGTGCACCTTACACACAGCACCTCTTCAAATCATGCTGGTGCATGCACAGCCACCATGCCTCTCCCCCCCTGCGGTGCACCTTACACACAGCACCTCTTCAAATCATGCTGGTGAATGCACAGCCACCATGCCTCTCCCCCCCTGCGGTGCACCTTACACACAGCACCTCTTCAAAACATGCCGGTGCATGCACAGCCACCGTGCCTCTCCCCCCCTGCGGTGCACCTTACACACAACACCTCCTCAGATCATGCTGGTGCATGCAGCTGCTGTGCCACCCCTGCACGGTGCATGCTTTTCTGTGCTGCCTGCCACACAGTGCAAGGAGCAGAGCCCCTTTACGTGCAGCAATGGCACCTGTGGCTGCAGCCAGGTGCCATACGGCAGAGGGCAAGCTTGAGAGCTCGCACACCAGGGCATTGCAGCAGCCGTCTCGAGTCCCGCAAGTCACCGCAGCAACAGGCAACACTTGCAGCTGCGCCCTCATACTCGACTTTGAGTCACACGCCTGTGGCGTTGCAGCAACACCAGTTTGAGTCACACGCCTGCGGCGTTGCGGCAACACCAGGCGCGTACCTGCGGATCTGCAAGCGACCCGGGGCACGCATGCTGAGGCGACGACGCGGAGCCCGCGAGCAGAGGCTGCAGCGTCTGCAGGAGCACCAGCCACATGTGGACCGAGGTGAGGCACGCGCAAGACTAATTCACCATGCATGCAGCAAAAAGGCTACACCTCAGGCCCGTGGTTGTGGCCAGGGCACGTCATGAGGGAGAGGCCGCCAACAAAAGCTTGGGTGGCGAATTTTGCTTGGCACTGGCTGTCGCTCAGCACACTTTTTGGCAGTGTCCCCTGCTTCAGAAGAGTTGGAACGGACACAGGCAGAGGGATTGGGAGGCCCTGGCGCGTGCGGACGTGTGCAAAGGTACGCACGCCTGGCGGTGCGCATGTGCATCCACGGGAACACAACAGCCAGGGATACAAGGCTGAGCCTCCAGAGAGTGCTTCCAGTTGCAACAACGGCTCACTGGAGGAAAGTGCTTCCAGTTGCAACAACAGCTCACTGGAGGAGCACACACTGGAGGAGCGCACACTGGAGGAGCACACACTGGAGGAGCACACACTAGAGGAAAACATATACACTGGAAGAGCACACACAGGAGGAGTACATAGACACTGGAAGAGGATGGAAGAGTACACAGTAAAAGAGTGCACACTGAAAGAGTACACTTTGGAAGAGCATGAAAGCTGTTTGATCCCGGCAGGGTGTGCAAACGTGCCCGCACATGTATGGACTTGGTTGTGCACACTTGCCTGCACACCGGGGGCAGCAAAGCTGCTCTGACGGAAAGACTCCACCTTATGCGGTGGCGCGCCCGCGTCGCTATAGTGCTTCACACGCCTGCAGCCAGCAGGCGGGGTTGCGTGCTGGGCTAGGTGTGTGGTCAAGCGCGTGCTTTTGTGTGCAGCAGCACTTGCGGTGTGTTGCATCACTCGCGGTTTGTTGTGTCACTTGCAGCGTGCTGCAGGCTGAGCTCCCAACACGCAGCTCGCGCTGTCTGAATCCGACAGTGCCAGCAAACATGGACTACACTGCACGCATGGACTGCACGACGCGCAAGGGCTACGATGCGCATGGGCCGCATGACGCATATGGATTGCACAACGCGCATGGACCGCATGTCGCGAATGCACTGCACAATGGGCATGGGCCGCATGACGCGCATGCACGTCACGCGGCTGCCTGCAGGCTGCAGCTGATGCAAGCAGATCAGTCCTGCGTCTGTCATGCATTCATTGTACGACCCTTTGCAAGTGTACTCACATCAGCTGCGGCGACAGCGGCGGTGTGGGCACGGTGGGCAAAGACTCCGGGCTAAGCTGCGGCAGAGGCACACCGATGCCTGCAAACACGTGCGCATGGCATTGCATAACCCTCCATCACACTCTTTGTAGGTACAGCTACAGCTAAGTATGCTACTTTTGCCTCCAGCCTGCCTGCAACCCCTGCTTGCCTGTGCCCATGCCTGCCGGCGCCTCCGCCTGCCTGCACTCTCGCCTGCGTGCGCCCCTGCATGCCTGCGCCCCTGCCTGCGTGCGCCCCCGCCTGCCTGCGCCCCCGCCTGCGTGCTCACCTGCGCCGCAGTCGGACGTGCCCTGCCTGCCCGGCGACATGCTCCTACGGCATGTGAGCACGAGGCCTTGCGGATGCGGTCGCTGCGGTCAAGGGTGTAAATTCATGACACACAAGCGGAGGTGAAGGTGCCAGCAGGCAGAAGGCTGAGCGGGGTGGGTCCTGTGGCTGCATAGGCGGGCAGGGGCGGGGAACTCGCCTCACTTCATTGAGTGTCTCCTTCTCCTTAACCACTGAGGAGGTGTGCGAGTGAGCGAGAGCAGCCAAGCGCTGCACACAGCAGGGGGTGGTGCGCGTGCATCCATCCTGCACAGCTCATGCCCATCCAGGTGGTGCGTGTGCATCCATCCTGCACAACTCAGGCCCATACAGGGGGGGCAGGGGATGGGTGGGGGCGCAGCATGGGCGCGCGTGCGTGCGTGGGTGTACGCTTGGGTGTGAGGGCACGTACTTGCAATTGCGTGTGAGACTCAATCCACTGCGCCTCATTCCAACCTTGCTGATGGAATCCTGTTGACAGGACCTGCCTGTTGCAGGCGTTGCTCACCTTGGGAGGCCCCTCACCTTGGGAGGCCTCTCCCCCCCAAGTTCTTGCCTCCCTCCTCCCCTCACCCCTCCCCCTCTCCCCCACCTCTTACCTATACCCTGCAGAGGCAGCCCCCCTCCCTCCTCATGCTCCCCCTCTGGAGACCTTCCCCTCACCAAATCTTATGAAGACCTCCGCAGACCAAGGCACATACACACACGCACACACACACACGCACGCACACGCCGTGGGCCCACTCTGGAGGCAGTGCCCTATATACAAACGCTATTCCTGCTCAGAAGCCAAATCATTCTGTTGGGTTAGGAGGGGAGTTAAGGTTGACTAACCCGGAACTCCTTACTCCTTGGAACCCTAAACCTAATAGACCCGAACCCTAATGGAGGCACATGCAGGACAGTTTGCAGCACGTTTCGCCCAGCTGTCACCTCCCCTCCCTCCTCACACCTCCCCCTCACAACAACCCTCTGAGGTGGAGCCCCTCCTCCCTCACCTTGGCTCCCTGCCGCTGCTGAGGCTGCCGTGGCTGCTGCTGCTGGAACCTGTCAAACAGCTCGCTCTGCTCCTGAGAGTCCGTGCCGTCCGTCGCAGATGCGTCCTCCCGCTGCGCACGTGCACCCACACACAGGCGGAGGTGATGTCCACAAAAGCAGAGTCGGTCACCCCTCTGAGCGCACATCACCCCTTTGCAAATGGGCAGAGCCTGCTTTTCCATTCAGAGGCTCTTGCCACGGCCTCTGGTCTCTCACCGATCCCGATCCCTTTTCCAACCCTCCCTACAACCAAATGCCCCCATCTTGGCATCAAGCTCCGTATTGTCTGCTCCTATCTTAGCTTCCTCTCCCCCAACAACGTATCAAACCCCTCTTGGCCGCCGATGACTGACTGACCACTATGGTTGCCAATGAATGACTGACCACTGTGGCTGCCAATGAATGACTGACCACTATGGCTGCCAATGAATTACTGACCACTATGGCTGCCAATGACTGATCCCTGCGGGCATGGACCTACCCCAGCAGACTAACTTCACATAATGCGTCAGCGCCGACCCCTCATGGCTGACCTTAACCGGCGCCCAGGGCACTGACCCGGTGCTCAGGGCACTGTGGCCAGGTGACCTCCTTTAGGAGCAGCTGACCTCCTTTGCTGCCCCTAGCAACCTGACCTCACCTGCTGCCTTTAGAGCAACTTGCCTCCTCCGCCATTTTGTGCAACCGACTTTTTCCACTGCCTTTAGAGGAACTGACCTCACCAGCTGCCTTATAAGGAATTGACTTAGCCTGCTGCCTAAAGAGGATCTGACCTCACCCGCTGCCTAAAGAGGAGCTTACCTCACCTGCTGCGTAAAGAGGGGCTGACTTCACCTGCTGCCTAAAGAGGAACTGACCTCACCTGCTGCCTATAGAGGAGCTGACCTCACCTGCCGCTCTGTTCAGTTGACTCAATCCACTGCCTTGAGAGCAAGTGACCTCATCCACTGCCAATAGAGTAATTGAAGCCGCCTGCTGCCTTAAAAGCAAGTGACCTCCCCCGCCGCTCCGTGCAACCGACCTCGAAGTCGGTGAGCTCATCTGCAGCCTAATGCGCAACTGACCTCATCTGGTGGTGAACCCTCATCGTGCTCTTCGCTTGTGTGGTCACCTTCCTCTGACCCCTCCGGCAGGGATGCACCGCGCTGCGAGGTGCAGTGTGGCAGGGGAGGAGGGAGGTTGTGATGCGCAGCGGCTGAGGAAGGACGAGGGGCACTGAGCGTGCTGTATAGCGCGGATACAGCAGGGCGCCAGAGCACGCAATCAGTGCTGCATTGCGGACGGACAGCACAGAGACTCAGAGGGCAGACTGGCCGCGGGGGTGGTCCAGCCCGCCACGGCTCCTGCAGGGGAGCCTACAGGGATGCCGTGGCACCCGCAGGGGAGCCTGGCCGCAGGGACGCCTGGCAGTGGCGTCGGCAGTGCACCCAGCAGAGGCCCAGGCTGGAACCTAAGGTGCGTGGCAGAGGGGTAGGGCGCGCTGTGTGCCATGAGCTCTCTGGCGCTGTGTGCTGTGAGCTCCAGCGCTGCCTGCCATGAAATCCAGCGCTGTGCCGTGAGCTCCAGCGCTGCCTGCCATGAGCTCCAGCGCTGTGCCGTGAGCTCCAGGGCTGCCTGCCACGAGCTCCAGCGACCACTCTGCTGCGGCATGAGCTGCTGTGCCTCAGGCTGTGCACAGTGCATGAGCTGCTGTGCCTCAGGCTGTGCACAGTGCAGGTGTGTGCAGGAGTCCCCGCCCGCCCTTGGCAACCCAGCACATCGGCCAGAAGCTGCAAGGAAAGCGCCTAGGGCGGGGTAGGGGAGCTTTGAGGCATGCCCACAGGCATGCCCACGTGCCCTGGAGGCCCCTTTTCTCCGCTGGCGCACACCGTCTTGACGCCTTGTGGGATGGTAAAGGAGGCTGACAGCATTGGGCGCGCCTACCGACCGATGGTGACCCGAGCACGGGAAAGCTTTGGACGGGCGCGCAAGCGCTATTTTTGCAGCACGTCTGGTCTCGCGGTGGTGCACTGGTGGTGCACTGGTGGTGCACCGGTGGAGCACGGTGGTGCACGGTGGTGCACCGGTGGCAGCACGGTGGTGCCCGGTGGTGCACTGGTGGTGCACGGTGGTGCACCGGTGGAGCACGGTGGAGCACGGTGGTGCACCGGTGGCAGCACGGTGGTGCACCGGTGGAGCACGGTGGTGCACCGGTGGCAGCACGGTGGTGCACGGTGGTGCACCGGTAGCAGCACGGTGGTGCACCGGTAGCAGCACGGTGGTGCACTGGTCTCGCGGTGGTGCAATCGAGCCGCAGGTGTCCTGTGCTGTGCGTGGACTCAGTGGTGGTGACGAGAGCACGGATGCAAGCACGAGGCTTGATCATTGCGCGGACCGTCGCGTGCATCAAAGGTGATTGCACGCTGGTGTAAGGAGCACTGACACACCATCGCAGCAAAAGTGCGTGCTGGCGGGGTTGTGCAGCGCCAGAGTCAAGCTACCTGCCCGCAAACTTGCAGGAAATGCAAGCCCAGCCAAGCAGCAGCACGTGCACGCGCACCCGCCTCTATCCGCACTGTCTGACAGTGCATCACAAGTGGGGTGTCCTCAGAAACCCTGCATCTGTGATCGCACACAGGTGCGCATCTTTGATTGCGGGCCGGCCACTGCACGCCTAAGCCTGCATGCCGCGCCACGTTTATGATGGCATGCTGTGCCACGTCTATGATGGCATGCTGCCCTGCCCCTAATTGCCTGCGGCCAGCTTGAGGGTGTGCCAAGAGACAACGCTGAGAACGCCCTGCGGGACGGCTCAGTTTTCCATCAGACACCAGGCGTGGCCGAGCATGCACCATGCGTGGCCGAGCATGCACCATGCACCAGGCGTGGCCGAGCATGCACCGTAAGGCACACCGCATCAGCGCGTGCAGGCGAGGGCATCCACCATACGGAGCGCGCCGTCGCAGTGTTCATATGCATGCGCTGGTGAATAAATGCATCAACAGACATATGTGTGTGTGCATGTGTATATGGGGGGCCACCCCTACCTTGGAGCGCTCAATTGCGGCGAGGCAGCTCTGGCCCAGCGTGTAGACAAGCGCGGCATGAGACTTCCCTGCGGATGTATACGGCAGCACAGCATGCTGAGGCTGCATTTGAGTGTGCAAGTAATGAAGGGCGTGCTGGGTGTCCCTGCAGATGCACACAGCAGTCCCAGGGGCACGAGGGCTCTCTCTCCCTCCGGGGCGTCCGCATTTCAAGGGCACACAAAACTTCTGTGCAAGCGCACACAAAGCAGTGCCTGGCACAGTGACGGCCGCAGGCATTCCAAGGCATTCCAAGGCATTCCAAGGCAGGCCGCACACAACTGCGGCGTCACCGTCTGTGCACAAGCGCGCACGCACGTGCGCACCTTCGTAGGGGTCTCTCTTTGGAGGCGGGGACGCGCGCAGCAGTGGGATGCCGCCCTTGTCGCCCTCCGACGCATCATCCTTGTCGCCGTCGGCGTCTCGCTCGGGCAGGGCGCCGCTCAGGTAGCTGCACACGTGCGCCAGGCGGACGGCGATGCACACGGCAGGTTGAAGCTGCCTTGAGAGTGAGGCAGTTAAGGCTGCCTTGAGAGTGCGCACGTGCGCCAGGCGGACGGCGACGCACGGCAGGTTGAAGCTGCCTT
>LFCJ01002540.1_pt1 | contig 13188 bp, 17 predicted proteins | sample 643141 | NCBI WGS metagenome assembly LFCJ01 (sample SAMN03766243, study PRJNA286221) | soda lake metagenome | biome: soda lake; feature: Kulunda steppe; material: water; isolation source: sample B1-Br-g2 brine of Lake Bitter-1 | place: Russia: Kulunda steppe | collected 2010-07 | reverse complement strand
CCAACCGTCACAGGAGCCCCCAGGGCATCGGCCGTCAGGGGCACTGGCCGTCAGGGGCACCGGCCATCAGGGGCACCGGCCATCAGGGGCACCGGCCATCAGAGCACCAACCGTCACAGGAGCCCCCAGGGCATCGGCCGTCAGGGGCACCGGCCATCAGGGGCACCGGCTATCAGGGGCACCGGCCATCAGGGGCACCGGCCGTCACAGGAGCTATGCAAGGATGCTTTGCTGCTAGTGGACATTGGGTCCAGGCAGCAGGGTCTGGAAAGGTGTGCCCCGCAGCCTAGGCACATACATAAGCCTACAAAAATACAAACGGGAGCTGGACTCTGCCTCTTAGCTCCAACAAGGTCACTGCGGGCGGAGAGCAGTCCAACAGAAAATGAGCGACAAAGAGCGCATGGCAAGGTTGTTCCCGTCTTTGTTGCAGGTCCTTATCCCCAGCCTAGGGCTTACTGACCATGTCCATCATGCGCAGCACACACGCACACACAAACACATGTGCACACGTGCACACACATGTGCTCACACACACATGCACACACATACCTTGGTCCATCACAAGACTGACTGACCGGGAGGCGTGAGGACCTGACTGATGGCATTGACCATGCATGCACAGCGCACGCATGTGCTGTGCTTACACCACACAGGACCGGCTGACAGACAGCCTGGACCGGAAGGAGAGCGAGGTCTTGAGGCTGAAGAGCCTCTCCAAGAAACAGGGCATCTGGTCAGCCGTGGCGGGCAACAAGCAGCTGACGTTTGAGGAGATCATGGAGATGACCGGCGGCTCCGAGGAGCAGGAGTCGCTGCTGCTGGTGAGTGCTGATGGAGCCACGGCTGCTGGTGAGTGCGGAGGGAGACGCAGCTGCTGGTGAGTGCGGAGGGAGCCGCTGCTGCTGGTGAGTGTAGAAGGAGTGGCCCATGGCGTGCACGTGCTCTGGGGCTAGCAGCAGTGTGGTGGGGGGCCCTTTTTGGGAGTGTTCCATGTGCTGCGTTGAGAGGGGGCCACTTACAGTGGAAGTTTTGAGCGTGCTCCTTGACACATGCTTAACCCTTGGGTTTTTTCCGCTCTTCTCTGGGCAATTTTCAATGATTTGCTACCCCCTCCTGGGGTTGCCTGTGCTTTTTTGTGTTGTGCATGGTGGCCCTGCTGGCCCTGTGGAGGTGCGCCTCACCAGAGCTAAGCGCAAGCGCCTGTGCGCTCCGTGCCCGTGACATGACTGCCCATTTTGGGGGCCCACTCCTTCAGCAGAGAATCTCTTTGCCTCGATACCCCTGTGCGCTCCGTGCCTGTGACGACCCTGCTCTTCTTTTGGGACTACTCAACTTACTCTTCAGAGAGTGTCTTTGCCTTCATGCCCCCTGACCTCCGTGTGTGGCAGCACAAGGCCAGGCAGTTCACTACATACTGCTCATGACAGACCAAGACAGCAAGCTAACTTACGTGCATGAATTGAAGGTTTGCAAGGACCTCAAAGAAAAAACTGTACACAAGATGAGCTTTATAAATACACATAGGAATAGAGCAGCAGCTTTTGTGATTAAAGCTGTTTTGGCAGGCAGTCCTCCCAGCGCTCATTAATCTGTGCTGGAGTCCCACTTGGAGGTTGGGCAGGGGAGCAGCACAGGCTTGGTTGCACAAGATGTTGCTCAATTCTGCAGCCAGGAGCCGGTCTTCCTGTAGTCCAAGCCCAATAGCTACGCAACACCAACCTCTCAATTTGTTTGCAGAGTGCAGTCCACGGGTGACATTGCAGGGTGGGAAACTCAAGGCCCTGAGCATACCTAAGCGTACCCGATGTCCGACAGCTGTCCCTTGTTCCCATTGACACACACCTGAACCCGCCCCCTTATCCCTGCTTCAAATGAGTGCAGGCAGAGAAGAACAGCTTAGCCCTCGTGCTGGCAGAAAGGAACAAAGAGCTCCTGGAACTCAAGGAAGAGATCTGGGCGCTTAAGGATGCCAAGCTGCAGGTGTGTGCGCGCCCTTGTATGTGTGTTTGCGCTTGGTCCTGCCGCGGTGTTCTGAGGAGTTTGCGGGCACCATATGCCTCTGCCTCCGCCGGTAAAACCCAAGCAAGTGCTGCATGGCTTTGTTGTTCTTCCCCCTGCTCGTGATGCAGTTGCTGTGAGCCCTGGTCCATAAGTTGTGGTGGCACAGAGGGCCCTTGTGAAGGTGGGGCAGCAAAAAGTGGCAGCAAGGCGACAGCAAGGTGGCAGCAAAGTGGCAGAAGAGTGGCAGCAATGGGGAATCAAAGTAGCAGCAAAGTGGCACCAGAGTAGCAGCAATGGGGAATCAAAGTAGCAGCAAAGTGGCAGAAGAGTAGCAGCTATGGGGAATCAAAGTAGCAGCAAAGTGGCAGAAGAGCAGCAGCAATGGGGAATCAAAGTAGCAGCAAAGTGGCAGAAGAGTAGCAGCAATGGGGAATCAAAGTAGCAGCAAAGCGGCAGAAGAGTAGCAGTAATGGGGAATCAAAGTAGCAGCAAAGTGGCAGAAGAGTAGCAGCAATGGGGAATCAAAGTAGCAGCAAAGTGGCAGAAGAGTAGCAGCAATGGGAATCAAAGTAGCAGCAAAGTGGCAGAAGAGTAGCAGCAATGGGGAATCAAAGTAGCAGCAAAGTGGTAGAAGAGTAGCAGCCTAGAACCTTGCACCAAGTCCTGTTTGTCTTGCTAGGTCCTGCCTGTCTTGCCAACCTGTTCAGACAAAGAGAGCTCGCTCAGGTTTTGCATCACCAGTAGCAGTTCCATAGCAATTTTCATGGATAGGGGGGGGGTGTCAAAGGATGTAACCAGATTAGGCCCTCCTGCAATCCAAGCATACAGACTGTAGGAAGGGGCAGCAGCCACCAATACAAACACCTGGCAGGTGGTCAGCCAGTCTTCGCAGGAAACCACTCCACCACTCCTTCAGCCTGCCCCTCTCTCCACCTGAGGTCTGCCTGGCTGAGCGCAAGCAGAGCAATTGAGGGACTGCTGCGGATGCAGGCGGAAGAAGACGCGGCACTGAGGGAGGCCGACTTGCGGCGCAGTATGCATGCCCAGATTGAGCAGGCGCGGAGGGAGCGCGATGGCGAGCGCCTCGTGGTTAATACGCTTGAGGTGAGCACGGCCCTGCTGCTCCGTCTTACACCTCGTGCGTGGAGACCTGCACCTCATGCAACAATTTGATCTGCAGAACATTTTGTGCACGTTCAGTGACGCGGATGTTACGTGCTCGCCCTCTGTGCTCGCCAGTCAAAGACTCATGCGGATGTGCTTGTATTGGTTCTTGTCAAGTTTCCCTGAGTAGAAGCATACCCGTTTGCCTGTGTGTGTGTGTGCACGCCTGTGTGTGTATGTGTATGTGCGTGTGTGTGCAGGTACGCGAATATGTGTGTTTCTGTTGTGCACGCTCTGTGCATGTGCATGTGTGTGTAATGCCGCCATGTCCTGCACCTCCCAAACAGCTCCAGCCATCAGGTCAACAGACAGTATTTATGTGTGCAAATCTTGCACGCACTCTCAAGCAGCCGTTGAGCGTCCCAATGGAGCTTTCAAAAATAGTCATACAGCCCCACATTTCCCAGGCACCCCCACGTTTCAGCCTCCCCACCTCCCATACTGCCCATCCAACAAGCTCTCACTTGTGCGACCCTCACAGCAAATCCTCCCCGCGCATAGCCTTGCAGTCCTACCTGCTCCCTGCACCAAGCCTTTCACTCACTTCCGGTGCTGGCCTTTGTCTGTGAGCAGTCGCAAGTGAGCTCGCTTCAGGAGCAGCTGGGCGGTGCGCAGGAGCAGCTGGGCGCCGCAAAGAGGCAGCTGGAGGCGCAGGTAAGGCGGGAGAGGGGGAGTCAACTTTTGCCCTTTGCTGCCTGCTTTCAATGAAAGTTCCAATAAAAAGTTTCAGTACTGCCTCTTCAAACGATACCATTACACAAAAAGTATCTGCTGAAGCAGCCAAGCCTCCTGCCTCAGGCTATCTCTGCACAGTCTAAAGGAACTGCTTAATGCATGCCAATGCAAGGTTGGCCAACCGCTATTGCAGAGGCGACGATGTGTGCTCAATGCATGCCGCCTGCAAGCTTTCGTGTTCCGCGCTTTCAGCATTTACCACCTGCATAATGCAGCTGGTTGTATCCAGCGGCCTGTTGTGAGCAAGGGCTTGTTTTGTACGTATTGCTGTCTCCTGGTTTTGCTGATGCATTAAATCTTTTGGCCTATGGGTCCTTGCACCTCAGCTTGTAGCTACCTCAGCTTACAGCTGCTGTTGCTGCTGCTGCTGCCAATACTGCATGCATTGGGTGCGGCGGTGGTGCACTGCTTTGCATGTGGGGGGCAGGTGCTGGTGAATGCGCTGCAGACAACTCGGAAGGGTATCCTGCATGCACACGCGCATGCATGCACGTACACACACAAAAATACATGCGCGCGCACATGCACACATGCTTATGTTGATTGCGTTCTTGCTCGTCCCATGGTGCGTAGGGCCAGGTGCTGGAGGACGCGCTGCAGACGGCTGGCCAGGGCATCCTGCTGCCTCCACCGCCCCGTGGCCGGCAGCGGACGCTGATGGAGATGCAGCCCAGCAGCAGGGAACAGTTGCAGCAGCAGCAGCAGCAGCAGCAGCTTCGGCGGCTGCATACAGAGCTGGAGGGCTCTAGACCCCTCCACTCAGGGGCCCAGCATGGTCTGCGCAAAGGCATGCCCCCTCAGGGCGTGGTGGAGGGGGATGACGCAGAGGACCGCATAGCAGGGCTCGACAGCTTACTGGCGGTGGATGATGCGGACAATGGAGGTGAGGACGACAACGAAGGGATGGACGGATGCCCTGCGCAGCGGTGGCGCCCGCTGTCACAAGGCTTGGGCAGCAGCCTTGGCGGGGGCGCAGAGGGGCTCGGGAGCAGAGGTGCGGGGGACGTGTGCACCCAGGGGGAGGGAGCCATATGCGAGGATGGGAGCGGCGGCCGCTCCACACAGGGCGAGTGCACCAGCAGCAGGAGCGAGGGGCGGGCTGGGTCTTTGGCCTCCCCCCCAGCTGCAGCTGCTGCTGGGTCTTTGGCCTCCCCCCCGGCTGCAGCTGCTGCTGGATCTGGGCAGGGACAGGGGCTGGAGGTGGAGGTGGAGGTGCTGGGCTGCTTCGACGATGACGGGGGAGTGTTTGCTGTGCCCGAGGTGCCGGGCCGCCTGCGCCCTGGTGCTGCACGGCTGGGCTCAGCCCAGCGGACGCAGCGACCGCGCAGCGCGGGCGCGCCTGCAGCTGGCGGCTCTCCTGAGCAAGGGTGCCTGCAGGTGAGCATCCGGTGTATTGTGCACCGTGAGAGGGAGAGGGGGGCACGCTTGGGCTCGAGCGCCGTGAGTATTGCATCAGGGGAGGGGTAATGCATGCAGGAGGGCACTGAGTGTATTGCATCACGGGAGGGTGGGCGCCGGCAGGATAGTACTTTTAAGTGCTGAAAAAGGGGGGAGGGAGGTGGATATTGGCCATCTGAATCTCTGGTAATGAGGTGCGCGGCTAGTCGGTTCTAGCACCTGTTTGTCGGCAAACTAGTTGAGATGTACTAGAGGGGGCCATCTAGGCTTAGATGGGTGGTTGAGTGACAAGCTGCTGCGAGGGTGCTATGCCGGCTGGGTGAGAGCAAGAGCAAGGGGTTAAGACGAGCAAGGCTGGGTGAGGGCAAGAGTGAGGGCTTCATGCGCTCCCAACGAAGGCTGACTAGGCTGTGCAGAAGACTGTACAACAGTGATTTGGGCGCAGTGCCTGGGGAAGTGTTCTGGGTTGGCCTGTGCATTGCGTCCTCTCTCTCCCAGCGACCCCACGTCCCCATCCCACGTGCAAGTGTGGGCGACCCACAACACCTGCCCATCGCCTGCCCACCCTGCTGCGCCCTTTGACTGCAGGAGGTGACCAACACCATCACAGGGCCCCAACAGCCTGCGCTGCCCAACATCTGCCTCGGCCCCAGCGCTGGCAAGAACGGTGCTGGGCTCTTACAGCCGCGTGGCGCCATACCCTGCGCCTCTGCCGGCGGGCCACTGATGGGCCCACACACCCGCACCCCCTCATTCGCTGGCAGCAGCGTGAGTGAGCGCAGCTGCGCAGGGTGGCCGCGCTTTGCACGAGTGCATGTGCGAGCGTGCACAAGTTTGTTTGTGGGCTGCAAGGGGCAGAGGGCAACCCCACCCTTTCGCACTTGATTGTTTGTACCTCTGTCACAGCCTTGCTGTTTTGTTGTGTGCAAAAGCGAGCTAAGGGTTGCCTGAGCTGACGATTGGCACGCCCTTCCCTTTGGTGTAGGTGTCTCTGTCTGTTGGCAGAGATCAGCACGCTGGTTGCATGCTTTGCTGCAGGTCAATGGCACACGTAGAGCAAACCATGGGCGCAGCCACCTGCCCTCAAGCGCCGGCTCCCTAGTGCGTGTGGGGCCAGATGGCATGGGTGGCATGAAGCGCCATCTCGCGGCGGCTGACATGGTAGGTAGTTGTGCGCCCCCGAGTGCTGTCTCAACAGCAGAGGAATCAACCACGTCAACCAGGTCAGGGAGAGCGTGTTTTGCTTGAAGGAAAATGGAGGAGCGATGTCAAAGGATTGCAGGAGATCAAGGAGATCAACCTGCAATCAAGTAAATTGTTGCCTTGAGCTCCTGCCTTCGCATTAAGCTCCTTCTCTTGTGTAGCATCTTGGCCGACAACAGCAATGCGCGATAGCAGTACAAGTCGCAACAAGTACGCGAGCACCTAGCAATCATAATCAGAGTGCTGCCTGTTTTGCTGAACTGGCCGCCTGCCTGAACACATGACCTGCACGTACTTGCAGGCTGCAGCGCATAGGACCCCATCGTCTTTTGTTGGGGCCAAGCTGCCACAACAGACACACAAGAAGATGAGGCCGGCGGGTGCCTGCCAATCAAAAATAGACAGTTTTGTAACCAGGAAGTGCGGGTAGTGCTGTTGGAATGTCAAACCAACAAGTGCTTTTGATAGCCGCAGTATTCCCTTCGATATTATTTATCATCTGGATCAGGACATCGGATGCATTTGGAACTTGACGTTCCAAAAACCTATCATGTTATTTAAAATTATTTGAAGGAGAAGATGCTGGGCCGCAGGAGGCTCCTGAGCCACCAGCGGCTCCGTGCAGCGCTTCTGCAGTCACTTGGCAGCACTTCGTCATCAAGTTTCCGCAGCAGCAGCTCAGATGCACAGTCCAGGCTATTGGAGCAGTGGCGTGATTTTGATGCCACCAAACTCAGCCAAGACCAGATGGAGGTGCGCAGATTGCTTGCATACAAGCTCGTCCATACATATTAGACAGCAAGCCCTTTCAAATAGGTATGCTCTCCATCTTTTGTGCTTAAGCTCTGCACACAAAGTGCTGCACAAACAAAAGTTAGCAACTTGTTTTGCACCCCTGCAGGCTCTCATGCTCATGGTACATAGACCAGGAGACACCAGGGCCCCTGATGAGATAGCCAAGGCATTTCAAAGCCAATTTGTAAGTGTGATACACAACTGCAATAACAGATTGGCGACAGGGAGGAAACATCTGCATAGGGAGCATCTGCGCAGTAAACCGAATCAGTTTGCGAGAGAATGTTTGCTCAAAACACAATGAGACGTGATTGATTCCTTGATGTGCTATTCAAGCTTCTATCAGCATCTTTTCTGCAAATGTATACTCACTGAAATTTGCGGACAGCTCGTGTATGACTAGCCATTTGATTCAGTAGTTATCATCAGCATGATTGTAAACGAGTTCCTGCGCTTGAGCATGAGGGCGCTTGTGTCTGTTTGTGCACTTGAATATGTTTCTTCCTATCAAAATAGGTGAGATAACAGCCTGATTTACCAAAACACAGACCAAATAGGGGATGCACTACTAGAAAATGGCTGCACTCAGCAGGCAAACACCCATTTTGCCTATCCTCCTGAGACCCTAGAAAGTTTTGTATTGGACTCAAATTTGTAGCTTATCATCAAGCCTAGGTCCCTCGCAGCAACGCCTCTGCTCACCATCAACACAGCTGCTTGTGGCTGCCCAGACACGCATACCAGTCCACCCTTCAAAGCACACTTCCCGCCCACACTGAAACGCACAAGCATAATTGTTGTGTACGGTGTGTGTATTGCATGTGCACACTTGCAAAACAGCACATGGGTACATGGGTCTGCTCACAAAGCGCATGTGCTTCCATGTGATCACAGGAAAAAGTCACTGACGACCGTAAGGCCCTGCTGGTCCAGAAGGTGGCTGCCCTTGCGGGTCTGGAGTCCATGGCACCCTTACTTGCATGGTCATCTGCAAGCATCAAGCACCACTTGGCAAGCAGCCTGGATGCCCTGGCTGCCCGGGCCGCAGCAGCAGGCGGCCCAAGCGGTGGCAGCAGCCTGCCGTTGTATTATGGAGACCTGCTTGAGCTGGCGCGTGCCGCCGGTGGGTGTCCTTGTGAGGCTGGGCAGAGAATGCATGCAGGCTTGTGTGTGTGTCTGGAGTGTGCCTGTGTGTGCGTGCGCGTGTGCATGCGTGTACTTGTGTGTGTGTCACACACACACACACAGCTCCAATGCCCCCCAGCCCACCAGGAGCTATGGGCTCAGCAGCGCCCTCTGCCCAGTGCCCGCAGGCCACCAGAGGCAGGGCCAGAGCGAGCAGGCAGCCTTGGGGGAATACCTGGCCTCCGCGACCGCCCTCAGCTGGCGTGCACTGCTGGGGATGCCCCACCTGGAGCAGATGCTTGCGGAGGTAAGCCTGCATGCTTCCCAGTTGCATGCTCATGCACGCATGCACGCCGCTGCCGCCGCCGCCGCCGCCTCACTGGCTTGTTGCCCACACACACGCCCCACTTGGGATGGATGCTCGCTAAGGCAAGTGGGCTCCCCGGGGCCTGTGGGCCTGCACTCCTCAAACAGGCCCCAGGGCCTGTAGGCCTGCGTTCATAGAATGCTCTGTGTGCATTGCAGGCATGTGATTTCGCATTCTTCGAGCAAGCCCCAGGACCTGTGAGCATGCATTGCTCATTGTATGCTCCCAAGTCCCATGTGCATATGTGCGTGTGCACGCAGAGCTGTCATGCCTGTTGCACCTGTGTAAGGCTGGTGAGGGGATGCGCTTGCATGCACGGTAGCTCGCATGGAGGCTGCGCTGCATAGTGCTGCTGCGCGGTCCCGCCGCATGGTGCCGCTGCATGCTACCTTCACCTGCATAAGGGGTCTGCAGCAGGAGGGGTGTCTGGTGACTGGCCTCACTGTAAATCACTATGCTTCGCCTGGGCCTGACAAGGCACGCAGGTACAACAGACAGGTCTCCTTGTGACTGAACACGAACATGTGCTACGTCTGTTGGATGGATGCTCAGGCTTGGATGGATGCTCAGGAGGCTGGTCGTCTGTTGGATGGATGCTCAGGCTTGGATGGATGTTCAAGGGGCTGGTTGTCTGTTGGATGGATGCTCGAGCTGGGAGCCTTGCCTCGCCTTGTGTGTGGGAAACCCATGCACGGGCACTGCTCACTTTTTTGGCGCTGCCTTTTGGGATCCCTGGCCGGTGTTCTTGCAGGTGTCTGCATCAGACGCGATGCTGGGCTCGATGCTGCAGCTGCTGGGGCTGCTTGACACTCAGGTGCGAGCACAGCAATGGCACAAAGTCCAGCTTACTCGGGTGTGTGTGCATGGCACTCAGGTGCAAGCTCAGTAATGGCAAAGGTTCCAGGGTGCGCCAAGGCATGCTCTTGAGGAGCTTATGCATAAAGTAGTTGATGTGAAGCTGTGTGGCAAGCAGCCGCACCAAAATATGCGCGCACCCAAGCTCATGCCTGCGCATACCTGCGCGTGTGAATCCGGATGCTCACACACGCACACGCCCATATCAACTCCTCTGCTGCCTGCCCTGCTATCATGCAGCCATGTTCCAGCACAACACCCGACATTTGGCACACTCCCTCTGCGTGCACACTGCCCATACGCAGCTCAACAACCGCGCATCCTCATGCGGTGTGCGGGAAAAGTGGCACTCACTGTGCTGCTTCTGCTGCTGCTGCTGCTCTTGCTCTACGGCAGGCAATTTCCCCTCATCCATCACCTCTGGAGCAGGAGCTGTGGGTGCTGCGCAGGGGCGCAGAGCAGCGGCTGGCGGCACAGGTGCGCAGGACTGCAGCCAGTGGCAAAGGCATGGAAGTCCTTAAGACTGCATAAGTCTTTTTGCATTGCAGTGTGGTTTCACAAGGCATGGAAGTCCTTAAGACTGCAAAAGTCTTTTTGCATTGCAGTGAGGTTTCACAAGGCATGGAAGTCCTTAAGACTGCAAAAGTCTTTTTGCATTGCAGTGTGGTTTCACAAGGCATGGAAGTCCTTAAGACTGCAAAGGTCTTTTTGAATTGCAGTGTGGTTTCACAAGGCAGTGAGGTTTCACAAGGCAGTGTGGTTTCACAAGGCAGTTTGCATTGCAGTGTGGTTTGTGGTTTCACAAGGCACAGCAGACCCCAGCAAAGTGATGAGCATCAAAATGGACAATGGCAGGGGTCACGAGCTGGGGTCGGAGTTGCACTACCCCTCAAAATGCTCGGAGAGAGTTATTTGTGGTAAAAGTGTGCGTTTGCCTGGGTGTGTTATTCCTTGATTTGTTCAGAGAGAGTGGTTTGTGGCTAAGGTGTGTGTTTGCCTAACAGGTGGGCACAGGTTACCTTGGGAGGATGGCAGGGTGGGGTGGATCGCTGTTCATGTGTTCTTTCTTTGAAAGTAGCTCGTGTTAGTGCGGGTGTGTGTATGTGTGATGCACATTGTGTGTATCAGCATAAATTGCTTGTTTCTTTGTGGGCTGTGGGTGGTGATGGCAATGCTCCCCTCCATCGGAGTGCTACTTGCGCAAGTGCTGTGCAACCATAGCCTGATTTTTCAAGGGTTTTTTCATGGAAGGACTCTCCTTCATGCACCCTTACACCGGCATTCTGTAAAAAAGTGCACAAGTCACCAATGATCATGCTGTACAAAGTGCGCAAGCTGCCACTGGGCACTGACCCTTTCACCCCACAGCCCGGCCTGCAATCATGAGTTAAACTGTCTCTGCCCATGGCTATCAATGTTTATGGCAACAATCGCAGCAAGCCTGTGGCCTGTCCCACACACTGATTTAACAATCAGGCAAGCCTTGAGCCTGTCTCACACACTCAAGCATCACAGCAAGCCCGTGGTCTGTCCCATACACTGATCTCGGCTATTACAGCAAGCCTGTGGCCTGTCCCACGCATGGATCTCAACAATCACAGCAAGTCTGGAGCCTGTCCCATACACTGATCTCAGCTATCACAGCAAGCCGTGCCCTGTCCCACGCACTGATCTCAACAATCAGAGTAAGCCTGTAGCCTGTCCCATACACTGATCTAAGTCATCACAGCAAGCCTGGAGCCTGTCTCATAAACTGATCTCAGCCATCACAGCGAGCCTTGGCCTATCCCTCACACTGATCTCAGCTATCACAGTAAGCCTGTAGCCTGTCCCATACACTGATCTCAGCTATCACAGCAAGCCGTGGCCTGTCCCACGCACTGATCTCAACAATCACAGCAAGTCTATAGCCTGTCCCATACACCGATCTCAGCTATCACAGCGAGACTTGGCCTGTCCCACGCACTGATCTCAGCTATCATGGTGGCGCGCCCGCAGGCCGGCCCTGCCGCACTGCAAGAGGCCATCACCGCGCGGCTGTGTCGCTTCATCGAAGATGAGCTAGGCCTCGGATCCGGCGCTGACGCGCCAGCCCAGCAGGCCGCAGCGCTCATGCGCCTCCTGCGTGTGAGCCGCCCTGTCCAGGCACACCCGCATCCACATCAGCAGCCCGCTCAGCCGGGAGCTCCCCAAGGAGAGCAGCGGCAGCAGCAGCAGCAACCGCTGCAAGGGGAGGTGCCCCCCCCTGACGGCACCGCTGCCTCGCAGAAGGGTCCCCATCAGCATGGCGCAGCAAGCAGCTCAAACAGCAGTGGCAGTAGCAGTGGTGGCAGCAGAAGCAGCGGTGGAGGTGACGCAGGGGCTGGGGGTCGGGCAAGCGTGAGAGTGGCGGAGGCCCTCTTTCCAGGGCCGCCAGTGGCGCTGTGCCCTCCCCATGGACTTGCGGAGCTTGTGCAACGGGTTGCTGCGCAGCTTGCCGGGGCTGTGGGGGAGGGCGTGGGCGCGGAGCGGCTCACTAGTGCCACGCATGTGCAGGTCAGCCGGTGCTCCGACATGCTGCCCGTGCTGTGCTGCTGCTTGCTTGCTGCCCCTGGGGCATGGCCTGGGTGCTGTGGTGGGGGATGTGCCCGCGTGGGTTGCCCTGGGTGCTGTGGTGTGGGACGTGCCAGCATTCGTACCCTGTGCTGGGGCACTAATGCAGTGCCACACCTGCACTAGCTGGTCGGGTCTCCCGTGCCGGGGCGGCTGTGCAGTGCCACACCTGCGTAGGTTGGCCATCGCACCGAGACTGCCCTTGACCTGTGTGACAATTTATGGAATGAGGTCCTCGGATGGCCACCCTAGTCCCCTCATCAAAATGTCCACCCTATCCCCTCATCAAAATGGCCACCCTAGTCCCCTCATCAAAAGGATGTGATGGAACTATCAACAGGTTAGACCTGGTGATTGCCAACACGCGGAGATCGTCCTCACTTTGGTCACGCACCACAGCGTCATGCGCCATAGCGTCATGTACCATAGCCACTGGCGTCAAACGCACGCAGGTGCAAGCGGCGCTGGCAAAGCTTGTGGCGCGGGGAGCTGACGAGCCAGGCGCAAGACTCGTGGCCCAGCTGCAGGTGCGCAGTTGTGGTTTGCGGTCGCTGTCTGCGCGTCTGCGTACACACAGTCGTGCGTATGTCGTCATTTTATGGCTGTGCACGCATGTGTGTGCATTTGGGTGTGCGTGTGCTGCACGCGCTTGGCGCTGAGCATTTGGCGGCGATGCATGTAGGTTTGCATGCGGAATGCACGGACCCACACCTGAGGAGCCAAACACCAGCAGCCACTAGCAGCAGGCCCCATGCACCCTCTGCTGTGTGTACCCCAGGTGGCCATTTGCACCTGATCACTGCCTTGCCCTTCCTTGCAATCAGGACCTGCGGAAGCATTTGCACCTGATCACTGCCTTGCCCTTCCTTTTGCAATCAGGACCTGCGGAAGCATTTGCACCTGATCACTGCCTTGCCCTTCCTTTTCCAATCAGGACCTGCGGAAGCATT